>Ga0157372_10002937_pt1 | contig 18380 bp, 12 predicted proteins | sample C55metaG_FD_115307 | JGI IMG/M metagenome (GOLD analysis project Ga0157372, IMG submission 115307) | Corn rhizosphere microbial communities from Kellogg Biological Station, Michigan, USA - C5-5 metaG | ecosystem: Host-associated > Plants > Roots > Rhizosphere > Soil | place: USA: Michigan... | reverse complement strand
GATCGCCTCGGCCTGCGGCCGCTCTATTACGCGATCGACGGGGAACTCGTGTATTTCGCGAGCGCAATGCGGATCCTCGAGTCCCTTCCAGCGTTGCAAAAGACGATGGACGTCGTGTCGGTCGTCGAAATGACCGGATTCGGCTATCCGTTCGGCGGCGGCACGCCCTATGCCGGGATCACGATGCTCCAGGCCTGCGAGATCGTCGCCGTCAGTCCGGACGCGATCCGATCGTCCCGCTACTTCGCGTGGGACTCGCTGCGCCCGTCGATGCTCACCGAGCAGGAGGCGCTGCATCGCACGTTCGACAAGTTCGCGTCGGCCGTGCGGCGGCGCCTGCGCGGAGACAGGACCGCTGCCGCCTACCTGAGCGGCGGCCTCGATTCACGCTGCGTCGACGCGGCGCTGTGGAGCGACGGCGTGCGCCTGCACACGTTCAATTTCTCCCTTTCGGGCACGCAGGATCAGGCATTCGGCGCGCAGTTCGCGGCTCGCATCGGCGCGGATCACCACGACGCGCCGACGGGTGCCGATCCCGACTGGGCCGGCATCATGCGCGACGCCATCGCCGGATCGGCATCGGTGCGCAACGCTCCGCCGGAGCACCCCCGTCTCGTATGGACATGGGAAGGCGGCAGCGTCGGGCTCGGACACGTTTACATCAGTCCGCGCATCGTCGCGCTCGTTTGCGCGGGCGACATGCCCGGCGCGGTCGACGTCTTCCTGGCCGAACAGAAGAAGAACGTCCAGACGCGCATCCTCCATCCGCGTCTCGCGCGCGCCATCCCCGGGTATTTGCGCGCGCGCTTCTGCTCGGAACTCGACGCGATCGATTATCCGGATCGCTTGCGCGCATTGTTCATTTTCCTGATCCTGAACGGGCCCCGCCGCCATCTCGAGGGCCACTACGACAGCATCGACCTGCACCGCCTCGAGTTCCAGATGCCGTTCAACGACGCCGACTTCCTCGAGCACGTCGTCGGGCTCGACATCGAGCCGTGCCTGTATCACCGCTTCTACGTGAAGTGGATGGCGCTTTTCGACCCTGCCGTATCGGAGATACCGTGGCAGGCCTATCCCGGGCACGTGCCGAGTCCTGCGCTGTCCGGGCAGGACCTGCCCGATCAATGGGTGGCGGCGCTGCCCGAAGGGCAGGTCGTGAAGATGCGCGCCGACCTGCTGCAACGCGCGCGCGAGATGCTCGCCGACCGCGATTTTCCGCGAGTCGTCCTGCGCCGAGGCTACCTGCGCCTGATGTACGGAATCTGGCGAGCGAACGTCGCGAATTACGGCTACGCGATCAGGGCCGCGCTGACCTACTACCATTACTGGCGAATGACAGGCGGCCGCCACGAATTGGATTTGTCCCGACTTTCGGGCGCGCGCAAGGCTGCCTGAACGCCGAAAACCGACTCGAGTCCTGCCATCGACATGCGCCCCGTTCACAAATCGCGCAAGCTCGCGAACGTCTGCTACGACATACGCGGCCCGGTCCTTGCCCAGGCACGCCAGATGGAGGACGAAGGTCACCGGGTGATCAAGCTCAACATCGGCAACCCTGCCACGTTCGGTTTCGAGGCGCCGGACGAACTCGTCGTCGACATGATCCGCAACCTGCCGAGCGCGTCGGGCTATGGCGATTCGAAGGGGCTCTTCGCGGCACGCAAGGCGATCATGCAATACAGCCAGCAGAAGAAGATCGCCGGCGTTCAGCTCGACGACATCATCATCGGCAACGGGGTGTCCGAGCTGATCGTGATGGCGATGCAGGGACTACTCGACAACGGCGACGAGGTCCTCGTCCCGTCACCCGACTATCCGCTGTGGACCGCGGCCGTCACGCTGGCCGGCGGAACCGCGCGGCATTATCGCTGCGACGAGGGCGCCGGGTGGCTTCCGGACATCGCCGACATGAAGGCGAAGATCACGCCGAGCACGCGCGCCGTCGTCGTGATCAACCCGAACAATCCGACAGGCGCGCTCTACCCCGACGACGTGCTGGCGGCGATCGTCGAGGTAGCGCGCGAGCACGACCTCATCGTGTATGCGGACGAGATCTACGACAAGGTCGTTTACGACGGCCGCCGGCACACGTCGATCGCCTCGCTGGCCGACGACGTTCTCTTCATCACGCTGAACGGGCTCTCGAAAAACTACCGTGCGTGCGGTTACCGCTCGGGATGGATGATCATCTCGGGCGACAAGCGGCACGCCACCGATTACATCGAGGGCCTGAACATCCTCGCCTCGATGCGGCTTTGCGCGAACGTGCCGGCCCAGCACGCGATCCAGACGGCCCTCGGCGGCTATCAGAGCATCGACGATCTCGTGTCACCGCGGGGACGGCTTACGCGGCAGCGCGACCTCGCCTACGAGCTGCTGACGAGCATCCCCGGCGTCTCGTGCGTGAAGCCGCAGGCGGCTCTCTACGCGTTCCCGCGTCTCGATCCCGGGTTCTACAGGATCGACGACGACGAGGCGTTCGTGCTGCAGTTCCTCCGCGAGCAGAAGGTTCTGCTCGTGCAGGGGACCGGTTTCAACTGGCCGACAGCCGACCACGTGCGCGTCGTGTTTCTTCCCGAGCCCGACGAACTATCGGACGCGCTGGGGCGCTTCGGCCGCTTTCTCGACAATTACCGGCAGCGCGCGTGCGATCCGGCAACTCGGCCCGCGTGATGAGCTTCGCGCCATCGGGGTCGCTGTACTTGGCGTCGTAGTCGTAGAACGCATGTCCGGCGGACGGTGCGATTTCGCCGGGCGCGAACGCCTGCGGCGTGTCGTTCCCGACGACGGCGCACGATCTCGCGCGCATGCACACAGCGCTCGCGGAGCGCGGGTATCGTACTGAAGCGCGTCGGCGAGCGCCGAATCGAGCGCGTCGCCATGATCGACGCGCCGAGCGACGACCCGGAGCCGCATGGCTTGACGAAGAGCGGGCATGTCGAGCCTGCGTCCGTGAGCATGCAGTCCGTCCCCCGGGGCGACGCAGAGGCCGGTGGTCGATTCGACAATGCTCAGGATGTCGCCCTGCCCGGAGAGAGGCGTCGAGTGGACGTGATCCTGCAGGTACAACGGCCCGTCTTGTCGATCCCGGCGAGCGTGATCGAGAACTTGCGGGAGCCGAGGTGCCTGACGACCGATGCCGCGGAGCGAAGCGACACCTCGTGCTCGCCGGAGCGGCCGCCATGGAGTACGCGGATGTTCACACCGAGCGTTCGCGCAAGGCGTCCACGACATAGCCCATCTTCGCGGGAAAGGAACCTTTGACGAACACGCAGTCGCCGGCGAGGATGAGCGTGTCGAGCATCTGTGCGCAACGGCGACTGTTTTCGAACCACGCATCCGGTCGATAGTGCCTTCCGAGGTCATCGACGCCGATCACGACATCGGCGCAGCGTCGAGCGTGCTCGCCGATCTCGTGGTGATAACGTGGGCCGTCGTCGCCAAGGCCCGCCATCTGACCGAGAATCGCAACCCTGCGCTGGCCCGGCCGTGCCGCCTTCGCCAGCGTGTCGAGGCCGAGTTGCATCGACATCGGCGTCGCGTTGTACGAGTCGTCGATCAGCGTGACGTCACCGAGGTGCACGACCTTGAGGCGACCTTCCAGCCCCGGAAAGTCGCCCAGGGCTGCAGCCACGACGTTTTCAGGAACCCCGAGGTGGTTGCATACGATCGACGCGATGCTTCGCGACAGCTCGATTCCGCGACCCGACGCCTTCACGACCGGCGCAAGCGCCATCTTCTCGAATGCCGCGACATGCTCGTGGTCGTCACCGAGAACGACGAGGCCGGTGGACGGAACGGCTGCGACGAGCTTGCCTTTTTCGCGCACGACACCTTCGACGCTATTCATCAAGGCGAGATGTGCGGCGCCTATTCGCGTCACGGCTGCGATGGTCGGCGGTGCGGTCGCGACCATTCGCTCGAAGCTCGCGGTCGGACCGATGCCGAACTCGAGTACCAGGACCTTCGGATAGCGACCGGACAGCGCGCGCAGCGCACGCATCGCAATCGTCAGGAATACGAACGGACGGCGCCAGCGCGACCATGGCAGCACGTACGGTTCGGTGAAGCGCAGAAGGGTTGCGGCGACCCCCAGGTCGTCGTTCATGTTGCTGACCGTGTTGCCGACCGCTCCGACGACCGCTTTCGCGCGCGCGTCGGACAGCACATGGGCAATCATCGCTGTCGTCGTGCTCTTTCCGACCGAGCCGGTGATACCGACGACCAACGGCTTGCGAGCGCGGAATACCAGACGGGCCCAGAAGACGACGTACGACTCGAGGACGCGAAGCGGAAGAAGCGGCTCGATGATGGCATCGACGACGAAGCGCTTGACGCTTACCCGAATCGTGCGCGAGGCCGCTTCCACGGAAGCCCCCTGAACTCGTCGACGATTTGCCGTCCGCGACTATACACCTCCGCAAGGCATCCCGAGCATCGCCGAACCTCGCGTTACACCGTCGCATCAACAGGTCGTGGACCACAGAAGCGCGTGGCGCGCACGCAATGATCGCGGGACGAGATCGATGCGAAATGCGAAGAAACGAGAGGAAATGCGCCGGATTAGGATATCTTTGAAGGTGCAACGTGATACTGCAGGGCGGGCAGTCGGATCGACTGGAAAGCCGGCCTCACGTTACGGCGCGGTTGCGAGGCCCCGCGCGTCAAGCGTCGACTCTCCAGCCCGGCAAAGCCATGCACTTCGAATATCGTCTCAACCACCGTATACCGGTGCTCGCGTGGCTTCTGCGCGTCAGGCCCGATGGCAAGGCCCTTGTCGAGCACGGAGACTGGGTGGAGACGCGCGAGCGCTTCTTCTGCGAGGGCGCGTGGAGCGACTCAGCGTTCGCGAGCGGCGCCTTCGCCGACGCGTCGGTCTTCGTCGGGTCCGGAGCGTCGCTGGATGCCGATGGCAACCTCGTGCTCGTCACCGCCACGAACACGATCGAACGGCTGCAGATCCTGCGTCTCGGCGACGAGGTGCTTGCCTCGAATTCGCTCGCGTTCCTGCTCGCTCGCAGCGGTGACGCGCTCCATCAGGGCTACAAGCACTATGAGTGGGACTTCTGCTCGATCATCGACGGCATCGACCGGTACGTGAGATCCGTTCCGACGCGCGCCGGGCGCGCCGTGCGGCTGTACTATCACTGCAATATTGCAACCGATCGCTCGCTGGCGCTGGTCGAGAAACCGAAGCGCCGTCCGGCGCCGTTCCACTCGTTTGCCGAGTACCGCGATCACCTGTTCTCGCAAGTGCGAGACCTTTGCGCCAACGCACAGGCACCGGAGCGGAAACATCGCTTCGCGCCAATCACGACGATATCCAGCGGGTACGATTCGACGGCCGCGGCCGTGCTCGCTCGCGAGAACGGATGCAGGGACGCGCTGACGTTTGCGGCTCCGAGACCGGAGTTCGGAGACTGTGACGACGGCACCCCGGTCGCCGGGAAGCTGGGCCTCGAGGTGCGCAAGCTCGACCGCCTCTCGTATCAAAGGCGGGACGACTGCCCCGAGGTCGAGTTTCTCGCGAGCGGTTTCGGCGGCGACGACGTGATTTTCAGCGCCTTCGAGCCGATGCTCGCCGGGCGCCTGCTATTCAGCGGGTTTCATGGAGACAAGATCTGGGAAAGGACGAACACGAAGGTCAGCGCCAGCATCGTTCGCGGCGACCCGAGCGGCGGATCGATGCAGGAGTTCCGCTTGAGGGTGGGTTTTCTTCACCTGCCGGTTCCATTCATCGGTTGCACCGCGCATGAATCGATCCATGCGCTCTCCAATTCCAGCGAAATGATGCCCTGGCGGATGAACGACCCGACCTACGACCGGCCCATTCCACGGCGTATCGTCGAAGAAGCGGGAATTCCCCGCGCCTGGTTCGGTCATTCGAAGCGCGCCGCGGCGGTGAACCTCCCGCCGAAGGCCGACGAAGACGACATGCGCAAGGTGATGTCGCCGCACACGATCGAGGCGTATCGGCGGTACGCCGGCGCGATTCCGATCTACCGGGGCGCGCGCGAGAAGGCGAGATGGAGCGCGATGCATGTTCTCTACAAGGCAAGCCTGCGAATCGTCTGGCGGATGCGCCGGTGGCTCGACGTGGAAGTTCGAAGCGACGCGTTCGTCTCCGCGAAATACGCGCGCTTGCCGAACCGCAACTATTTCACGTTCCACTGGGCGCTCTCGGAGATGCGGACGCGGTATGCGCCGGCGGGCGAGCGCATCGACAGCATGACCGGCGGGGGCGACGGGACCACCGGACGACAGCAGGCGATAGCCGGCGCTCGTTCGGACGTCGATCAGGTCCGATGACGCCGAAGAAGGGTCACGCCCCATCCGGGCCGGAATGAGCCTTCGTTCGCAGGTTCTGACCGGCTTTCGCTGGACGGCAACGGTCAGGTTCCTGAGCCAGGTCCTGGCGTGGGCCATCACGCTCCTCGTCGTACGTCTGCTCGCTCCGGCCGACTACGGCCTGCTTGCGATGGCCACCGTGTTCGTCGCATTTCTGACGATGTTCTCGGAATTCGGTCTCGGGCCGGCGGTCGTGCAGCGGCGCGACATCGACGATCCGCTTCTGAAGCGCGTATTCGGGGTCATTCTGATCGTCCATGCGTCGCTCACGCTCGTGCTGGTGCTCGCGGCTCCGCTCATTGCCGAGTTCTACCGGGAGCCGAGGGTGGCGTCCGTCGTGCGCGTCCTGTCGCTGCAGTTCATGATCTCGGCGTTCGTCGTGATCCCCGACGCGATGCTGCAGCGACGAATGGAATTCAAGCACCGGTCGCTGCTGGATTTTTCAGCGACCGTGATCAACGGCGCCACGACGTTGGGCATGGCGTTCGCGGGCGCCGGCGTATGGGCGCTCGTCACCGGATCGCTGGCCGGGCAGATCTGGAAAATGATCGGCATCAACCGTCTGTCCCCGTTTGCGCATTGGCCGAGCTTCTCGATCAAGGGCATGCGATCGATGCTCCGGTTCGGTGGACACCTCACCGCCGCCGGCGTATTCGCGATGATTTTTTCCCAGGCGGACACCGTCATCTGCGCGAAATTGCTCGGCAACCAGATCCTGGGTTTCTATTCGGTGGGTGTGAACCTCGCCGCGATGCCGAGCCAGAAGACCGCGGGTCTCGTGAATTCCCTCGCGTTCCCCGCGTTCGCAAGCCTGCAGCACGACATGCGCAAGGTCCGCGAGAACGTGCTGCTTGGCATCACGTTCCTCAGTTTCTTCGCGTTTCCCGTCTCGTGGGGCATGTCGAGCATCGCTCCCGAGGTCGTCAACGTAGTGCTGGGATCCAAGTGGACGCTCGCGACGATTCCGCTGCAGGCGCTTGCCATCGTCATTCCGTTTCGGGTGCTCGGCAACTTCGTGGCAATCGTGCTGCAAAGCCTCGGTCATCCGGGCGTCCTCTTGCGCAATGCGCTGTGGGGCTGCTGCGTCGGGATCCCGTTCCTGTTCGTTGGCGCGACGCTGAATGGCCTGACGGGTATCAGCATCGCGTGGGTCGCGGTGCTGCCACTTTTGTTCGTACCCGCCCTGATGCGCGCTTCGCCGATCCTGAAGCTGCCGGTGATGGAGGTGCTCTCGACGATCGCCCCCTGGGCCGGTGCCGCCGCCGCGATGTATCTCGCAGTGACCGGAGTGCGCGAGCTGCTTTCCGATTACCAAGGCTGGGTTCGAATGGCGCTTCTGATCGCGACGGGCGCCGTCACGTATCTTTGCGTCGCGTTCGTTCTCGTTCGCGGACGCACGCTCCAGGTGCTTGCCGTGGTGCGCAGCATTCTCATGGAGCGACGGGCCGGCTGAGCCCGTTGTTGCGCGGTCTTACAGGTAAATCGTACCGCTGTTTTGCGGTGCACCCGGAACTTTTCTTTTCGCGCCAAGAACTTCGGCGCGTGGCATATCGCTTGCACGCCGAATGCGGTTCGAGTCGCGACATGTCTTCTCCGGACATCATTCAGCACGCACCGTCGGTGACGCGATTCCGGTTTCGGGAGTCGGCGTCAGCCGCAACGCGTGCATCCGGCAAGTCGCTGCCGTCGCAAATGCGCGACATCGTGCAGCTCAGCCGCGGGTTCGGAGGGCTGTCGCCGCGCGAGTACTACTACTTCGGGCTGTATGACGACAGGCGCTTTCCGGAAGAAGAGAAGAGGCGGTTCATCGGCCTGGGCGTTCAATCGCAGATCCTCTGGCGATGCACTGACGGGCAGTACTGGGCGATGAGTCGCGACAAGCTGCTATTCGCGGCGCTGATGGCGCTGTACGGATTCCCGCTTCTCAATACGCAGGCGGTCCTTCATCGCTTTCGTATCGTCCCGAATGCGCGGCCGCTGCGCTCGTTTGGCGATGTCGCCCGCTTCCTTCGTCACGAGGCAACGTTCCCGCTATTCACCAAACCGGTCATGGGCATGCGAAGCGCGGGCTCGGCGCGTATCGACGGGTACGACGCGGGCAACGACGAGCTATTGCTGTTTCCCGACCATCGTGTCCGCGTCGATGCGTATCTGGCGGGCATCGAGCGGTATCTCGACGAAGGCTATCTGTTCCAGGATGTCCAAGATCCGCACGAGCGCATTCGCGCGGTTTGCGGCAATCGGCTGGCGACCGTGCGCCTCGTCATGATGGTCGGGCCCGACGGCCCGGTTCCGTTTCGCGCAATGTGGAAGGTGCCGGCGGGTCCGAACGTTGCGGACAACTTCTGGCGGGCCGGCAACATCCTCTGCGGGCTCGATCCCGCAACCGGTCGCGTGACGCGCGCGATTTGCGGAACCGGCACCGCGCAGGTCGACGTCACGAACCATCCCGACACGGGCGTCGCCGTCAAGGACTTCGTCATCCCGCATTGGGACAGGCTTCTCGGCATGTGCCGTGATGCGTCGTCCGTGCTTCCGGGAATCACGTTGCAGGGCTGGGACATCTGCATCACCGACGATGGACCCGTGCTCGTGGAAGTGAATGTCGGCGGCGACTTCACGCTGCCGCAACTCGGCCACGCCAAAGGCATGCTCGACGAGCGGTTCAAGGCCTATCTCGACGCGCATGGTTTCCGTCCTTCGCGGCCGGCATGGGGCTTCGAGGTGATGCAATCGCTTCGCCGGCATCTGACCCCGTCGCGCGGACGACGTGCGCTCGCGCTTTGACGGCACGGTGGGCGTCGCGAACGCTATTCTTCCCGCGGTCGTGAAGCTCAAGCGCTTCGTCGTCGATAGGATCGTCGAGCCGGCGATTCCCCTGCGCAGGCTGGAAGCCTACGTCGTGTTCTGGGCGCGCATGGTTTACCGGTTGCGCAAGCCGTTCATCGTCGGTGTCACCGGCTCGGTGGGGAAGTCCACGACGATCGCGATGATCGCCACCGCGCTTTCGCATCCTCGCCTTCGTGCCCGCGTCGGACGCGTCGGGCAAACCCGCGACAACATGAACGACGACATCGGTGCCGCGGCAACGCTGTTGCGTTACGAACGCTTCTTCATCCTGCCGTGGTCGTATCCGCGCCGTGTCGCGACGCTGCTCACGATGCCCTTCCGGGCGTTGCGCGTCGCCTTGAGCCGCTATCCGGACGTGATGGTCATGGAGTTCGGCGTCGGAGCGACGTCTCACTTTCGTCGCCTGGTTCGCATCGCTCCGCCCAGCGTCGCGATCGTGACCTGCATCGGGCCGGCGCATCTCGAGCTGTTCGGGAACGTGGACGACATCGCGCGCGAGAAAGGCGAGCTGGTAAAGGCGGTGCCACCCGGCGGTCTGGTCGCTTTGGGAAACGATCACGATCGAGTCGCAATGCTGCAAGCGATGGCGTGCGCGCCGGTGGTGACGGTCTCCGGGAAAGGTCTCGAACTCAGTCGACGGTTGACGCACGTCGTATGTCGTCACATGGGCCTGGAGGAGGCGGCCGTCGACGAAGCGCTCGCGAGCTTCGCGAGCCCGAAGGGACGCCTCAATCTCGTCCGGCTTCGCTGCATCACGCTGCTCGACGACAGCTATAACGCGAACCCGCTGTCGATGGCGCTCGGCCTCGACACGCTGGCGCAGAGTGCAGCGGCGGGACAGCGCCGCGTCGCCATCCTCGGCTACATGGCCGAGCTCGGCGACGATGCGGTCCGCTATCACGACGAAGTCGGGCTCCACGCGCGTGGCTGTTCGGACCTTCTCGTGGGCGTCGGGCCCGATGCCCGACGTTATCGGCCTGATCGCTGGTTCGCCACGAGTGCCGAGTGCGCGGCGGCGATCGACGGGATCCTGCGACACGGCGATTGCGTGCTCGTAAAAGGTTCGTTTTCGGCGCAGATGGAAAAGGTCGTGTGGAGCGTCAAGTCGTTCGGCGAACGCGGAGCATCGGATGCGAAACGGGCAGCGTGAAAGTCGCATCGCAGGTCGCGTCGAACGGCGTTGCCGCGACGATGGTTCGGCAACGGCGAGTCGATCGCGCGAACGGACGCACCGTGACGCATTCATCATGCCATCGCTTCGCAGCCGGTTAAGGCGTTTCGCGATCGATCGGTTGATCGAGCCGGCGATTCCGCGTCGCCGCCTCGAGTCCTATCTGGTCTTCTGGGCAAAGCTCGTCTACCGCGCGCGCAAACCGCTGATCGTCAGCGTCACGGGGTCGGTCGGGAAGAGCACGACGACCGCGCTCGTCGCGCACGTGCTTTCCAGTCCGTCTGCAATGGCGGTGACCGGACCGGTCGGAAGCACGTTCAGCAACATGAACGACGACGTCGGCGTGTCTGCGACGCTGCTTCGCTACCGGGATGTCCTCGAGTTGCCGTGGAGCTACCACCGCCGCGTCGCCATGTTCGCTTCGATCGCATGGCGCGCGCTGGGTGTGCTCGTGCTTCGGCAATACCCGAAAGTGATGGTGCTCGAGTGCGGCGCCGGCTGGACAGCGAGCCTCGAGCGGATCGCCACGATCGCGCCTCCGACGATATCGGTCCTCACGCGCATCGGTCCTGCGCACCTCGAGAAGTTCCGGACGATCGAGGGCGTCGTCCGGGAAAAGGGCGCACTCGTGCGCGCGGTCGCGCCGTCCGGACTCGTCGTGCTGGGACGGGAACACGGCTTCGTTTCACAGCTCGAGCAGATGTCGCGTGCACAGGTCGTCGTCGTGCCGGGCAACGGCATCGAGCTTTCGCAGAACGTCGCTCGCGCCGTCTGCGACTATCTGCATATTCCCGCCGAAGTCTGCGAAGCAGCCCTGAAAACGTTCGAGCGCCCTGCAGGCCGATTGAATCGGATCGATCTCTTCGCCCTTACGGTCGTCGACGACACCTACAACGCCAATCCGATGTCGATGCAGCTCGCGCTCGACACGCTGGCGCAATTGGGAGGACCGCAAAGGCGGCGGATAGCCGTGCTCGGGCCGATGAGCGAGCTCGGTGACGACGCATCCCGTTATCACGCCGAGATCGGGAAGTACGCGCGGGATCGGGCGGATGTGCTGATCGGCGTCGGTGCGCCGAGCCGGGACTACGCCGCCGATCACTGGTTCGACACGAGCGAAGCCTGCGCCGCGGCGATCGAACGGATGGTGCAGACCGACGATGTGGTTCTCATCAAAGGCTCGGCGTCCGCGCGAATGCCGATGATCGTCGATCGGCTTCGCGGCGCGTTTGCGACGCGCGCCCCGGAAACGCCACGGCACCCGCGCGCATGCGCGGCGGCGACGCCTCGCGCGGACTTCATCGCACCCGCTGCGGTGCGCGAAACCTCGCGCAAGTTACGCGCGCGGCCGTAGCGCGCCCGCGGGCGCCTTTGGAAAGCGACGTTTCCCGCGCCGGCTGTTGTCACCGAACGACAGTGTGACGTTGCCCGGCGCCGCGGACGCTCGTCCCGGCGGCAAACAAGCGCTTGAATCGCCGAAACTTCGAACGCGACCGGTCTGCCGATATGACGTTGGCATTACCCGTGCTACCGTCTTGCGAACTTCGCGCTCGTCCGAGGTTTCCCCGTGGTCCGGTTCGCTTCACTTCTCCTCTCGATTTTCATGCTTGCCGTCCCATTCGCGAGCGCTGCCGCGAGCGTCGGCGACGCGACCGCGGGTTCCGCCATACCGGTCAGCGTGATCGAGTTCTACGACAGCACGCTCGACCATTACTTCATAACCGCCGACCCGATCGAAGTCGTCGCGCTCGATAGCGGAGAGGTTCCCGGCTGGTCGCGGACCGGCTTTCAATTCGCGGCGTACGCGAGCGACTCAACCGCGGACGGCCTGAGTCCCGTTTGCCGGTTCTACGGTATTCCGGCCTACGGACTGGATTCGCACTTCTTCTCCGCGCTGCCGAAGGAATGCGCGGACGCATCCACGAACTTCGAGGGCAAATGGGTTCTCGAATCCGACGACGTTTTTCGCGTCATCCTGCCGGATCCGACGACGGGCACCTGCGTCGCGGGCAGCGTTCCCGTCTACCGGATCTTCAACAATCGGCCGGATGCGAACCATCGCTATACTACGGACGTCTCTGTACGACAGCAGATGATTGCAAAGGGCGGCGTGCCGGAGGGTGCAGGTCCCGACGGCGTCGCCTTCTGTACCGCGGTGGCGGACGCGAACGCGCTGTCGGCGACCGTATGGTCGACACAAATCGGGTCTGACATGTATTCGTTCAGCAGCATCGTGGTCGGCCTGATGGCCGGTGCGACGATCTCGAGCTACGCATGGGATTTCGGGGACGGGACGACGGCAAGCGGTGCAGCCGTCACGCATCAATTCCCGGCCCCCGGCACGTACGCAGTGACGCTGAACGTCGCCGACAGCCGCGGAAGCCGCGCGTCGACGAGCAAATCCGTCTCCGTGACCAACGCGGGCGGTGACGACTTCGACGTGCGGCGCAACGGACCTGGCGTCGTGCGCTCGTTCGACTTCGACACGCCGGCGCAGCTCGGCTCGAAGACCTACCGCTCGAATGTCTGGCTGAACTGCGGCGTGAAGACGTGCGCGACGATCGACACCAGCGTCAAGGCTTCCGGCGCCGGTTCGCTGCGCTTCGACATTCCGGCGCTGTCGCCCGACAACGCGGCGGGCTCGTGGTCGGCCGAATTCTCGCCCGATCTGTCGGTGCGCTTCGGCGAGAATACCGAGTTCTACGTGCAATGGCGCCAGCGCGTCAACCAGGCGTACGTCGACACGAAGATCCTCGATACGAACGGCAGCCCGCAGGGCGGCTTCAAGTCGCTCATCATCGGCCCGGGCAATACGGCGACGACGACGTATAACTCGTGCGAAGCCTCGCACGTCGTTCTCACCACGTATTACCAGTCGCGAATTCCGGTCGGCTACAACTCGTGCACGGGTTCGGGGTCGCACGCGGCGTACGCCGGCTTCTATCAGACCGTGCTGGGCAAGAACGGCGCCGCATCCGACTACCTCATCCAGAATGGTCCGACGCTCAACTGCTCGTTTCGCACCGGTGGGCCGAGTTGCATCCGCTGGGTCGCGAACGAATGGATGACGTACAAGATCTGGATCAAGACGGGCGCGCGCAACAACGTCACTCACGAGTTCGACAACAGCGAGTACAAGCTGTGGATCGCGCGCGAGGGTCAGCCGTCGGTGCTCGCCGTCTGGTGGCGCCCCGGCATCCCCGGCTATTTCCCGCTGACGGCAGGAACGGCGAGCGACCCGAATCAATCCTTCGGAAAGATCACGCTTACGCCCTTCATGACGAGCAAGAGCCCGACGCAGGATCACCCGCTTCTGCAAATGTGGTTCGACGATCTCATCATCAGCCGGCAGGACATTCCGGATCCGGCGTTGCCGAAGAGCGCGAAGCTCGCCGCGCTTGCGCCGAGTACGGCGGTCAATCTCGGCCCGTACAAGCCGCAGCCCGCGGACGGCGACACCGCGGCGTCCGTGCACACGACCGACTACAGCGGCATGCAGTACGACGCGAATCGCCGGCAGATGGTGCTCTTCGGCGGCGGCCACGCCGGATCGAACAACGACGCGATCGAACGCTTCAGCCTCGACACGCTGACATGGTCGGCGGAGTACCGGCCGACGCCGCAGAGCGCGTGGACCGAGGCCAACTACGACGCGACGCTCGGCGCCTGGCGATCCGGTCCCGACGGTCCGTACCCGCGAGCCGTTTCGCGGCATACGCTCGATGAACTGGTCGTGGCCGGCGACGAATTGATCGTGCTCGGGAAAGTCGAAGGAAACGCGGCGAACCTGGCGGGGCAATGGAAAGGGGCCCCACCGACGACGCTTTCCATGTACACGAACGCGCGCGTCGCTCATTACAACTTTCTGTCCAGGACGTGGTCGTTCTCGGCGACGGCAACCGGCGCGACCGATAGCTGGCCTGCGACGGCTCTCGATCCGGTATCGGGCAGGATTCTCATCGTGAGCCGCGACCAGATCGCGGTTTACGACCCGTCGACCAAAACGAAGAGCGTCGTGAAGCAGATCGGCGACAACGCGATGGGCGCCAACCAGAATCTGGTGTACTTTCCGCCGAACGACAAGTTCTACTACGTGCATCAGAACGGTGCCGTATGGGAGATCGCGTTCGATCGGTCCCAGCCGTCGGCTTCGACGGTCCGACGCGTGCCCGTCACTGGATCGCTTCCCGGAACCGGCACGCCGGAGACGGCAATCGCCTACGATTCGGTGAATCACATGATCGGAATGGGACCGATGCGCGGTACGTTCTACACGTTCGATCCCAATGTCGGTTCGTGGTCCGCCACCAAAGTCGCGGCGCTCGGCAATCGCTCGACGGTCTTCCATTGCATGGATTTCGACGCCGTGGACGGGGTCTACGTCTTCATCGCCGACGATTTCTCGACGTGGGCGTACCGGGCCGCCTCGCAAACCGTGCAATGAGTGCCACCTTGTCCAGAGGCATCCTGCTCGCGGCCTCGCTGCTGCTGGTCGCCGCGTTTTGCCGGTCCGCCGCGGGCCAGGAGATTCCCGGATATCCCGACAGCGTCGAAGGGTACGACCCCCGCGAAGTCGCCATGCTCCCCGGCTACTGCAAGTACACGCAGTTGTTCCGTGATCGGGTGCCCGGAGGGAACGATGCGAAACAGATCGCGCACTGGTACGAGGTGATGGGACGCCCGTTTCACGCGATGCACCACTATTGCTGGGGCTTGATGAAGACCAACCGGGCGCTGCTCCTCGCGCGAACCAAACAGGTGCGCAACTACTATCTGCACAGCTCGGTGCAGGAATTCGACTACGTGATCAACTCGTCGCCGCCGACGTTCTTCATGCTGCCGGAGATCTATACGAAGCGCGGTGAAAACCTGTTGCGGCTGCGTGAGCTCGGCGAGGGAATGATGTCGTTGCAGCACGCGATCGATTTGAAGCCCGACTACTGGCCGCCTTATGCGGCGCTCGGCGATTACTTCAAGGAAGCCGGCAACTACGCGAAGGCGGCCGAGTGGCTGCAAAAGGGTCTGGCCGCGTCGCCGAATGCCAAGCCGCTGAAGGAGCGATTGACGGCTCTGAAGAACAAGACGCCGGCCGAGGCAGCAGGGCGCGACGCGCTCGCGAACGAGCGATAACTGCGACCTGTCCGGTCGCCGCCGGTTCGCGGCACCGGTCCCTACGTCGAAGCGGGCCGGTTGGCGATCGTCGACATGCCGACGGTCGAGCGTGCGGCCATTGCGGCCTGCACCCGCGTTTCCTCGCGCAAGACGGCGGTCAGCGCGACCAGCACGAACGCGAGGTCGAAGTACGCCATGCTGAGCGCCGCGCCCGACACGATGAACGGCAGCAGGCAATACTGAAACGTCCGTGCGAGGTCGTGTGCCCAGCGAACCTCCGGATTGGCGAGTGAGTGCTTGATCGCGAGCGACGCATTGCGCCACGCCGCTGCGAGCAGCAGCAGATACAACGCCAAGCCGACGAAGCCCAGGTCTCCAAGCACCTGGAAATAGATGCTGTGCGCCGCGTGCGCCATGACCGTATCCGGGCGGCGCGTTGGAACGATGTCGAGCGCCGAGAAGTTCTCGGACAGGTGCTTCCACACCGCGAGGTCCTGCGTCGAATGAAAGCCTGCGCCGGTCAGCGGATGCTCGATCGCGGCGAGCGTATTGATCTTCCAGGCGATGACGCGCCCCATGAACGACGAGTCCTGGCTCACGTCCTCGATCGTTTGCATCCGGTCGAACCACGTGTCGGGAGCCAATGCGAGCGCAAGCAACGCAAGCGGGAATGCGACCGCGATGAAGGTCAGCTTCTTCCGGGTGGTGACGAAGATCCAGAACCCGAGCACCAGGATGCCGATAAAGCCTCCGCGCGAACGCGTGCCGATCACGGTCAGGACGAGCAGGAAGATGCTGCCGCCCAGCATGATGCGCAGCAGCACATTGCGGAATTGCAGGTACAGGTAGACGAGCACCGGGATCGTCATGATGATCGCCAGCGCAAACGCGTTGTTGTCGCCGATGATCGAATTGCCCGGGCCCCATATCTTGTGCCCGCCCGCCGTGAGCACGAATTTTCCTGCCTCGAGAATGCCGTGAAAGCCCATCGACAATGCGACCGCGAAGAGGATGGCGACCATTCGCGTCCGCGTGCGGATGAACGCCATGACGGCGAGCGACAGGACCAGCGTCTTCACGAACTGCTCCCACTGCGACCAGGTATCCGCGGCGACCGGTGCGACACTGAAGACCGACGAGATGGTCGCCCAGATCAGAAGACCGCCGAGCAGGATCGACGTCGTATTGAGCGGTATTGCCTTCGGCTTGCTGGCGAACGGCCACGCGAGCAAGGTCACGACAGCGATCCACAGGTTGAAACGGATTGCCGACGCGAACCCGTAGACGTACGAATTCGGCACGAGCAGCGCCGTCCAGCACCAGGCGAGCACGCCCAGATAGGGCCGTGTCAGGATCATCGGCGTCATGATCAGGAAGCCCAGCAGCAGCGGAATGTCGCGCATTCGACGATTGCCTGGAGTGACGACGCCGGAGACTTACGATCGGGCCGACCGATCGGGGGCCGTCGGCGACTCCGTACGCTCCTCGCGGATGCACCAGAACATGACCAGCAGCATCCCGAGTATGTCGAGCGTGAGGAGAGTGCCTTCGAGCATGGAAAGACGCTTCAGGAAGTTTTGATGGACGTCGCCGGCCCGCTTCGATGGCGCGCGGCGTGGACGGCGATCGTCACATCATAGCCGCTGCGTGTTTCGCGAAACGTCCGCCCGTATCGCAAGCGCGTGCGCGGCCCTGTCTTGCATGAAGGGTGCCAAAGAAGTCGTCGCGCATCCGCGCGTCGACGACGATCTGTGGCGTACATCGATTTGAAATCCCGCCCATGCATCTGCCACAATCGCGCGACCGTTGCGGCTGGAGCCAACCGGAGATCCTCATGACGAACAACCTTCTGCACCGGACGGCTTCATGGTTGCGATTGGCGCTCGTCGCCGCAGCCATGGGCTGCGTCCTTCATCCTGTCTCCAGTCTTGCACAGGAGCAGCCGGCTCCGAACATCATCGTGACGAGCGATGCGCCGGGCGTGCAGCGACAGGGGGCGTTCCAGCAGTTCACCTCGCCGCGCTCGCGAAGCCGGTCACCGATCCGAAGCGCCGGTGGCGGCAACCACGGCGTCACGTTCAAGGCCGACATCGCGTTGGGTGGCTTCTACCGGACGTTCGTGTGGTGGCCCGAGGTCGACTTCGCGCCCGGCGACGTCGACGTGAGCGTGCACAGCTTGAGCGCCGATACGACGCTGCGGATGAATCAGGGACTGCGGACCGGACAATGGGTTCCCATCGGCATCTTCGAACTCGCGAACAACGCCAAGGTGACGCTTTCGGCGGCGAGCCCCGGCGGGACGGTTCTGGCGGACGCCGTGCGCTTCCAGTACATGGGTCCTCGGATGCCGGCGCTTGCATTCGACACCGACGAGTTGCCGCTGGCCGCCGCGGGCGAGCGATACGACGGCTGGTTCGATCTGGTGGGCGGCACGGCGCCGTTCACGTTCTCGGCCGATGCGACGGCGCTTCCTCCGGGGCTCGTCCTCGATGCGAGCAGCGGCGCGATCACCGGGATCACGGACAAGGTCGGCCATTACCCGTTCGACGTCGAAGTGTTCGACCACAGCGGGCAGCGCGCCGTGAAGACGTACACGATCGACGTGCTGCCGGGTTCGAGTGCCGGCAAGCGCGCTGCGGGAACGAAGCTTCGTGAGCGATCGACCGCGCGGAAACCAGCAGCGGGCATCATCGTCAAGGACGGCAATCCCACAGGCGCAGCGCCGGACCTTTCGAACCTGCTCGGCCTGCTGGCGGCCGCTCCGGAAGGCGAATGGGTGCAGGCGAACCTGAACGCCTATTCGGACGTCTGGTCGCCCGACTATTTGCGGCCGCTGTACGGCCTCGGCAACCCGCCGCCGTACAAGATCATCCTCGCCTGGAGCAGCTTCGCGTGG
>Ga0157372_10002936_pt1 | contig 18395 bp, 14 predicted proteins | sample C55metaG_FD_115307 | JGI IMG/M metagenome (GOLD analysis project Ga0157372, IMG submission 115307) | Corn rhizosphere microbial communities from Kellogg Biological Station, Michigan, USA - C5-5 metaG | ecosystem: Host-associated > Plants > Roots > Rhizosphere > Soil | place: USA: Michigan... | reverse complement strand
TTTCCGGCCAAGCGCTTCGAGGTGGGTCCGCTAAGTTGTTGAAAGATTGGTGGACCTGGTCGGGATCGAACCGACGACCTCTTCCATGCCATGGAAGCGCGCTCCCAGCTGCGCCACAGGCCCGCAATCGAACGGACTTACAACTCAATTTTCACCTAGGCGTATGCGATAGTCAAACCATGGGGGGCGCCTATGGCAATAAAGCCTTAGCCGCTTACTGAGTTTCCTGCACGCTTTGATGTCCTATGGGCGGCGACAAGGAATAAGGGAATTGCGGCCAGTTGCGCCGCGACGGAGAAACCGATCAGTGCAGGCAAAGAGAGATCGTAAAGCTTGCCGATCGCCACGCTTCCGAGAAACCAAGAAATTCCATAGGCCGCGGTAAAAGTGCCATACGCTGAAGGCCGGCGCTTTTGCGGGACCATGGTCGCGACCGCGGCGGGAATGATGCTTTCATGCACTCCCATCCCGAGTCCCCAAACCGCACATCCGACGAACACGGCCCACCGATGGCCCAGGAACGCCAAAGGCGCAGAGGCAGCGCCGAGCAAGGTGAGTGGAATCAGAATCCATAAGCCAGAGCGATCGAACAGCTTCCCAAAGCCCAGAGAACCAAGTCCGCTGACCGCCATGGCAACGGCATAGAAGATCGGAATCCATGCTTGCGACACCACTTGCGACACTTGAAAGTGGTAGGCCATGAGCGAGAAATCCGCAAATCCTGCAGCAACCAGTGCAGCGCCGATGAGGTAAATCCAGAAAGTGCGCCCCAGGCCAACACCATGGACGTCAGGAACGTGCACTTCCATTTCTTCCGGACGGGGATAGACAATCCGCGCGAAGATCAGGATCGCGATCGTAATGGCGGCTGGAATGGCCAGCACCGCAAACCCGAGACTATACCCGCTGTGTCGAGTCAGGATCCAGGCCAGGACGAGCGGTCCAGAGAGGGCACCCAATTGGTCGAGGGCTTCGTGTAGCCCGAAAGTCCAGCCCAGTCCAACCTGCTTTCCGGCATGCGACAGCATGACGTCCCGCGGAGGATTGCGAATGGCTCGCCCGACGCGTTCTAGCACAATCAGGCATGCAGCCCATTGCCAGGTGTTCGCAACGGCTAGAAGAGGAACGGCACTCATCTGCACCACATACCCGAAGATCGTGATTGGCCAGAATTCGCCCGTGCGCTCGCTGACCAACCCGGAGACGAGCCGCAGTCCGTAGCCAAGCATTTCTCCCAGTCCGGCGATCAGCCCCACGAGTGTTGCGCTGGCACCGAGCACCGCAAGGTAGGGGCCGGTCACACTGCGTGCACCTTCGTATACGAAATCCGCAAAGAAGCTCATGACGCCGATGAGCAGCACAAACTGAAGAGGGCGATTTCTCATGGCAGCTTTCAGAATAGGTCCGAGTTTAACTGATTCGATTCTGCCATCAGCATTAGCAAGAGGATCCCGGCAGAGCCCGGCCCAGCCGGATCTCACAAACTCCCAGAAAAGCAGCTGGTTAGCCAGACAGGTAATGGTTTCGCAAGCAGTGCATCCCGGCTCCGGGTGATGCATCTATTCTCTAGGGGCTTCTTATGGGAAACACATTCAAGACCGCTTTCCTTCTGACTGCACTCACGCTCTTGCTGATCTTCATTGGCCGCGTTTTAGGGGGTCAGAATGGAATGTTGATTGCGCTGATTTTTGCCGCAATCATGAACTTCGTGTCCTACTTCTTTTCCGACAAGATTGCGCTCGCGATGTACCGAGCCCAACCTGCCACGCGTGAGGCACTCCCAAGTGTCTACCAGATTGTGGAACGGTTAGCGCAAAAGATCGGTATCCCAACCCCAAAGATTTATGTAATTCCGACGGACTCCCCCAACGCATTCGCCACCGGGCGGAACCCTCAGCACGCATCCGTGGCGGTCACACAGGGAATCTTGAAGCTGTTGAACGAAGAAGAATTGGAAGGCGTGCTGGCGCATGAGCTCGGACACGTCCACAATCGCGATATCCTGATCAGTTCGATTGTCGCCACCATTGCCGGCGCGATCACCTATCTGGCTCATATCGCGCAATGGGGAATGATCTTCGGGGGATACGACCGGGACCGTGAAGACCGCGGTGGAGGAATAGCGGCCTTGGCGATGATTATTCTTGCTCCCCTGGCGGCAATGCTGATTCAGCTAGCAGTGTCACGGTCGCGTGAGTACCAGGCCGACGAGAGCGGAGCGCACTTCACCGGCAACCCGTATGCTTTGGCCAACGCGCTGGCTAAGCTGGACACTTACTCGAAGCGCTTGCCGATGCAGGCTGATCCATCTACTGCGCATCTTTTCATCATTCAGCCGTTCCTAGGACAGAGCCTGACGAACCTGTTCTCCACTCACCCGCCAATCGCCAAGCGGATCGAGCGGCTAACCGGCAGGCCGGCCATGATGCAGTGAAGCTGTCGCCGGCAGGCAGTTGTCGGTTCCTGCGTGGGGCGCTGTGAGGCTCCACTCGGGCGAACCGGCAACTTGCAGCACGAAGGTAACCTCGGGCTCGCAACCTTAGCATAGTAGAATCGCCTAGCATGCCGCTTGAAACCGTTATCGCCGCTTCGCACCGCGCTGCCAAACTCGAAAAAGAACTGAAGAAGATCATTCGCGGCAAGGACGAGGTCGTCCGTTTGGCCCTGGTCTCGGTCCTGGCTCGCGGGCACCTGCTGATTGAGGGTGTCCCCGGAGTGGGAAAGACGACCCTCGCGCATACGCTTGCACGGGCTCTGGGTTGCAGCTTTCAGCGGGTTCAGTTCACCAGCGACATGCTGCCCTCCGACATCATCGGCATCTCGGTTTATTCCGTAGGTGAACAGAAGTTCGAGTTCAAGCGTGGGCCGGTGTTCACCAATGTTCTGCTGGCCGATGAGATCAATCGTACGACGCCAAAAACCCAATCGGCTCTGCTTGAAGCCATGAACGAGGGCCAGGTCACCGTGGATGCGCAGTGCCACACACTGCCGCAACCGTTTCTTGTTGTCGCGACGCAGAATCCGGTGGAGCATCACGGCACCTACCCGCTGCCCGAGTCGCAACTGGATCGCTTTCTCATGCGCGTACACATGGGATATCCGGATGTGACCGCGGAGACGCAGATTCTCCGAGCGGAGGCGGGTGCAGCCCAACTCGACACAGTCCAATCGGTGCTCACCGGCGCTGACGTGCTCGACATGCAGAAGGTTGTCACCCAGGTGGAGGTGGATGACTCGCTCATCAAATACGCGCTGGAGATTGTGCGCCGCACGCGCACTCATGAAAAGTTGACTTTGGGCGTCTCCCCGCGCGGATCACAGATGCTGTATCGCGCCGCTCAGGCCATGGCCTTTCTCGACGGCCGCGGCTTCTGCGTGCCGGAAGATTTCAAGCCTTTGGTTGTTCCTGTCTTTGCCCACCGGGTGGCCATCCATGGAATGCACTCTTCCGGAATGAAGAAGGCCGTACGGGCTGAAGAAGTGATTCAGGAAATCATCGATACTGTGCCGGTTCCCGTATAGGTCGGGCATTCCTTCTGTTCCTTAAGGCTCTTCCATTGCCAGCAAACTCTTTGCCCTCTCTGCTGCATGAACCTTGGTACCATTCCCTGCATGAACTTCCTTCGCTTCCTGATGCTGCTGGCGCTTGCCGTATGGCTTGGCGCTCTCGTCTTCTTTCCAGTGACGGCAGCAACTGCGTTTTCTGCGTTGCCGGATTCCCACTTGGCTGGACTCGTTGTTCGCGGCTCACTTCTCAAACTGCACGTGATGGGATTCCTTTGCGGGGCACTCTTTCTAGTCTGCTCGCTGATCTACAGCCGAGTGATGCTGGGACGGATAAATCCGTTCGCATTCAGCCATATTCTGATTGTCCTGATGCTGATGCTCACCGCGATCTCGCAGTTCAGAATCATCCCGCGCATGGATGCCCTGCGGGCCGCCGCGGGTGAGATCAGTCTACTAGGCCCAGGTGATCCGATTCGCCGCGAGTTTGACCGACTTCATGTCTGGTCGACGCGTGTAGAAGAAGGAGTGCTCGTCGCCGGGATCGTGCTCCTATATTTCACCTCTCGCCGGCTTGCGGCCACGCGCCTGTAGCCGAGCAATCATTTATTCTGTTGATTGCTTTCTCTTCGGGCTCTTTTGTGTCCCTCGCAGTGCAATCTTCTTTCTCTGAACTAAGGACACGAAGGAACACCCAGGGACCGCAAAGCTAACGGCGAGGAGCTCCCAGCTAAGAGCTGCGTATGAAAACTGGAATCATTGGCCTGCCGCAGGTAGGTAAGACATCGCTATTTCGCATTCTGACCAAGGCGCAGTTGGCGCCAGGACACTCCAATCCGCGCGAGGCCCATGTGGGAGTAGCCAAGGTTCCCGACCAGAGGCTCGACAAGCTGGCAGAGATGTATCACCCGAAGAAGACCACCCACGCTTCGGTCGAATACGTCGACCTCGGCGCGATCGGCCAGGAAGCGCTGAAAGAATCCGCCTACCTCGGCCACCTTCGTCAGGTGGACGCGATTTGCCATGTGGTACGGGCGTTTGAAGACGACGCTATTCCGCATGTTGGGACGATTGATCCGCTGCGCGACATCAAGAATGTGGAGTTTGATTTGATGGTCAGCGATCTTGGGCAGATTGAGAAGCGGCTGGAGCGCGTAGAAAAAGACCTGAAGAAGATGAAATCTCCAGACTTGGAAAAGGAGTTTGAGCTGCTCAAGCGTGCCAAGGCACACTTGGAGACTGAGCGCCCATTGCGAGAGCTGGAAATGACCCCGGAGGACAAGAAGCGTTTTCGCGGATTCATGTTCCTGAGCGAGAAACCAATTCTCTATGTGCTGAACATCAGCGAGAGCGCGGAGTTGGGCAAGGATCTAGAAAACGCGGTTGCCAAGCACGGGCTGAATGAAGTTGCATCGCGGCCGAATGCCGGCGCCACTGCGATCTGTGGCAAGGTCGAAGCCGAGCTGTCCGAGATGAGCGACGCTGATTCTGCCGAATTTCTGGGCAGCTATGGGCTCAAAGAAAGTGGTTTGGCGCGACTGATCAACAAGACCTATTGGTTGCTGGGACTCATCTCGTTCCTAACTGCTGGCGAGGACGAATGCCGCGCCTGGACGATCCCGGTGAACACCCGTGCGGTGAACGCCGCCGGAGCGATTCACTCTGACCTTGAGAAACATTTCATCCGTGCGGAGACAATCCGCTGGGACCAGCTGCTCGAGGCTGGTTCAGAAGCCAACGCTCGCGCAAAGGGCATCCTGCGCCTGGAAGGCAAGGACTACATCGTGCAGGACGGCGATGTAATGCATATCAGACACTCGGGCTGAACCTGCCGGGTCGGGCTTGGCTTAGCGCGCAGAGCCGGCAGTGCTCGGCTGTAATTTCTCTAGTAGCATCGGTCCGAGTTGCGAGACCGAGCCCGCCCCCAACGTCAGGATCATGTCACCACGCTGAGCGGCAGATACGGCCGCACAGACCGCATCCTCGAATGAGCTGACATAGCTGCTGGTACTTTTGCCGGTAATCTTCTGTGCAAGCATTTTCGCGGTGACCCCCTCAATCGGCTGCTCGCTGGCGGGATAGATATCCAAGACAAATAAGGAATCGGCATTGTCAAAGGCAGTCGTGAACTCGTCCATCAAGTCTCGGGTCCGAGTGTAGCGGTGCGGCTGGAAGATGACGTGGATCTTGCGGTATCCACACTGGCGGGCCGCGGCCAGAGTCGCCTTGATTTCCGTTGGGTGGTGGCCATAGTCGTCGATGACGGCGACGCCCCCGACTTCACCGCGAAGTTGAAAGCGACGATCGACTCCGCGAAAGTTTTCGAGTGCCTCACGAATGTGGCTGACGGGAATGTCCAGACCGATGCCGACAGCAATCGCAGCAGTGGCATTCAGGACGTTATGCGCGCCCGGGACATGCAAGCGAAATTCGCCAAGGTCGGTCCCGCGGTAGCGAACCTGGAACGAACTGAGAGCCACGGGTGCCCAGGCAGCCCTCGCGGTCAAAGCAGCTTTGTCAGCAGCCGGCTGTTGGTAACGACTGAAGCCGGGCCGTTCCCCTCCGTCGTCTCCGGCCGGGCGAGGACGAGGGGAGTTCCTAGCCAACCGGCCGGTGGCGGTGATCAAGAAGTCCGAACCCGTACGGGTGCCATAGGCGACCATGCGGCGGCGGATTCTCGGGAGCAGGCGGCGCAGAATCGGGTCGTCATTGCAGAGGACGAGCATTCCGTAGAACGGAACGCGATCCATGAAATCAAGGAAAGCGCGCTTAATGTCCTGCATGTTGCGGTAGCAGTCCATGTGCTCGCGGTCGATGTTCGTGACTACGGAGAGAATGGGGGAGAGCTTCAGGAACGAGCGATCGCTCTCGTCGGCCTCGGCCACGAGGTACTGCGAGCGCCCCAGGCGCGCATTGGAACCCATCGCATCTACGCGGCCGCCAACCACGACGGTCGGATCCAGGCCACCAGCAGCGAGCACGGCAGCAACCATGGAGGTAGTGGTCGTTTTGCCGTGCATACCCGCGATGGCAATCCCGTACTTGAGACGCATGAGTTCGGCGAGCATCTCGGCCCGCGGAATGACCGGAACATGCAGCCGAATGGCCTCGAGGACTTCAGGATTGGCCGGACCAATGGCGGAACTTATGACAACCACATCCGCCCCCGCGACGTTCTCCTCACGGTGCCCCTCAAATACAGTCGTGCCGAGCCATTTCAGCCGGTCGGTGACCAAGGATCGCTTCAGGTCGGAACCGGAGATCTTGTAACCAAGGTTGAGCAAGACCTCGGCGATCCCGCTCATGCCGATCCCGCCGATACCGACGAAGTGAACGCGTTGAATTTTTGCGAACATGAATGAACGTCATTTCCACGGATTCATACCGATCAACTGGGGTATGGAATCCGCCTCACCCGTGCTCACCCGAGGGCTGAATTGGAACTCCCGCAACTTTAGCCGCGAGCTCAGCGATGTCCTTAGCGGCGTTTGGATGCGCCATGCTCCGCGCCGCATCGCTCATCCTGCAAAGCCGGGCAGGATCCTCGAGTAGTGCAGAAATCGTGTCCACCAGCCAGACCTCGTCGAGTTTGGTTTCTTCTAGAACGACCGCTGCCCCGGCTCCCTCCAGGGCTTCGGCGTTGCGGCGCTGGTGGTCGTCAGCCGCAAGCGGAAATGGAACAAAAACCGCAGGCTTGCCGGCTGCGGTGATCTCAGCAACCGTGCTGGCACCCGAGCGGCAAAGAACAAGGTCGGCCCGAGCGAAGAATCCTGGCATGTCGTCGAGAAACCTATGCACCTCTGCCGCCACTCCAGCCTGCACATAGGCAGACTGAACCTCATTGTAGTCGCGCTCGCCGGTCTGATGAATGATATGCAAACCGGGCACGCGCCGGGCGAGCAGCGGAAGGGCACGCCTCATCGCCTGATTGATCGCATGGGCTCCCTGGCTGCCCCCGGAAACGAGCAACGTCGGTGAGGTCGGTTCGTAAGCTTTCCTCGAGATCTGGAAAAAGGCGGGCCGCACCGGAACCCCGGTGACCGACGGATTGTGAAAGTAGTCCGCCGTTTCTTTGAAGTGCACCGCGGCCGCAGAAACAAAGTGCGCGACCATGCGGTTGGCGAATCCCGGAACAACATTGGGCTCGAATGCTACGCGCGGAACGTGTTTCAGAATTGCTGCCAGCATCGCCGGGCCGGAGGCGTATCCGCCAACACCGATTACCACATCCGGCTGGAATTCGTTGATCATTCGAGCGGCTGAAAAAACCGCGCGTGGAAGGTCGAACAAGGTCTTCAATCGAGTTGCCAGGCTGACCCGATTCAGCGCACCCACTTGAACGAGTTGCAAGGGGAAACCAGCGTTAGGTACAAGGCGATTCTCGAGGCCGCGCGCCGTGCCGATGAAGAGGCACTCTGCGTGGCAGCGGCGTTGAAGCTCTTGGGCAATGGCGATGGCGGGGATCACGTGCCCGCCGGTGCCTCCGCCTGCAAGGATTGCGCGCATGGAAGAACTATAAACGGTAGTATGCCGCCCGCCGTGAGTCGTCAGAAAACCTCAGCCATAGGTCGCCGTATGTAACCGCGATAAAACGGCTGCATTCTACTCCGCTTGCTTGCTGATGTTGAGCAAGATGCCTATGCAGGCCAGGGTGATAAAGAGCGATGAGCCACCGTAGGAGATCAACGGTAGAGGGATACCCTTGGTTGGCATCAGACCAAGCACGACGCTCATGTTGATGAATGCCTGCACCACGACCATGCTGGTGATTCCGACAACCAGAAAGCGGCCGAACAGGTCATCGGTTCGAAGCGCTGTTCTCACCCCCCGCCACAAGAAGACAGCGAATAGAACGACAACCGCCATGCACCCCACTAACCCCAACTCTTCCCCAAGCACTGAAAAGATGAAATCCGTGTGTGGCTCAGGAAGGTAAAACAGCTTTTCCTTCCCTTCCATGAGGCCGACGCCGCTGATACCGCCGGTTGAGACGGCGATCAGCGACTGAATAATGTGGAAGCCTTTGCCTTGGGGGTCCGAGTAAGGGTCCAAGAATGCCAGAATGCGGTCACGACGGTAAGCGACATGGAAAATCAGGAAGTACAGCGGCAATAGGGATCCGAGGAAGGCATACGCCAGGTACTTGATCTCGAGACCGGCAACGAAAAGCACGCAAACCGTGATTGCCGCACAGGCGATGGCTGTTCCCAAGTCTGGCTGAAAAACGATCAGGCCAACAAATACGATTGTGGGCAACACCGCTGGAATCAGGGTGTTGCGCCAGTCGTCCATCGATTTCGTGCGGGTTTCCAGGAAAAAGGCGAGGAACAAAATCAACGCCGGCTTAGCCAACTCCGAGGGCTGGAATGAGAATCCGCCAAAGTGAATCCAGCGGTGGGTGTTGTGGGCGCGGTCGAGGAAGAAGACCGATATCAGCATGAGCGTCGTCATGCCCAGGATCGAGAACACAACCGCCGGCTGCTTCAGCTTCTTATAGTCCAAGCGCATCCCAATCAGCATGACGAGGAAGCCGCCCACTGCCCACCCCAGCTGGCGCAGCAGGAAGAAGTAACCGGAGTGATAGCGCTCTTTGGCCATCACGGCAGAGGCGCTAAAAACCATCACGAGCCCTATAAAGACCAGAACCAGAGTGACCACAAACAGCCACCGGTCCACACTGATGCGCTTAGCCATTGAAAATCCATTTCACCACGGAGACAGAAGACAGGCAGGACTCTTATTGTGGGTTTTACGGAAGAGAGTTGACTCTTGTGGTTCAGCCGCAATGCTAGCTACTTCGGCAGGGCCAACACCAATTCCTTGAACACTCTTCCACGGTGTTCGTAATTCTGGAACTGATCAAAACTGGCGCAGGCAGGAGCCAACAGGACGATATCGCCCACCTGGGCGTTCCCCGAGGCCTGGGCAACGGCCCTGTCCATGGTTCCAGAAGCGGAAATCTTGGTGGCCCCCGTGATGTGCTTCTCTATCTTCTCTGCTGCCGCACCGATCGTGTATACGCATCGGACGCGCTCGCGAAGCAGGTTGTTCAGCGCGGTATAGTCGCTGCCCTTGTCCTTCCCGCCTAGGATCAGGTGAATGTTGCCGGGGAACGACTCGAGCGCCTTGATGGTCGCGTCGACATTGGTGGCTTTGGAGTCGTTGTAGTACTCTACGCCGCGCACCGTAGCGACGTACTGCAAGCGGTGCTCGACGGCTTTGAACTCGCGAACTGCGGTCCGGATCGAATCCGGTTGGCAGCCCAAAAGCTTGGCCGCGCATATCGCGGCCAGAACGTTCTCGACGTTGTGCGCGCCCTTCAGCGGAATCTCGGCAACTGGCATAATTTCGTATTCCGTGCCATCACCCCGGAACTGCACTACCCCTTGCCGGACGAACGTACCCTGATCGACCTCGCGCTTGCGATTGAACCAAAATACCGAGGCCCTGGTCTTGCCCGCCATGGCCATACAGGTGGGGTCGTCGGCGTTCAATACGGCAAAGTCGTGTTCCTGCTGATTTTCGAAAACTCGCGCTTTGGCGGCCGCATAGGCCTCAAAACTACGATGACGGTCCAGGTGGTCGGGGGTGACATTTAGGACGACAGCGATTTTCGGCCGGAACCTGCGGATGGTTTCGAGTTGGAAGCTTGAAACTTCGAGAACGGTAAACGTCTCGGGCGTGGCTTTCTCCACGAGAGAAACGGCTGGCGTGCCAATATTTCCGCCAACCAGAGTCTTGCGCCCCGACTTGGCGAGAATCTCGCCGACGAGCGTTGTGGTTGTTGTCTTCCCGTTCGATCCGGTAATGGCAACGATCGGGCCGGACAGAAACTCCGCGGCCAGCTCAATCTCCCCGATCACCTGCTCACCGAGCGCTCTGGCCTGGACCAAGGGTTGAGCATCAAAGGGAACCCCTGGACTGACGACAATCATGTCCTGGTTCTGAAAGGTTCGCTCACCGTGGCGTCCGGTTTCAACTGCGATCCCGTGGTCGAGAAGAACGGGGATCTCCTGCCCGAGCTGATCTTCGGACTTCGAGTCGGAAACGGTGACCTTTGCGCCGTGCGACTGCAGGAACAGGGCTGACGCGACACCCGAGCGGCCAAGCCCAACGACAAGAACGCGTTTGTTATTCAATTCCAACAAATCTCACCGCAGAGACACAAGTGACGGCACAAAGGGAATCCAGGTCAATCGGTAAAAGATTTTCGCCGCCGTTGAGAATTATCGCAGTTTCAGAGTAGTTAATGCGAACAGAGCAAAGATCAGCGAGGCAATCCAGAAGCGCACAATGATCTTTGACTCCGACCAGCCCATCAGTTCGAAGTGGTGATGGATAGGCGCCATCTTGAAGATACGCTTCTTGCGCAGCTTATAGGAAACGACCTGCAAGAGCACCGACAGTGCCTCGATCACAAATACCCCGCCGATGAAGGGCAGCAACAGCTCCTGCTTAATCATGACCGCGACGGTTCCGATGGCGCCGCCTAGCGCCAAGGAGCCAACGTCTCCCATGAAGACTTCTGCCGGGTGAGCGTTGTACCAGAGGAACCCGATCGACGCCCCGACCATGGCACCGCAGAAGATCGTGAGCTCTCCAACCTGCGGCATACGCTGCAATTCAAGGTAGTTTGAGAACGTCGCATGGCCGCTCACATAAGTGAGAACCGTGAGCGCTCCTGCCGCGATCACTGTGCAGCCAATGGCGAGACCATCCAGGCCATCCGTCAGGTTCACGGCGTTGGTGGAACCGACGATCACCAGCGCCACAAACCCGATGAACACGACGAATGCGACCGGCCAGAGCTCGGGGTTGTGCATGAATCGGTCAATTACCAGATCGGGCCGGAACTGCTTTACGAACGGCACCATCAGCCGGGTAGAGTACATTCCTTTGGTTTGCATGGCGATCAGCGCGACCGCGATTAGAAGGCTGACCAGAACTTGCAGACCCAACTTGCCGCGGGCGGTGAGACCAAGGTTTCTCTTATGAATCACCTTGGTGTAGTCGTCGGTAAAGCCGATAGCAGCGAACGCAATGGTAGAAAGGACGGCAAGCCAGACAAATGCGTTCGTCAGGTCCGCCCAAAGCAAAGTAGGAATAACGATGGAGATCACGATCAACACGCCCCCCATCGTTGGCGTACCGGCTTTTTTCTGGTGTGCCTTGGGCCCTTCTTCGCGGATGTATTGCCCAATTTGGAACTCGCGAAGCCGCTTAATCACGAGCGGACCGATGATCAATCCGGTAAAGAGCGCGGTGAGACTGGCAAAGGCGGTGCGGAAAGTGAGATAACGGAAAATCCGGAACGGCGGGAAAACGTGAAACAACTTTAAGTACAGCAGCCAGTAGAGCAATCCGCCTCCGGAAACCCGCGATTGGTTGTTGGTTAATGCTGTCGGTCGTTAGTCTTTCGCCTGATTGCTGGTTGCTACTTCGAATGCAAAAGAGACTTCCAAGTCTCGAGAGCTCTCTCCAACCTCACTCCGCGGGACGCTTTTAGTAAAACCACGTCTCCATCCCGGGCATTCTGGGCAAGCCATTCGCCTGCGGCTTCCGGAGTCGGAACAAAAATCGCTTGAGTTCCCGCTCCGATTGCACCTGCGACCATCTGCTCGGCCAGTCCCCGAACTCCAACGAGCTGATCGACTCCTTTTTCCGCAATGTGGCGACCCGACCCGTGGTGCATATCTGCCCCGGCCTGACCGAGTTCGAGCATCTCGCCAGCAACCACGATGCGCCGATTCGCCTGCATGGTGGACAATGCGTCCACCATTGCCGCTAGCGCCGTTGGATTGGAATTGTAGCAATCATTAATTACGGTGATGTTGCCCAATCGGACAACCTGCCCGCGCTTGTCAGCAGCGGAAAGCGAGCTCAGGGCCGCGGTGGCTTCGGGCAAGCCGAAGCCATGTTCTAGCGCGACGGCAACAGAGGCTAGGGCATTGAGGACATTGTGGGATCCGACCAGAGGAACAGCTGCTCGCTCCCGTTGATGGCCCACCACAATGTCAAACGCGGAACCCCCTTCACCCAGAGATTTCACATTGTCCGCCCGGAGAGTGGCCCCGGGGCTCATGCCGTAGGTCACCACCTTCCCCGGGAAATCGCGGCCAAATTGGGAAACATATTCGTCATCCCCGTTGAGGACTGCCGTGCCGTGAGCGGGCAGGGACTCGATGAGTTCGTACTTGGCGCGCGCAATCCCCGCGAGCGAGTCAAAGAATTCCAGGTGCACGGGCGCGACGTTGGTCACCACCCCGACTTCAGGCTGGGCGATTTTCGCGAGTGCGGTGATCTCTCCGGCGTGCGACATGCCCATCTCGATCACCGCGACGTCGTGCTCAGGCTGAAGCTTCAGGAGCATCAATGGCAGGCCGAAGTGGTTGTTGAAGTTTCCTTCCGACTTATGCACTTTCAGCCGCGTCGCAAGGACGTGGGCGATGGCCTCCTTGGTCGTCGTCTTTCCTGCCGAACCTGTGATCCCGACCAAGGGCTTGCCCCAAAGCCGACGGACACAGGTTGCCAGAGTCTGAAGCGCACTGAGCGTGTCCCCAACCCCGATGAGCGGAAGATCAGGAGGAAACTGCGCCTGTTGGTCGCGGGAAACGACCGCCGCCACCGCGCCTTTTTCGATGGCGGGGGCGACGAAATCATGCCCATCCATCTTCTCGCCTTTCACCGCGAAGAAGAGCTCGCCCGGTTGAATGGTTCGCGAGTCGATGGAGTAGCCAGTTGCGGCCGCCTCCGCCCGAATACCAGCGGATTCAGAAGCAACCAGGAATTGTGCAACACGCGACAGTGCGAGCTTCATGCGATTCCTTCCTGGTTGTTGGGGTTTTCGTAACCAAGATTGCGCAGCACTTCAACGGCAACTTCACGATCATCAAACGGAATGGCTCCGGCCGATGTGATTTGGACCTTCTCGTGCCCTTTGCCGGCAATGAGCACAATGTCGCCAGCTCGGGCTTCTCCGATGGCAAGTGCAATCGCAGCGCGCCGGCTCGGCTCGGCTTTATAGCGGCACCCGGAGCGCTGCAAGCCGACAACCGCATCATTCATAATCGCCAGAGGATCCTCGCTGCGCGGATTGTCGGAGGTCAGAACCACGAAATCGCTGCCCTGGCCCGCGGCTTCACCCATCAATGGCCGCTTGCTACGGTCACGATCGCCCCCGCAGCCAAAAACGGTGATGACGCGCCCGGAGTTTTGCTTCACAAATTCGCCGGCCAGCGATGCGAGGTTGCGTAGGGCGTCATCGGTGTGCGCGTAATCCACCACCACCGTAAACGGCTGGCCCCAATCTACCCTCTCAAATCGACCAGGCACAGCTTTGAGGCATGCCACTCCCTCTGCAACCGATTCGAGCGAGCACCCCCGCGCAACCGCGCCGGCGCTGGCGGCGAGGATGTTGTATACGTTCACGCGGCCAATCAGGGGTGAACGGATCTTCATACGGCCTTGCGGGCAGATCAGCTGGAACCTGGTTTCGCGCGCGGTGATCTCGACGTCCCCGGCGTGGAAGTCTGCTTTCGACCAGCCGTAGGTAAACACCACCGAGCCTTGGCTGCGGCCAAACTCAGCAAGTCTCATTCCGTATCCGTCATCGGCATTCAACACGGCGGTGCGCGGCGGGGGTGAACCCGAACCGGCGAACAGAATCTTCTTGGCTGCGAAATACTCGTCCATGGACTTGTGATAGTCGAGATGGTCTCTGGTAAGGTTGGTAAACACCGCCACATCGAAGGGAATGCCATACGTACGTCCCTGGGCCAGGGCATGCGAGGAGACTTCCATGACTACTTCGCTTCCGCCGCATGCGAGCGTCTCACAAAACAACCGTTGCAGGTCCAAAGACTCCGGGGTGGTATGCGGAGCCGGAAGCACCTTCTCGCCTACGTGGTACTCGATCGTGCCCACGAGCGCCCCGCGTCGGCCTGACGCACGCAGGACCGCTTCAATCAGAAACGCCGTCGTGCTTTTGCCATTGGTGCCGGTGATTCCTGTAATTCCCAATTTCTTCGCGGGTTGGCCATAGAAGTTGGCGCTCAAAACCGCCAGCGCTTGCCTTCCATGGGCAACGCGCGCCCAGGCAACGCCCGCGGCCTCCCGGTCTGAATCGGTAAGGACGGCGACGGCACCCCCGGCGATTGCCTGATCGATAAATCGATTGCCATCGCTGGTTTCGCCGCGCATGGCGACGAACAAGTTGCCCGGCCTTACGCGACGCGAATCGTATTCAATGCCGGTAATTTCCGGGTTGTCGGCCATCTGCCGGCGCACTCCGGAGGAAGCGAGTTCCACCCCCTTTAACAATTCCAGAAACTTCATTGGTTTTGATTGTATTGCAGGCTAGTGAACATCACGGGAGGCGAACCAGAAACTGCACGCATGCCCGGTTTTGCCTTACTATGGTCGGCAATGCAGCTCTGGTTTTCGCGGCAAAGCGACACTAGCATACGGGAACAACTGGCCACGCAGATCATATTGGCCATCGTTAGCGGCGAACTTGCCCCCGGGCAGCGCTTACCTAGTACCCGCGAACTCGCCCGCCGGTTTCATTTGCATCCGAACACGGTGAGCGCCGGATACCGGCAGCTCGAGAAGAGTAACTGGCTCGAGTTCCGGAAGGGCAGCGGCGTCTACGTCAATTCACGCCAACAGGAACACAAGAGTGGCCAGCTCGCACTCGATCATCTGATCGGGGACTTCTTCCGCTCCGCCAGAAAACTGAACATGCCGTTGGCGCTGGTTCGCGAGCGGCTCAAGCAATGGCTGGAGATGCAGCCACCCGATCATTTCCTGTTGATTGAGCCCGATGAGCAACTGGCGCGAATTGTCGCCAGGGAGATGCAAGCCGAGTTGTCCCTGTCGGTCAAAACCGTCCCCGAGGTTGGCGTGCAGGCTCCGCCAGGCGCGATTCCGGTGGTCCTCTCTGCCTCAAGCGCGAAGCTGAAGAACCTGTCGTCCTTGAACGATGAGCTGCTGACGCTTCACCTTGGGTCGGTTCGGGAGTCGCTGACGCCGTATCTTCCAGCGATTGCCTCGGTACTGATCGGGGTTGCATCTGGCTGGCCTCTTTTCCTGAAGAACGCGCGCACCATGCTCACCTCGGCCGGATTCGACCCCGACTGCCTGGTTTTGCGTGACACCGCGAAACCGGGCTGGCAAAGAGGACTCAAGGATGTTGCGGCGGTGGTTTGCGATTCCCTGACATCAACCTTGCTGGATGGCTATCCCCGTGTTTTGACTTTTCCTCTATTGTCGAAAGAAAGCCTGCAGGAGCTGCGGCATTATGAGCAATTCATCCGTGACCCGCTTAGGGTCTGAGCCGATTCGAACAGTTCCCAGAATCAACGGCCGAATCGTACCGTGATGCGCGCCCCGCTGGCGACATGGGAGCCGGGTAGAGGAGATTGATCGAGCGCCTTGCCGCTGCCTACGACATTCAACTCCAACCCGCTGTCTTGAGCCATCTCAATCGACGAACGCACAGATTTGCCCAGAAATGACGGGACCACAATCCCGCCTTGTTCGACGTCCACGACTACGGTTCCGCTCGCCCGGTTAGACACGGCGGAACTCTGAGGCGGCGGAGCGGTTGATCGTTCCGTCCTTTCCATGGGAGCGAGGGGCTCGGTTTGCCGCATGGCGGCTGCCACCACCGTCCCGGGAGGAGCGGGTCCCGATGTTGGCGAAGGCCTAGCATTCTGATGCGGGTCGAAACCCGGTTGCGGCTTCGAGTCGGCCAGGGTATCTGCTGTGGGTTGAATCTCGTCGATGCCCTCGCCCGGGTGATCCGGGGAGCCTTCCTCAAGATCTTTGTCGCTCGCCTTTGCCCGAGCTAACAGGGTTTTGTTCGCTGGAATCTCGATGTCATGTGGCGTGTGCAGATACTCGAGCACCTGCTGCGCAATACGATTGAACACAGGCGCCGACACCTGACCTCCCTGGTGCAATCCCACCGCAGAATCGAGTACCACCGCGATTGTCACTGCGGGATTGTTGACCGGAGCAAATCCGGCAAAGGTTGCCACGTACTTTGTGTGCGAATAGGCGCGGGTTGCCGGGTCTACCTTTTGCGCTGTTCCGGTCTTTCCGGCCGAGGTATATCCGATCAAGAGAGCTTTTTTACCCGTCCCATGAAGCACCACTCCCTGCATCATCTGCCGCATTTGCGCCGCCGTAAGGGATGAGATAATCCGATGCTCATCTACCGGATGGAAGGCGATGGTCTGAGGCGCGGCCTGCGGCTCTGTGTTGGCGGCGACGATGCGCGGCGCCACGTACACGCCATCATTCGCCATTGTGGATATCAGGCCAACCAGTTGCAAAGGGGTGATGGCGATTTCCTGGCCCATGGAAATGGCAGCGATCGAGACTTTCGACCAGCGGCTAGGAGGCTTGGTCAAACCGCGGGTCTCGCCGGGCAATTCAATCCCCGTCTGTTGGCCGAAGCCGAAGCCCCGAATGTACTTGTAGAAGCGGTCCTCCCCGAGGCGCAGGCCGATCTTGATGGATCCTACGTCACTCGACTCGGCGAGAACGTCGGCGACCGACAGCACCCCGTGCGGCTTGCTGTCGCGGATGCGCATGCCGTTGTAAACGATCGACCCCATCTGGCAATCGAACATTTCCTCAGGACGCGTGACCTTCTCTTCCAGAGCTCCGGCAATGGTTACGAGCTTGAACGTCGAGCCCGGCTCGTATACATCGCTGACCGCGTGGTTCTTCAGCCGCTCCGGAGTTATCTCCTTGGACAAATTTGGATTGAACGTCGGCCGATTGGCGAGCGCGAGGATCTCACCGGTACGGGGATTCTCGACGAGGACGGTGCCGGCCATGGCCTTGGTCTGCGCCATCGCGGTTTCGAGCTCGCGTTCGGCGATGTACTGAATTTTTTCGTCAATGGTCAGAACAATGTTTTGGCCCGGCTCCGGCTGCTTTTCAACGCTGCCAAAGTACTTCTTACGCGCATCCAGGGATATGAGCATTTGCCCTGGGCGTCCATGGAGCTCATCTTCGTATTCGCGCTCAATGCCGCTCAGACCCTTGTCGTCCATGCCCACGTAGCCGAGCACCTGGGCTGCCAGGTCTCCCTTCGGGTAATAGCGCTTGGATTCCTTCTGGAAATAGATCCCCCGCAGATTCAGAGATCGAATGCGTTCCGATATCTCGGGATCGGGTTTTCGGGCCACCCAGCAAAAAGTTTTAGTGGCTTCGCATCGGGCCATCAACTCGCGAGGATCTTGTCTTGTAATCCGGGCAAGCAGCGACATGGTGCCCGCCGGCTTCGGCATCTCGGTGGGAACCGCAAAGATCGAGTCCACATTGATGGACATCGCCAGTTCGTTTCCGAAGCGGTCATAAATGATCCCGCGGCGGGGAGACACTTCTTCGCTGCGCTGCTGCTGATGTTGGGCCCGCTGCTCGAAGGTCCCATAACGAAAAATCTGGAGATATACGAGACGGGCGCAGATTCCGCAGCACCACAGAACGAAAAGGCCGGCGAGGAGGTAAATGCGGAAGCCCGTGCTGTTGCGCGCTGCGTTGGCCACAGTTTTTCTCAGACAAATATGGCGGCCGGTTAGCCGCCTAGCTCAAAGCACAAACCAATTGTCGCTTCGAGCAAAAGTCCGCTTGCGGATTTGCTCCAGAGTCGAGTCATCGAAGCGAAAGACTCACCCTCGCTTCGAATGACAGCAGCTCCTGGCAGAGGGGGGTATGCGCCCCGCCTGCTCCACAAACCTTACCGGCTGGAAACCACTGCCACCGGCGTCAAGCTTGCCACCACAGAACCTGAAGGATCCGACGTCGAACTGTCCATGCGGACAACCTGCCCGACCTGCGGAGACTGCAATCCCATTTCCCGTGCGATGCGATCAATG
>Ga0157372_10002935_pt1 | contig 18397 bp, 14 predicted proteins | sample C55metaG_FD_115307 | JGI IMG/M metagenome (GOLD analysis project Ga0157372, IMG submission 115307) | Corn rhizosphere microbial communities from Kellogg Biological Station, Michigan, USA - C5-5 metaG | ecosystem: Host-associated > Plants > Roots > Rhizosphere > Soil | place: USA: Michigan... | reverse complement strand
CTCGCTTCCACGTGCGACGTGCACGGACATGCCGCGTTCGGCCGCCGCACGGCGCGCTTGCTCGAGCAGGGCCGTCTTGCCGATGCCCGCTTCTCCTTCGACGACGACGCACGCGCCGCGACGCGAGCACGCAGACTCGAGCGCAGCCGCCAGGGCGACGGTCTCAGACGTCCGTCCAACCAGCGCCGAACTCGCGACCGTAATTGCCATGATCCGCTGTCCCTCGAGCGTGAGGCTCAAGTCTAGGACGTGCCGGAACTCGGGCGATGGGCCCGCCTGCCGCGATCCGCAGGACGATAACTGCGAAGGATCATGCGATGCCTCCTCTTCGGGTCGCGGTCGCGGCCGGGCAGAGCCGCTCGACGAACGCGCCGGCGACCTTGAGGATCTCGTCGATCGGAAGAGCGGCGGCGGTCGCGTGATGCCGGATCGCCTCGGGCGTCGCCGCTTCATACACGCAGATCCACCCGAACTTACCGTCGGTCTCCGCGATGTCGTAGCTCCGAAGCCACCTGATCGTCTCGGCCGCTCGCTCGACGCCGGCGGTGGCTCGCGCACGTGCCGCCTCGAGCTCGTCGTGCGTCTGCCAGGCGCTCCGTCGAAGAACGACGAACGTTTCCAGGTCTCCCTCCCTTCGAGCTCTCGGTCGTCGACGGTAGGGGTCCCGGCCCGCCTGCACATCGGCAGGACCGCCTATGTTCTCGCGCTAATCGAGGCGGATCAGGTTCTCCCGCCGCGCGCGGGCGACCGCTTCGCCGCGCGTCTTCGTGCCGAGCTTCCGGAGGATGGTGGAGACGTGATGATCGACGGTCCGCGACGAAAGGTACAAACGCGCGGCGATCTCGGCGTTCCGCAGGCCGTCGGCGATCAGCTTGAGGACATCGACCTCTCTCGGGGTCAGACCCGCCGGATTGGCCCGTGTCGCAGTCCGTGGTCCGCTGCGGATCGAGCGGACGCCGCCTTCGCGCAGCCGCCGCGTGAGGATCCGCGTCGCCGGGCCGGCACCCAGCGCCTGCAGCTCTTGGAGCGCCTGTTTCTGCGCGGGCTCGTCGCCCTCGGCGAGCGCGATAGCTGTCTCGTACCGGCAGCCTGCGCGCGCCCACTCCGCAGCCGCCCCCCGCCAGTCGCCGCGGGCCTGCAGCGCGAACGGCCCGCGCGCCCAGTCGGGGAGGTGTTGCTCGAGCCCGGCGCGGATCCGCCAGTAGCCGAGCTCCGCTGCGGGCCACGAGGCGCGGCGGTCGAGCGCGGCGCGGAACGCAGCGTCTGTCGCGCCCTCGATCGCGTCGCGGCGCCCTTCGAGCCACGCGGTCTCGGCCTGTGCGGCCGCGAGCTGGTATCGCCACCACAGCACCCCCGTGCGTTCGACCACCGGTGCAGCCTCCGCGAGCACCGCCGCGGCGCCCGGATCGCCCCGGCGGGCGCGAAGCACACCCAGGACGAGCCGGGCCTGAGTCGACGACAGGATGCAGTTGCGTGCGAGCACCTGGCCCACGGTCCACGATGCCGCCTCCCAACGGCCCTCCTCGAGCTCGTGCCAGGAACGGCAGGCGAGCAGCACGTCCTCCCAGACCGTCAGCCCGCGCTCCGCGGCGTACGCGAGCCCGTCATCCACCGCGCTACGCAGTCGCTCGAGTGAGCGCTCTCGCGTCGCGGCCATGCTCATGAACAGATACGTCCTCCCGATCGTGTTCTCGAGGGAGCTCGTGCGGGCGAGGTCGAGTGAGCGCTGCCAGAAGGCGCCGCTCTCGCTGGTGCCGCGGTGCGCCGCCGCGAGGCCGAGTGCGCCGAGGCACGACGCCTGCGCCTCGACGCTGTCGATCTCGTTCGCAAGCTCCAGGCCGCGCCGTGCCCAGGCCTCCCCGTCGTCCAAGCGCTCGTCCAGGATCGCGAGCGACGCGAGCAGGCTGTAGGTCATCGCCAGCTCGTAGCCGGGCGGCTGCTGCTCGAGAAGCCTCAACGCCTCGGCCGCCGCCGCGGCGGCGCCGTCTCCATATCCCCAGTTGAGTAGCGCGAGCGCCCGCCAGCGCAGCGTCGCCGCGAGCGCCGCCTCGTCGCCGAGCGCCCGAAAGCCGGCGACAGCGGCGTCGATCGAGGCGATGCCGGCCTCGTCGTCGCCGATCAGGTAGCGCTCGACCGAATGCCGGAGGTGCAGCCTCGCGCGGTTGCGGTCATCGAGGGCGTCGGCGAACTGAAGCGCGAGCCGGTAGTGGTCGGCGGCTTCGCGATGCGCGCCGAGCTTCGCGGCCTGCTCCGCCGCTGCCGGTGCGTGACGCAGCACACCGCGAGGATCGTTCGCGCCCGAGGCGTGGTGCGCGAGTCGCGTGAGGTCCGCGCCCCCGAGCTCGGTGAGCGTGGCAAGGATCGACCGGTGGAGCTCTGCCGCGCGGCCCGGTGGAAGCGTCTCCTCGAACGCCTGACGTGCGAGCTCGTGCCGGAACGCGAAGCCCCGGCCCTGCTCGACGAGCAACCCGTGCTCGACGCATGCATCGACGTCGCGGAGCGACCCGTGACGTTCGATTAGCTCGAGCTCGGTCTCGGCCGGCGACAGGGCCACTACCTCGAGCACGGTCTGCGCCGACGCCGACAGTCGGGCCGCCCGGGCAAGTACGGCGTCGCGCACCGTGGCAGGAATGCCGTCACTGCCGCTCGCGAGCGCCTCGGTCACGAAGAACGGGTTGCCGCCCGTGATCCGGTGGAGCTCCACCGGGTCGTGGCGGGAGCGATCGGCGAGGCGCGCGACCGCGTCGGCCGACAGCGGCGTGAGCTGCAATCGCTCGACCGCTGCGTTGCCTGCGAGCTCGCCGAGCAGCGTCGTGAGCGGATGGCGACGGGTCCGCTCGACCCCTCGATAGGTGACGACGACGAGTACCGGAAGCTCCGCGAGGCGGCGCCCAAGCAGGCGGAGGACGTCGAGCGTCGCCTCGTCGGCCCAGTGGACGTCCTCGACGACAAGGATCGTCGGCGCCGAACCGGCCAGCACGTCGGCCAAGGCCTCGACCACCTGGAATGCGACTCCGTCGCCGGCCACGATCTCGTGTACTCGCCCGCCCACGGTGGTCGCGATCTCGACGAAGGGCCCGAGCGGGCGCGGGGTGACGAGCGGGTCGCACACACCGGTCATCACGCGGACGCTGCGCCCTGCGTCGGCGCAGCAGGCGCGCACGAGCGCGCTCTTTCCGATCCCGGCTTCGCCCGACAGGAGCACGAGCCGGCCCGAGCCCGCGCGGGCGTCGTCGAGCATGTCCGCCAGCGCCGCCAGCTCGACCTCTCGATCGAGGAGCTGCGAGCCTGCCTGCACCGCCATCAGCGGATCGTCCCCGCTCCTCGCGCAATCTGCAACCGTCCACGTGGCGCGGCAGCTGCCTGGACTGCGGCGCGAACACCCCGGCTACACAGGTCTCGGAAATGGCGGGCGAGGGCGCGAGCTTCCTCGCGATGGCCGCGAGCATCGAAGGCGACCGCGAGCGCGCGTGTCGGCACTATCGAGACCTCCTCGCCGCGCGAGAGCTTCCGGTGGAGTCGTTACCCCAGGAGGCTGCCGTTGAGCTCTTCGTCAGCCGCGCCGTTGCGGCCGGGCGAGCCGTCGCACCAGACGACATCGTTGCTGCTGTTTGCCGCCGCCTCGACCATCTCCCGCTTGCCCTGGAGCTGGCTGCTGCGCGCGCGAAGCTGCTTTCGCCGGCCGCCTTGCTGCAGCGCCTCGACGCTGCCTTGCCACTCCTAACGGGTGGGGCTAGCGATCGACCCGAACGCCAGCGCACCCTGCGCGCAACGATTGAGTGGAGCTACGACCTCCTCGACCTGGCTGAACAGCTTGCCTTCCGGCGACTGTCGGTATTCCGCGGCTCGTTCACTCTCGATGCGGCGCGGGAGATATGCAGCGCAGAGCTCGAACACGTCGAAGCCCTTCTCGACCAGAGCCTGTTGAAGCCGCTTGGCGACGCGCGGTTCTTCATGCTCGAGACGCTGCGCGAATACGCACGCGAATGTCTCGAGATAGCGGGCGAGGTGGGCGAGTTCAACATGCGGCACGCGCGCCATTACATGTCGGTGCTCGAGGAGATGGACAGGTCGGTGTTCACGCCGGAGTTGCTCCCCTGGTTCGGCGCCGAAGAGGACAACCTGCGTGCAATGCTCGACCGGCTGACGGTCGAGTCGCCCGAGGACGCGGGGCGCGCCTGTGAGCTGATCAGTCGCTACTGGCTTGCCCAAGGCGCCAATTCGGAGGTGCTGCAGCGCGCAGGCGCCCTTCTTTCGTCCGCCGACCTGCCGCCGCAGATCCGTGCTGGGCTATTGATCGTTGCGCAGTTAGCGACGTTCTTCCGCGGTGAGTTCGGTGCGTCCGCACAGTTTGCGGAGGAGGCCGTACACCTAGCGGAGCCAGGCACGCTCCGTCACGCTGTGGCGCTGTCAGGGGCGGCGTCAATTGCTGTCCAATGCGGTGACCTCGAGGCCGCCGTCGCCTACGCTCGACACGCAGCACACGCGGTCGATTCGCTCGACGAGGTCAGGCGGTGGATTGTGCTGATCGACGCGGGCGAGGCTCTGGCGCTCGCGGGACATTTCGACGAGGCTCGAGCCTGGACGTCGAAGGGCCGCGATGGCTTGAGACATGCAGGCAGCGAAATCGGTGCCGCCGTCGCGAGCGACACGCTCGCGTTCCTCGATCTGGCGGATCACAATTTCGAAGCCGCGCGAGCTGCATTCGCGTCTTCAATCGAGACCGCCCAACGCCACGAGCATCCCACCCTCGAAAGTCTCTCGCTGAGAGGCCTCGGATTTGCGCTTCTCGGCCTCGGTCGCAGAGCTGAGGCATTCTCGACATTCGTCAGGTGGCTCGAGCTCGCCGACGGGTTCGATCCGCCGCCGAACACCGAGCAGATCGCGGCACTCGGGGCGATCGGACTCAGCGCGGCTCCCCCGGACGCTGCCGCTGGGGCGAAGTTGCGGGGTTCGGTCATGCGCCTCCGGCGAGAGGTAATGGAGCCCTCGCTTCCCGGCATGCTCGAGGTCGAGGAAATGTTCGAGCGGGAACTCGCCGACGCGCTCGGCGCGGAAAGCTGGGCGAAGCATCTATCGGAGGGCGCGGATCTGAGCTTCGAGAATGCACTGGCGCTCGCGCGCTCGCTCGGGCCCTAGTGGGCAGCTCTCAAGCCCGCGGCATGACCCACTCCTGACGGCGTTTAGGAGGTCGGCCGCAGCGGTGACGTGGTGTACCTCTTGGTCAAAGTTCCGACGTTCTGACGTTTCGACCGCGAACCGCCCGCCGTAGCCTCGGGGCGCCAGTCAACCCGAACGCGGAGGTTCCACATGCCCAGACGCCTTCCGATCGGCCTCGTGCTAGCGGCACTGGTTGCAGCCGGCGCGGTCGCCGCATTGACCCCGGCGCCCGCCGTGGCGCAGGGGCGGACGATCGTCGGCGGCTTCTGTTTGAACGACCATCTCTTCTGCCTCAGCGCCGGCCTCGAGGGGCAGACACCGGTCGAGGGGTACGGCGTCAGCAGTTCGGCGGGGACGTGCAAGGCGCCACCCGCGACCACCGACCCGCCTGCCGGGCCGCAGTACTGCGTGCCAAGCGGCACCGGACTCCTCACCCTGAGGCCGGGCACTTACTGGATCACCGTCGACGACATGATGAACAGCCACAACTTCGAGCTCAGAAGCTGTCCCGGCTCGACGATCGCCTGTGGGCCTGGGCAGGGCGCGGAGCGGGAGCTGACACCGATCTGCAACGACGACCCGGCGAATCCTGACGTGTTCAAGTGCAGCACCACCAATCCGACGGAAATGGCCGTGAACGACATCGTCAGGACGGTGAAGATCGATCTGACGCCGGGGACGTACAGACTCTTCTGCGATGCGGTGAAGCCGGTCGTGCACGAGAGCGCCGGCATGTACATCGACATTGACGTCGGCGGCGTCGGCCAGGTCGGCTAGCGCGCCCGCGTGCGCTGACGAGGGGCGGCGCGACGCTCGAGCTGATTCGGTCGGCCCGAGCCCGCCGCCCGTCGGTCGACGTCAGGTGAGGTGGTTCAGTTCGTGGAGAAGGATGCGGAGCTGCGTGAAGCGCTTTGGGCCTAGTTGCCGCGCCCACTCGGTCTCGGTCTCGGCGACGGCCTCGCGGATCACCGTGACCGCAGCCTCGCCTCGGGAGGTGAGCGTGATTCGCTTCGCGCGAAGATCGTCGGGGTCGGGCAGGCGTTCGAGGTAGTCGAGGCGCTCGAGCTCGCGGAGCAAGTAGTTGAGGGCCTGCTTGCTGATTCTCAGCCGGGCGGCGAGATCGGACGGCCGTGCGCCGTGCGGGCCCGGGTACTGAAACACGTTCAGGTAGGCGGCGTCGAAATCGCCGAAGCCGCGCTCGTGCAGCCGCTCCAGCATGCGCCGTTGCACCGCCTCCCAGGGGATGCGGAGAAGCGCTCCGATCAGCGGCGGCCCCGGCGGCTGCTCGTCTGGGCGCTTCTTCGTAAAACGACTTGACGGATTGGATCTGGCCATATATGGTCAAGCGACTTTACCAGATCGACGAGGAGGAGGGCGATGCAACGCATGCAGGACGAGATCAAGGTCGGGTCGGTGGTGGTCCGGTTCTTGGTCGAAGGGGAGCAATCCGCCGGGTCGGTGGCTCTCTTCGAGTTCGAGGTCCCGGCCGACGCCAGGGTCCCCGCGGCACACAGCCACGACGGCTACGAGGAGACCATCTACGGCCTCGAAGGCGTCCTGACCTGGACGATCGAAGGCGTCCAGGTGGACATCGGTCCCGGCGAGACGGTCGTGATCCCGCGCGGTGCGGTGCACCGGTTCGAGAATACGGGGCACCTCGATGCGAAGGCGCTCGGCATCGTCACCCCCGGCATCCTCGGCCCGGCGTACTTCCGCGAGGTCGCGGCCGTCCTCGCCGCCGCCGCCGGCGGGCCGCCCGACCTGGGTGCGGTGGGGGAGGTCATGCGTCGCCACGGTCTCACGCCCGCCTGACCACCGATGAAGAGAGAAGAGAGAGGACAGCGAGTGCCCGCGCTCGCGACAAGACGCAACAGACCCGACGACGTCATGACGCTGAGGGTCGCGCCGCTCCACCTGCTTCCGACGGAGCGGGCACCGGAGAAGCAGCACATCGTTGCCGTCACCTTCCGCACGGACGAGGGTCGACACTGGCATGCGGTCGGCGGCGGGGCGACGATCGCCGCCGCCGTCGAGTGGGCTCGAGAATCCTGCCCGGACGACGCGGTCTGGGAAGCCGAGACCTGGAACGACCTGTATGGCGATTAGTTCTCACCGCGCGTCGCCCACGTTTGCCGCCGCGGCGACCGAGCAGATCCTTCAGAGCGCCGAACGCAAGGTCGAGATCCTCGTCGCTCGGGACGAGATCACCGTCACTCGCGCCGAGTATGCCGCCGGCCTCCATGTAGCCGACCCTCACCTCCACCACGATCACGTCGACGCGTTCTACGTGCTGGAGGGCACGCTGATATTTCAGATCGGGCACGAGGCCGTGGAGGTCACGATCCCCGCCGGTGGCTCCGTGGCCGTCGCGCCCCGCGTCCCGCACGCATTTCGTGTCGACGGCGAGGCGCCGGCGCGGTGGCTCACCATCCACGCGCCGGACGGCGGCTTTGCCGCCTTCATGCGCGGGGTCCGCGACGGCGTCGTGATCGACTGGGACGTCCACCCCGTGATGCCCCCGGCAAGAATCGAACTTGCGCACGCGGTTTAGGAAGTGGGCCGGACCAGTGAGGTGCCGTACGGGTCAGTCCGCCATGTCCGTCCTGTCCGGCTCGTGCGGTGCATCGAGTGTCGTTGAGTGTCGTCCGTTACCGCTGCGTCCGGCTGCTCCTGGTAGACGTGCGGTAGACGCCTAGTCGTCAGGCGGGAGGGCGCTCGCGTAACGCGAGTGTTCTGGCAGCGCGGGCTGCGTCACCGGGTATCCGCGTCTCCGAGCGCGAGCGTCATCGCGTGGTCTCGATCGAGCCGTGCACCGGCCGTCACCTCCAATGAAAGTCGCTCGGACCGCAACCGGTCACGCAGCCTCGCCTCGAGTTCCCCTTCGTCGGACGAGTAGCTTGCCCCGAGGCTCGACCGCCGCTGGTTGATCCAGCCGAGCAGGCGCGCCCCGGTCACCGGGTCCCCGGCGTCGGCTTCGTAGGACGCAAGCCCCCACATCGCCTCGAGCTCGATCTCGAACAGACCGATCTCGGCCGCCACCATCAAGCTTCGCCGGTAGTACTCCCGCGAGCGTGTGAGCTCGCTGAGTTCACGCGCCACGAGGCCGAGGGCCGAGAGCTCTCGCGCACGCCTGTCGAAGTCGCCGCGCGCTTCGCCGATCGCAAGACTTTCCTCGAACAGTTCCCTCGCCTTGTGGTAGTCACCCTCGCGTACGAAGAGGTAGCCGACGTTGTTCAGTGCCGCGGAGAGCAGCCAATCGTCCTCGACCGTCCGAGCGAGGACAATCGCTTCCTCGTACAGCATGTGAGCGGGGCCGGGCTCAGCGGCGGCCATTGCGAGTGTGTGTACGGCGATCGCCTGTCCACGCGCGTAGCCGGTCTGCTGCGCCGTCTCCAACATGCGCCGCGCCCACCGTTCGCCTTCCTCGAGGTCGTCCTGCCACAGCGCGAGCACGGAAGCGCCCCAGGCCGCGTCGAACGAGAGCTGGGGCTGCGCGTCGCCCTCGAGCGCGAGCACCGACACCAGATAGCGCCGACCTTCGACCCAGTGGCCTCGCATCGCCCAGTACTGCCAGACGGCGCCCGCGAGCCTCAACGCACGGTCTCGATCGTCGTTTGCAATGAGGTGGTCGAGAGCTGCCCGGAGGTTCGCCTGCTCCGCGTCGAGGCGGTCGAGCCACTCCGCACTCCGTCGCGCCTCGACCTCGGGCCGCGCGCGCTCACCCAGTGCAACGAACCACGCCGCGTGGCGGTCGCGCAACTCGCTTGCGTCCGAGAGCGCTGCCAGCCGTTCGTCGGCGAACTCGCGGATCGTCTCGAGCATCCAGAACCGCGCACCGGTGCGACGCACGAGGCTCTTGTCGACCAGCGAGGCGATCCCGTCGAGGTCCGCGCCGCAGATCGCCTCGGCTGCGTCCAGCGTGCAGCCGCCCGCGAAAACAGCGAGGCGGGCGAAGAGGTCCTGCTCTTCTGGCGTCAGCAGATCATGACTCCAGGCGATCGTCGCGCGCAGCGTCCTCTGCCGCTCCGGTGCCGACCGCGAGCCTCCGGCGAGCACCGGCAGGCGCTGCTCGAGCCGTTCCAGGAGCAGCGGCAGCTCCAGCACCTTCACGCGCGCGGCAGCCAGCTCGATGGCGAGCGGCAGGCAGTCAAGACGCCGGCAGATCTCCGCGACCTCGCCATTCGCAGCGAAGTCGGAGCGTACCGCGACTGCCCGCTGCCGAAAGAGCTCCGCAGCCTCCTGCTCGCGCAACGGGTCGACGGCGACCTCCCACTCGCCTTCGACGTGAAGCGGTTCACGGCTCGTCACGAGGACGGTCAGCCGTGGGCAGGACGAGATCGCCTCGGCGACACGCGGCGCCGCGTCGAGGAGATGCTCGAAGTTGTCGAGCACGAGCAGAAGTCGCTTGTCGCCCACTGTTGCCACCAACGTGTCCTTCGAGCCCAGCGCCTGGCTGGCGGTGGTCTCGACGAGCGCGGGATCCGTGACCGACGCGAGCGGAACCCACCAGACGCCACGGTCGTAGTCGTCCGCTGCAGCAGCTGCCGCTTGGAGTGCCAGCCGTGTCTTCCCGCTCCCGCCCGGCCCGGTGAGCGTCACCAATCGCACGTCAGGACCGCGAAGCAACGAGGCGATCCCGTCGATCTCGGTTTCCCGGCCGAGGAACGGCGTGGCCGGCACGGGCAGGTTCGTCTCGTGCAGCGTCTTGAGCGGCGGGAAGTCTTCTGTCCCGAGCTGGAAGATCCGCTCGGCCGCGCTCAAATCCTTCAGGCGGTGAAGCCCGAGGTCGCGCACGGCGGCGCCTGCGAGATCGACGGTCGACTGCGAGAGCAGCACCTGCCCGCCGTGCCCGGCGGCGGCGATCCTCGCGGCCCGATGAACGTCGTAGCCGACGTACCCATCGTCGGACACGATTGGCTCGCCGGTGTGCAGTCCCATGCGCACCCGCACCGGGCCGGCTGCGAGCGCCTGCTGCGCTTCGGCGGCGGCCGACACGGCGTCGGACGCGCGCGCGAACGCGACGAAGAACGCATCGCCCTGGGTGTCGACTTCGACTCCATCGTGCCGCTCCCAGGCGGCTCGCAACGCGCGGCGATGCTCGCCGAGCACGTCCGCGTAGTCGTCGCCGAGCTCCTGCAACAACCGCGTCGAGCCATCGATGTCGGTGAAGAGAAGCGTGACCACACCCGTGGGAAGATCCCGCGGCATCGCGAGAACCCTACGCCTCAATCCATCCCGCGTCCTCAAACGGCCTTGCAGCTGATGCCCCCGGCAAGAATCGAACTTGCGCACGCGGTTTAGGAAGTCGGCCGGACCAGTGACGTCGTGTATGGCTCAGTCCGCCGAGTTCGTCCTGTCCGCGTCCTGAGGGTCTCTCTGAGTCGCGGAGTGTCGTCGGGTACCGCTGCGTCCGGCTGCTCCTGGTAGACGTGCGGTAGACGCGGACGCCCCGAGCGAACACGCTCGGTCGTTTGCTTGGCTAGGACGCCGCGGCGTCGCGTGTGTGGAGAAGTGCCTCGGTTTCTGCGAGGGCGGGCCGGTAGCCCAGGCCCGCGAACAGGTCCCGCGCCTCGGCGAGCGGACTTCCCGCGGCTGGCTCGCCGAGCTCGTGCAGGCAGCGTCCCTGTCCGAGGAGGGCGTAGGCGCGTTCCGGGACGTTGCCGAACTGATGCCAGCGGTGGGCGGCGTCGGTGTAGAGGTCGGCGGCTTCGGTGTGGTTGCCGGCCGCGTCGGCGAGCGCGGCTCGCGCTGCGACGATGGCGTGTTGCTGAACGGGGGTCAGCGGGGGAACGCCGTCGAGCAGGCGCGAGGCGAGGTCGGGGTCGTCGAGGGCGATGGCGCAGCGGACGAGACGTGGAAGTTGGTCGGCGTACAAGGCATCGGTGCGGACGGAGGGCGTCCGGTCGAGCTCAGCCAGCAGTGAGTGTGCCTGTTCGGGCTGCTGCCGGGCGAGAAAGAAATGGGTGGCGGCCGCAACCGCGTCGGCCATGTCTTGTGGCTGGCCGCTGTCGCGCGCGCTCTGGAGCATGCGTTGGGGATCCGGTGCGCCGTCATGTTCGCCGCGTTCGCAGAGCAGTCGCATCTGCAAGGAGCGAGCGCCGATGAAGGTGACGTCTCCGGTCTGCTCGAGCTGGTCGGCGCGTCGCTCCGCGGATTCGAGCGCCTCGTCGATCCGGCCGAGCTCAGCCAGCGTGGAACCTTCGCCGGACGCCAAGCTCTCGCCGACATCGGTGATCCCGCGGCGCCGCGCGAACTCGATTCCCTCCCGGATCAGCTCGAAGGTGGCTCGCGGCCCTTCGTACAACGATGCGAAATGTGCCAGGTTGTTGTAGAGGACAGCGGCGGAGCGGCCTTCGCCCTGTTCGATCGCGAGCTCGAGCGCGTGGCGCATCTCCTCCGCGCCTTCTCGCTGTCCCAGTTCGGCGCGAGCCGCGCCGAGGAAGCCGAGCGCGGCGGCGGGACGGGGCATGTCGAGGCCAGCGGCGAGGTCGAGCGCCTTGCCCGCCGCGGCAACGGCCTCCTCCGCCGCGCCGTCGACCCAGAACCGCCCTGCCTGTCGGGTGTAGGCGGAGACGAGCTCCGCGCCGGGCGGCTCTGCTTCCAGCAGCGCCAGCGCCTCCCCAAACGCCTCAATAGACGACTCACCAAGGCGGGCGTGGATCACCGAGAGCTGGGTCAGTGTTCGGCCGGCGGCGAGCCGGTCGTCGCGGCCACGATGCTCGACAAGCGCCTCGTCGAGCGCAGCTCGAGCTTCGCGCAGACGGTTCTGCTGCTGGAGCGCCTGCGCCCAGCGTTCGAGCATTCTCGGCCGCTCTGGGTCGTCCGCATGGGTCAGGTCTAGTGCGCGGGCGAGTGTTCGCTCTGCCTGGTCGGTGTCCAGGCCGAGCGCGCGTTCGCCGGCGAGCGCGAGGTAGTGAATCGCCCGAGCGCGTAGGTCGCCGCTCGTGTCGCCGCCGGAGGCTTCGGTGAGCTCGAGTGCGGTCAGGTAATGGTGGGCGAGCACGTCGGCAAGGTCCTCGGCTCGTCCGCCGGCTTTGTCTTCCAGCCACGCGGCGACCGCCTGGTGGCGGGCCGCGCGGCCGGCACGGGGGATCTGGCTGTAGCAGACGTCGCGCACGAGGCCGTGCCAGAAGCCGTATTCCTGCTCGCCCTGCATCGACGAGCCGCGCGCCGGACGCACCAGCTCCTTCCGCGATAGCTCGTGCAACGCTTGCTCGACCTCGGAGCGTTCCCGGCCGTCGGTGGCGAGGGCGCCGGCCCAGAACGTCTTGCCCATCACGGCCGCGTCCTGGAGCAGACCCTTCCGCTCCGGGGTGAGCGTGTCGAGGCGGGCTGCGATCAGCGCCTGGACCGACTCCGGCACCTCTCCGTCCTGGCCGCGGTCGGCGAGCAGCCGCACGAATTCCTCCGCGTAGAGCGGGTTGCCGCCTGCCCGCTCCAGCAACTGCTGCTGCGTCTCCACCGGCAGTACAGCGCGCTCGAGCAGCGCGGACACCAGCGCTGCCGTCTCTCGATCGGTGAGCGGCGGTAGGTTGATCGTCGTCGAGTTCCGAAGGCCCGCCGCCCAGGTCGGGTGCTGTTCGTGCAGTTCGGGCCTGGCCGTGCAAAGCACGAGCAACGGCACGCCCTCAGCCCAGTCGGCGAGATGCTCGAGGAACGAAAGCAATGCAGGGTCAGCCCAATGCAGATCCTCGAACACCACCACCGCGGGCCCATCTGCCGCCAGACCCTCGAGAAACCGCCGCCAGGCGGTGAACGACTCCTCCTGCGACGCTGGCTCGCCGCCGACCCCCACCAACGGGCCCAGCCGCGCGAGTAGCCAGCTTCGATCCGAGATGTTCGACGCCAGCGCCCGTTCGAGCTTCGCGCCAGCCTCCTCCGGCGCGTCGGTCTCGAGAATGCCGCTCTCCGCCTTGACGATCTCGCCGAGCGCCCAGAACGAGATCCCGTCCCCGTAAGGCAAACACCGACCTTGCCGCCAGCGCACCAGGCCCGGCCGCTCCTCGACGTAGGCAAACAGCTCCATGCAAAGCCGGCTCTTGCCAACGCCGGGCTCCCCGACGATCGTCACAAGCTGGCACGACTGCTGCTGCGCGGCACGCTCGAACGTCCCGATCAGAAGCGGCTTCTCCAACTCCCGGCCGACAAGCGGCGACGTGTGCGTGCGCGTCACGTCGGAGCCGAAACGGGCGCGCGGGCGCAGCGGCCGGTAGATCGCGAGCGGCTGCGACTTGCCCTTCACCTGAACCGGCTCCAGCCGCTCCCACTCGAACACCCGCTCCGTCGCTCGATAGGTCTGCTCCGACACCGCCACCCCGTCAACCGGAGCAGCGCCCTGCAACCGCGAGGCCGTGTTCACGACATCCCCTGTCACGATCGCCTCACCCAGCTCCGGCCGGGCCCGCAGCGCCACCACCGCCTCACCGGTGTTGATTCCGACACGCACCTGCAGGCCGAGGTTCGTTTCGGCGCCGTTCAGTTCGGCGATCGCCTCCAGGATCCGCAAGCCGGCGCGGACTGCCCGCTCTGCGTCATCCTCATGCGCGACCGGCGCCCCAAACACCGCCATCACCGCGTCGCCGACGAACTTCTCCACCGTGCCGCCGTGCCGCTCCAACACGTCGCGCACCCGCTCGTGATACGGCGTCAACCGCGCCCGAACGTCCTCCGGATCCGCCTGCTCCGACGCGGCGGTGAACCCGACCAGATCGCAGAACAGCACCGACACGACCTTTCGCTCCTCAGAAGCCGACGTCGGCTCCGTGGTCAGCGCCGCTCCGCAGAACGGGCAAAACGGAAACTCCCCCGGAAGCTCCCGGCCGCAACTCGTACAGACCCGCACCAGCCGGAGTCTAAGTCGCCGCCGCCCCAGGCAACACCCCTGAGCCGTCCATCGAAAACGCTCTCGAGCGGCACGGCGAAGGGCGCGCATAAGAACGCCGCCACACGACCCTCAGACGCCTCATCGTTCATGCCCCGGCAAGAATCGAACTTGCGCACGCGCTTAGGAAGCCGGCCGGACCTGTGGCGTGCTGTCCCCCTTGCATCCGCTCAGTTCGTCTCGTCCGCTTCGTGAAGGTCGTCGAGTGCCCAACAGTGATTTCGTCTCCGCCTCTGTCCGGCTGCTCCTGGTAGGCGCGCGCTTGACGCCAGCCGCAGATCTCTATTCCACCGCTCGGCACGAAGCAGGTCACGCCATCGCAGCGCACGCGGTTGGACGTCGCGTTGTGGCGCTTCGTTGTACGCGGAAGGAGCTGGCGGCGGACGATCCTATTAACCCCTATGAAGTTCCGTTCATGACGTACGGCTTCCACCAGTCTGAGCCTCTTCGCGGTGCGGAAGTTCAGGAATGCCTCCGCGAAGGCGCCCGCTTGCCTGCTGAGCTGCAGCATTGGTGTCTTCAAGACGCAGTCATCTGCTTGGCCGGTCCGATCGCTGAAGGAATCCTTGGTGAGGAGGGGAGTGGACACGACATTGCTGAGTGGGCGAAGTCCGCGATCGCACTGGGTCAACCGGGCCGGTCGGGCACTCGGTTCTACGACGCGACAGCTGCGGTGGCGCGGACGATCATCGAAGACCTCGATGCGGACCTCCGCGTGCTCATCGTTCGTTTGATTAGGGAGGGAGAGATGGAGACTCCGAGTATCGCCGACGCTCTTCAGGATCTGCCAAGCGGGTCGCATACGGATCTTCTCGAGGCACTCCTCTAGAAAGGAGATCTCGATGGACGGCTCGCTTCGCGGTCAGTCTGCGATCGAGACGCGGGCGCTCACTGTTCCCTCGGCGGGATCGAACTCGCCGAATCCCTCGATCGGCAGCTCGACCATCGCTGAGCCCCGGGTCATCGATTCGTTCCAGTCCCAGTCGGTGATCAGGTGCGAGAGCTCATCATCGGAGAACGCCTCGTACTTGAACGCGAAGAACTCGGCCTCGACGTCGACGACTGCGCGGAAGTTGAACGTGATCTCGCCATCCGCTTCGTAGGCGTCGTCGACCTCGACATCGCGCAGCTCATGCACGCCTTCGATCTGAATGTCGCGGACGTCGAGCCGACGCAAGTCGTCATCGTCGACGTTCGACACTTCGCGGAGAAGCAGATCCTCGTTCACGGCCTCGTACAGCTGGGATTGGATGGCGCCATCGGCGAGTTCCGCCCGAACGCGTATGAGCGCGTCGGCGGACGGATCGATGTGCTTCCGAACGGCATCGCCGATCGTCTTTACGATCGTCACCACGTCGGTTTCGAGACCGTGCGCTTCGAGCTCATGCTTCAGCGCGTCGGCCAGCTCCGTCGGCTCGTCCTTCGATCTCGCGAAGTCGACGTGATTGTTGGTCACGATGACCACCTCGTCGTCATGCGCTGCTTCGACGGCGTGGAGCCAGATGAGCGAGTCGCGATACCCGCCGCCGTGTTGGTTGAACGGCTTCTGCCTCGCGACCGCTCGCTTGACCAGGTCGATGTGGCTGACGTTCGTGGGCTGCGGCGTCGAGACTCCATTCTCCCGCAGCTTCTGGCGAAGCCGCTGCTCGTACTCGGCGGCCTTCGCCTCGAGGTCGAGGTCGAGCTTGTCGATCGGCTCACCGAGCGCGGTAAGTGTCCGGCGTGCCTTCTCGTGGTTCTCCCACGCCGTGCCGAGCTCACGCCTCGCCATTCCCGCGGTCTCGATGATCACGACCTCTGGCACGATCACGTCGACCTCGTCACTCCGGGCGGCGGCGAGGAGTAGGCGCGCATGCGGACTCGTGAGCTCCCATTCGCCATGGAACGCATTCGTGTCGATGAGGATCTGCATCGCTGCCTTGAGCACCTCGCTGGATTCCGACCCGGGCCGGAGGTTTAGCAACGGCGAGACTCAGCCCGCCTCCTCCACGAATCAGCTCGCGTCGTAACTCTTCTCGATCAGCAGCTTCGCGCGTTCGAGGTACTCGAGAGAATCGATCCGAATCTCCAGATCCCCGGTCCCGAAGTGACCGATTTCACGGTCGAGCAGCACGCTCTTCTCGAGCTTCTGATACCCCCGCGGGAGCACGTCGCGGAGGCCCGTGTTCGTCGCCTCGATCGCGTCCATCGCGAGGTCGATGTTCGCGCCGAGGTCTGCGCCCTCCGGGAGGTCGACGAGCCAAGACAGGCGAGCGATCTCCGGCACGAACAGCACGCCGCGCACGCGGAAATCGTCGGCGCTCACCGGCCGCCGCTCGGTCGCCTTCAGTTCGAGCTCGGGCCGGAGCTCGTCGAACCGGTGGTCCGCGAACGCGAGGAAGATAAGCCCGAGGACTGGGCCTCGATACTCTGCGGGGTCAGGCTTGAGTTGGCGCGTAGCGCGTCGGCTGCGGCCCAAAGTCGACGTCGAGCTCGGCCAGGTCGGTCATTGCCCGGAATCTAGCGGCGCCTCGGCTTTGCCTCGGTCGGGGCGTTCGGCGGCTCCCGGTAGACGGCTTGTAGACGGAACCGCCAATCCAACCGGTCCAGCCAGACCCTAAAGCGCCCCAAACCCGCTTCCGAAGCGGCCTCGCGGCTCATGCCCCCGACAAGAATCGAACTTGTGCACGCGGTTTAGGAAACCGCTGCTCTATCCACTGAGCTACGGGGGCGCAGATGCGCCCAGTGTAGAGCCGCCCTCAGGCGGGATCGTTGCGCGCGAGCAGTGCGTTGCGCGAGATCTCGTCCATCCCGCTTGCTTCGCGTAGCGCGGCGTTCAGCCGGCTCAGGTCGCGGACAAGGCGCTCGCGCCGGGCAGCTTCCGGCACGTTCTCGACGACTTTGCGGATCTCGCGCCGGCGCTGGTCCGCCCACGTCCGGCCTCGCCGCGTCGTCGCGACGATCACGCCGCGTTTGTCGTCGGGATCCGCCCGCCGCGCGACGAAGCTCAGCCCTTCGAGAGCGTCGATCGCCCGAGTGACGGTTGCCGGGGTCGTGTTCATCCGCCGCGCCAGCGACTTCAGCCTCAACGGCCCTGCGTTGGCGATCTCGATCAGCGCCAAGCGTTGGGTCGCGGTCATCGCGTCGTCGCGATCGTGAACGCCGCGCGCGATGCGCAGCATGGTCGCATACAGCTCCGAGATCTCCTCCAACAGCGGCTCGACCCCGGGATCGGACACTCGCACCACTATAAGTCGGTTCGGGACATCATGAGACTCAAGAGCCGACGGTGATTCGACCGAAGCCTGTCGAGACGCGCTACGTCAGCGCGTCGTTCTCCCAGAACAAGTTGCCCTTCGCGTCCTCGGGCTTCATCGTCGCGCCAGTTCGGTCAGGTGGTCGGCTCCCGAGACCGGATCGCCGACGAGCCTGATCGCGTCCAGGCGCCCATTCGCCGTCTCTGCACCGGCGCCGCCGAGGCACACTCGGAACTCGGTCGCAAGCCCCTCGAGCTCCGCCGCGTGCCGGCGGAGCGTCCGGACGTCGACCGCGCTGATCACGACGAAAGCGGGGTCGCACGATCGCGCTGCATCCGCGATGCTCGAGATCGGCGTGTCCGTTCCGAGGTAGACGATGCGCCATCCGCGCGACCGAAGTGCGAGCCCGAACGCGAGCAGGCCGAGGTCGTGGTGCTCGCCCGGTGCGCAGGCGAGCACCGCTGCATGCCCCATTCCCTGTCCCCAGCCCCGCGCGAGGCCGAGGAGCCGGCCGCGGAGCAGGGTGGAGGCGAAATGCTCCTGAGCGATCGAGACGGTCCCGCTCTCCCAGCCCTCACCGAGCTCATGGAGATAGGGGACGACCACGTCACGCAGGACTGTGTCGAGTGAGAAACGCGCGAGCAGCGCGTCGAACGCCGCGTTGGCGGCGCCGTCGTCGAAGCGCGCGAGCGCCTCGCCGAGCTGGTTCCTCCCGGCTTCGACGGAGGACTCGTCGCCGGGTGACGACCGGTTCGCGAGCGCGGCCGCTTCGGCGGCCGCGAACCCTTCGGAGAGGTGCTTCTGCATCGCCTGGACGCGACCCAGGTCGTCCAGCGAGTAGAGGCGCAGACCACCGGCCGAGCGGGCGGGTTGCAGCAGCGAGTAGCGCCGCTCCCAGGCGCGGAGGAGCTCGGGGCTCACGCCCGAGCGGCGACTCAGCTCACCGATCCGCAGCTCTCCACTCTCGGTCATCGCCCGACTATACAGCACCTGTACAAGAGTTTGACAAGTCGAGCTGCAGGCGCTACGGTAGGTGAACAATATCTATACAGGAGGTGTACGGCTATGAAGAAACTCGATGTTGCCGCTGCGACGCTCGTGCTGGTCGGCGGACTCAACT
>Ga0157372_10002932_pt1 | contig 18418 bp, 16 predicted proteins | sample C55metaG_FD_115307 | JGI IMG/M metagenome (GOLD analysis project Ga0157372, IMG submission 115307) | Corn rhizosphere microbial communities from Kellogg Biological Station, Michigan, USA - C5-5 metaG | ecosystem: Host-associated > Plants > Roots > Rhizosphere > Soil | place: USA: Michigan... | reverse complement strand
TGGCGCGGACCGAGTGGTGAAGCACCTCACCGCCGCCGGCATCGCCGCCAACGCGATCCACGGCAACAAGAGCCAGCCGCAGCGCGAGCGCGCTCTGGCCGAGTTCAAGGCGGGCCGTGCGCCGATCCTGGTCGCGACCGACATCGCCGCGCGCGGCATCGACGTGTCGGGCGTGAGCCACGTCTTCAATTTCGAGCTGCCCAACGTGGCGGAGCAATATGTCCACCGCATCGGCCGCACCGCGCGTGCCGGCGCCGCGGGCATGGCAATCTCGTTCGTGGCGGACGATGAGCGTGCGTATCTCCGCGGGATCGAAAAGCTGACCCGCGTGCGCCCGACGATCGTACCGCTGCCCGAGAATTTCCTGGCGGAGCAGGCCAAGCTGCCCAAGCCGGCCCGCAACGAACCGCGCGCCGACCAGGCGCACCGCGGTCCGCGCCAGGGACAGCGCCGCGACGGCGGCGGCCGTGCCGAAGGCGCGCGCGGCGAACGTCCGGCGGGCGGTGCGCCCAAGCGGCGCTTCGGCCCGCGCAAGGGCGCGCCCGGCCAGCATCGCAACGCGGTCAAGCGCACCGGCGGTGGCGGGCGCCCGGCCTAAAGCCTAGGCAAGGTCGGGCGGTCACGCTACCGCCCGACTATGTCGCTCGACCCGGTCACCCTCACCCAGCAACTGATCGCCTGTCCCAGCGTCACGCCGGAGGATGCGGGCGCGCAGGACGTGCTGACATATGTGCTCGAAGCGCAAGGCTTCGAGGTCCATCGCTTCACCGACGGCAGCCCGCCCGACGGGCCGGTCGAGAATCTGTTCGCGATCCGGGGCCAGGGCGCGCCCTTTTTCGCCTTTGCCGGCCATAGCGACGTCGTCCCGCCGGGCGGCGGTTGGACGCAGGACGCTTTCCATCCGCATATCGACGGCGACCTGCTCTACGGACGGGGCGCAGTGGACATGAAGGGGGCGCTCGCAGCCTTTGCCGTGGCGGCCGAGCGCACGCAGGGCCACAAGGGCACGCTCGCCTTCATCATCACCGGGGACGAGGAAGGCCCGGCGATCCATGGCACCGCCGCGATCATCGAATGGATGAAAGCGCAGGGGCACAAGCCCGACATGATCCTGGTCGGCGAGCCGACGTCGTCGGCACGGCTGGGCGACACGATCAAGATCGGCCGGCGGGGATCGGTCAATATGTGGATCGAGGTGCCGGGGACGCAGGGTCATGTCGCCTATCCGCATCTCGCGGATAACCCGATTCCGGCGCTGGCGCGGATCGTCGCGCGTCTCTCCGCGCTCGAACTGGACGGCGGAAATGACTGGTTCCAGCCCTCGAACCTTGAGCTCACCGATATCGAAACGGGCAATTCCGCGACCAATATCATCCCGGGAATGGCGCGCGCGCGGCTCAATATCCGCTTCAACGATATGCAGAACGGCCCGGACCTGGTGGCGATGGTGGAGCGGATCGTCGCCGAGGAGGCCCCTAACGCACGCGTTATCGCGCGTATTTCGGGCGAAGCTTTCCTAACTCCGCCCGGCATATTGTCCGCTTTGGTGGGCGATGCGATCCGCGAAGTGACGGGGGTCACGGCCGAATATTCCACCACGGGCGGCACGTCCGACGCGCGTTTCCTGTCCCGGATCGCACCCACGGTCGAATTCGGGCTGATCAACGCGACGATGCACAAGCTGGACGAGGCGGTCGCGATCCCCGACCTCCACGCGCTCACCGACATTTACGAGGGCGTTATTCGCCGCGCCTTCGCCTGAGGATCACGTAGAGCGCGCCGCTGCCGCCGTGGCGGGGATGCGCGTTCCGGACCGCGGCGATGCGGTCGCGATAGCCTGACGAGCCCAGCCAGGTACCGATCGCGGCGCGGATCAGCCCCCGCCCCTTGGTATCGGGCTTGGGCGGCTTGCCGGTGATCACCAGCAGCACGCGCACATCGTCCGCCACCGCGCGCGCCAGCGCATGCTCAAGCGCGCTGGCCGCTGACGCGAGTGTATGACCATGAAGGTCAATCGTGCGGTCAGGCGAGACCCCGCCCTTGCGCAGCCGGCGATCCCAGCCGCCGTCGAGCGTATCGGGCGGCGCGGGCTCGTTCAGGCGCGGAGGCTTGGGCTGCGGCAGCGGCCGGGCGATCGGCCGGCGTTTGACCGGCGGCGCCAGCCCCTCGACCGGCACCTCAACCGCGTCGGCGGATTTGCCCTCCAGCGGCGTCACCGTTGCTGCCACGCGTGCCCACAGCACGCGTTCTTCAGCGCTGAGGCGCGGTCCTGGTGCCACCGGCCTGCTGCTGTTGCTGGACGAGTACCGGCTCCAACCGTGCGAGCGTGCCGCGCGGGACCAGGATCAGCATCTGGCCATGCGCGGACATGCCGCCCGCGGTGATCGCCGCGATCACACCCGCACCCCAATAGGTATCGATCCGGTTGGCACCCTTGATCGCGCCGCCGGTATCCTGCGCTACCCACAGGCCGGTTACCTCGGTGCGGTCCGCGGACAGCCAGAGCGGTGCGCCAAGCGGCGTGAAGGCGGGATCGGCGGCCGCGCTCACATGCCCCTCGACGGGCGCGCCCATTGCGCCGAGCGGCGCACCGCCCGGCAACTCGCGGAAGAAGACGACGCTCTTATTCTCTTCCATCAGCGATTGGCGTTCGTCGGGATGGTCGGCGAGGTAGGCCTTTATGCCCTGCATCGATGTTGCGTAGGTCGTGCCCGGGCCGATCAGCCCGCGGTCGCGCATCAGCTTGCCGATGCCGGTATAGCTGTAGCCGTTCTGCGTATCGTAGCCGATCCACATATAGCTGCCATCGGGCAGGTGAAGACGGCCGGAGCCCTGAATCTCCAGGAAGAAGAGCTCGACCGGGTCCTTCACCCAGGCGATCTCGAGCCACTGATTTGCAAGCGCGCCGGCGTCGATCGCGGCGCGATCGTAATAGGGCACGAACTGCCCGTCCTGCATCTTCCCCCGGGCCTTCTTGCCCGATGGGGGGCCGCCCGCGGCGACGCCGCTATCCATCTCCACCAAGTCGGGCGGGCGACGATAGACGGGCACATCATAGCCCGGTTCGTGCGTACGTGATCCTTCGATCTCCGGCGCATAATAGCCCGTCGCGAAAAGCGAGCCGTTCCCGACCAGCACAGTCTCGAACTGGTTCTGGAAGAACGCGACCGGATCGATGTCCGAACCGGTGGCGGCGGCGCAGGCGGGGGTCCAGTCGGTGGGCTGGGTAAGCCCGGTCAGGTCCTTGCGCTTTTGGAGAGAGCGGCACGAAGCCCTGAAGGCGTCGCGCGCGGCACCTGCCTGGTCGGCGGAAAGATCGAGCGCGGATACGGGCGGGCCAGCCGAGATGCCGGCTTCGATCGCATTGCGTGGCGGGGGCGGCTTGGGCGGCTCGGTCGGTTTGGGCTCCGGCCGGGTGGGCGGCCGGGGCTCGCCATGCGGCGCACGGTGCGGCGCGGTCGAGCATGCGGCGACGAGCAGCGTCGCGGCGACCACGAATCCGAGCCGGATGGAGCCTCCCCGCATAAGGCGGTCAGGCCGCTTCGTCGGTCTCGGTGAGCATCCAGTTCGGATTGGGCGACTTGAGCGGTCGGCTGAAGGTCCAGACGTCGTGGGTGGGCACCGCGTCGCTCAACGAGCCCGCGATGACATTGCCGTCCCGGTCGCGCGTCACCGCCGCCACGTCGGCGTCGAAACGGATGCGGATATGGGCCACGCCCTCGTCGATGCGGGCATCCTCGATCTGCGCCTGCTCGATCGAGACGAGGCGGTTGTCGAGCGTCTCGCCAGCCTCCTCGCGCTCATGGATCGCATGCGCGAAACTGTGCGCCACCTCGGGATCGACCATCTTGTCGAGCGAATCCTGGTCCCCCTTCCAGTAAGCCTCAAGCACCATGCCGTAGGCGGCCTTCGCGCCTTCGACGAAGCGCGCCACATCGAACTGGCTGTCCGCCGCGGCGATCGCGCGCAGCCCGGAGGCCGCGGTCGCGGAGGGAGCAGGTTCCGAGCCGACGGCGGGCGCGCGATCGGTGTCCAGCGCCTTCAGCGATACGCCGCGCACCGTGGGCACGCTTTCCGGCTTCACCAGCGTCTGCTCATGGCCCGTGCGGCGGCCCAGCACGCTCCACAAGCGGAGCGCGACGAAGACGAAAACGAGCGCGAGAACGATCAACGTGGTCACCGGACCTCCCATATTGCCCCCTACATAGGGTGCAAGGGGCCGATCTGCAAACAACCGGCCACTGCTAGACTCACCGCATATCGCCCGGGTTCCGCATTGCCCTTGGCAAAAGGGACTGCTAGCGGCTTGCCGCCCGCGGGCGCCATCAGGGCCGGCCCGCTCCAGAACAATTCAGGACAGAAAGACCGTTATGGCCGACGAGACCAACACCGCAGCGCCCAACGGCGAGGATACCGCGCCCCAGATCGGCATGATCGCGCAATATGTGAAGGATCTGTCGTTCGAGAACCCGAACGCGCCCGGCATCTACCAGCAGCAGGTCCAGCCGCAGATCGACGTCCAGTTCCACATCTCGGTCAACCAGGTCGCCGACGACGTGCACGAGGTCGCGATGAAGATCGAGGTTCGCGCGCAGGGCGACAGCGGATCGACCATCTTCGCGGTCGAGCTGGTCTATGCGGGCCTGTTCGGCGCGCGCAACATCGCGCCCGACGCCTTGTCGCCCTTCCTTTATGCCGAAGCGCCGCGCCTGCTCTTCCCGTTCGCGCGCCGCATCGTCGCCGACGTCACCCGCGACGGCAATTTCATGCCCCTGCTGCTCGACCCGATCGATTTCGGCGCGATGTACATGCAGCAGGCGCAGCAGGCCGCGCAGCTGGCCGAGAACGAGCCCGCCGGTCAGGCCTGACGAAAAGCGTCTCCCCGTTCGGGCCGAGGTTGTCGAAGCTCTGTATTTCTTCTCCCCGAGATGAGAAGAGAAGGGCAGCGCTTCGACAGCTCAGCGCGAACGGGGATGGGCCGGGTCGAGTGAACATCAACATCGCTTTATCTGCTGAGATCCCGGCTTTCACCGGGATGACGGACTAAACATGGGCCTGGTTCGGTCGCTCGGATCGGTCGGCGGCTTTACGCTTGCGAGCCGCGTGCTCGCGCTGGTGCGCGACACGCTGCAAGCGACCTATGTCGGCGCGAGCTTCGCGTCGGACGCCTTCCTGGTCGCCTTCCGCCTTCCCAACATGTTCCGCGCCCTGTTCGCGGAGGGGGCGTTCAACGCCGCCTTCATCCCGATGTTCAATGGCAAGGTGGCGGAAGGCGGCAACCGGCTGGGTTTTGACTTCGCCGAGCGCGCACTGGCGGTCTTGTTCCCGATCCTCGCGGTTTTCACCGCGGCGATGCTGATCGCCGCCTGGCCGCTGACCTGGCTGCTTGCGGGTGGTTTTCACGGCCAGCATCCGACGAGCGCCCAGTTCAGCTTTGCGGTGCAGCTGTCGCGGATCACCATTCCCTATCTGATGCTGATCAGCCTGGCATCGCTCCTCGGCGGGATCCTGAACTCGCTCGACCGCTTCTGGGTCAATGCGGCAGCCCCGATCCTGCTCAACGTGGCGATGGTGGTCGGCCTCGGCTTCTTCCACGGGCAGGATCCCTACGCCACCGCGCGGGTGCAGGCGATCTGCGTCCCTGTCGGCGGTGCGCTCCAGTTGCTGTGGCTGATCTATGCCTGCCGGCAGGCGGGGGTGAGCATGCGCCTGCGCCGCCCCTTGTGGGACGAGGACGTCAAGCTGCTGATTAAACTTATCCTGCCCGCCGCCACGGGCGCGGGCGCATCGCAGATCAACCTGCTGATCTCCACCCAGCTTGCCGGCGGCCTGCTTTCGGCCGGCTCGATCTCGGCGCTCTATTATGCTGATCGCCTGAACCCGCTTCCGCTGGGCATGATCGGGATCGGCCTGGGCACCGTGCTGCTGCCGACCGTATCCCGCCTGCTCAGCCGGGGTGAGGAGGAAGCGGCGATGGAAACGCAGAATCGCGGGATCGAGCTGGCGCTGTTCCTGACCCTGCCCGCTACCGCTGCGTTCATCTTCGCGTCGGGGCCGATCGTGCGCGGCGTGTTCCAGCATGGCGCATTCCACGCGGAAGACACGATACGGTGCGCCTGGGCGCTCAGCGCCTTCTCGATCGGCCTGCCCTCCTACGTGCTGGTAAAGGTCCTGACGCCGGGCTTCTATGCCCGCGCCGATACGCGCACGCCGGTGCGCTACGCGATCATCTCCGTCGGGGTGAACATCCTCCTCAACCTGGCGCTGATCCCGCGATTGCAGACGAGCGGGCCGCCGCTGGCAACTGCGATCGCCTCTACCATCAATGTGGGGATGCTTTATTGGACCCTGCGCAAGCGCGGGCATTTCAGGCCGGACAGCCAATTGCGCCGGCGTATCCCGCGGCTGCTGCTCGCCTCGCTGATGATGGGCGCGGTGCTGTATTTTCTAGCGCCGATCGCCAATCCCTACCTAACCCGCTCGCTGCTCGTGCGGGCGGCAGCGCTGACCGTGCTCTGCGGCGGCGGCAGCCTGATCTACTTCGCGGCATGCTTTCTCACGCGCGCTTACGTCCCGGAAGACCTTCGCATGCTGCTCCGCCGTCGCGCCGGAAACGCCTGAACCGCGGATTAAGGCACCGAACGGCCCCTTTTGCGTTGGGCCTTCCTGCAAGTCAGAAAGCAGGAGAGACTCCATGCGTACCTTGATGATCGGTGCGGCCATGACGATCGCGTCGGCCGCTATCGCGCAGACCACGACCACCACCACCACCGCGCCGGATCCGGTGACGGGCACGACCTCGACTACGGTGGCGACCACCGGTGCCGCCGTTCCGCCCGCCGCCACGACGGTGACCACCACGGCTGATCCGGCGATGCCCGCGGCGACGACGGTGACCACCACCGCCGATCCCGCGGCTCCGGTCGCGGCGCAGACCACGGTGACGACGGGCGATCCGGCCATTCCGGCGACGACCACGACCACCCAGAAGACCGTCACCGATCCGGTGACCGGCAAGACCAAGACCAAGACGAAGACGAAGACCAAGCCCTGGTAATTCAGGCCTGCGCCGCCCTGCCTCGTAGGGCGGCGCTTGACCTTCGCGGCCGGCTGCCCGAAGGCGCGCCCATCATGCGCATCCTTTCCGGCATCCAGACCACGGGCAACCTGCACCTCGGCAATTATCTCGGGGCGATCCGCAACTGGGTGCGGATGCAGGATGCGGCCGAGCCCGGCCAATGCTTCTACTTCCTCGCCGACCTGCACGCGATCAGCCAGTATCAGGAGCCTGCGGCGCTGGCGCGCGCGATCCGCGAGATGGCGGCGGTGCTGCTCGCCTGCGGAATCGACCCCGACCGCTCGACCCTGTTCCGTCAGCGCGACGTGACTGCGCATGCCGAATTGGCCTGGTTGCTGAACGGCGTCGCGCGCGTCGGCTGGCTCAACCGCATGACCCAGTTCAAGGACAAGTCCGGCAAGAACCGGGAGGGAGCCTCGGTCGCGCTCTACACCTACCCCGTGCTGCAAGCGGCGGACGTCCTGCTCTACAAAGCGACCCACGTGCCCGTCGGCGAGGACCAGAAGCAGCATCTCGAGTTGGCGCGGGATATCGCGATCAAGTTCAATACCGACTATAATACCGAGCTGTTCGTCCTGCCCGAGCCGACGATCCCGCCCGCCGCGGCGCGCATCATGAGCCTGCGCGACGGCACCGCGAAGATGTCCAAGTCGGACCCCTCCGACATGAGCCGGGTCAATCTGAACGACGAGCCCGACCTGATCGCGCAGAAAGTGCGCAAGGCGAAGACCGATCCGGAGCCGCTTCCCGCCGACCCCGCCGAACTGGACGGGCGGCCCGAGGCGCGCAACCTCGTCACGATCTATTCGGCGCTGGCGGACGAGAGCGTGACGGACGTGCTGGCGCGTTTCGCGGGGCAGGGCTTCGGCGCGTTCAAGCCCGCGCTGGCGGAACTCATGGTGGAGACGCTGCGTCCAATCGGCCAGCGGTTGGCCGAGTTCCAGCGCGATCCGGCCGAGCTCGACCGGCTGCTCGCGATCGGCGCCGAGAAGGCGCGTGCGGTGGCCAACCCGACCCTCAAAGCGGCCTATGAGGCGATGGGGCTCTGAACGCTTCGGCGCAAATCCAGCAACTCGTCGCTTGTGCGAAACGTTCAATCGCGGTTCAGTGACAAAGGCTTAGCTCGATCCCGAGCTAGTACAGGACGCCTCTCCATGTCTTTTCGCCGCAAAATCCTTACGTTGGTCGCTCCCGCCGCCTTGCTGCTGGCGGGCGGCTGCGCCGAATCATTCCACGCCAATGTCACACGCTTCCAGATGATGCCGCCGCCCGAGGGCCAGACCTTCGCGGTCGAGCCCGCCGATCCGCGGTTGCAGGGCAGCATCGAATTCCAGTCCTACGCCCAATTGGTGGCGGCGCGCCTCACGGCGCTCGGCTATCGCCAGGGCGAACCGGGCCATGCCAGCCTGGTGGTGACGATGAATTATGGCGTCGATAATGGCCATACCGAGGTCGTGACCCGGCCCGGGCTTGCGCCGAGGTGGGGCTGGGGTCCGTATGGGGCCTGGGGCGGCTATCGTCCTGGGTTCACCCGCTTCCACGGCCGCGCAATCTATGGCCGGGGCTTCTATTATGGCTGGGACGACCCGTTCTGGTATGATCCGTTCGGTTATCCGGAAATCGACAGCTACACCTTCTTCATCAGCCATCTCGACATGAAGATCCGCCGCGCTGGCGACGGACAGACGCTGTTCGAGGGCAAGGCCAGCGCGCGATCGACCGATCAGGCGCTGCCGCATCTGGTGCCGAACCTGGTCGAAGCGATGTTCACCGGCTTTCCCGGCCATTCGGGCGAGGACGTGCGCATCACGATCCCACCCCCCGCGAAGAATGGCCAGCCGCAGCCGCCCACGATCGAGGAACGGCATCGCCGCTGATCCGAAAGCCCCCGGAGAGCCGCTCTCCGGGGGTTTTTCTTTGCGCCCCGCCTGCCCTAAAGCGCGGTCATGCCGCGCGAGATCACCGCTTTTTCCAATCCGCTGGTCAAGCGGGTCCGCAACCTGCGCGAAAAGCGGCATCGCCGCGAGGAGGGGCTGTTCCTGGCCGAGGGGCTGCGCATCCTGGCCGAAGCGGAGGAGACCGGCGTCCTGCCCGAATATCTGTTCTTCGCCGCCGACAGCGCGCAGCATCCGATCGTGCGCCGCCTGACCAAGGGGGTCGAGGCAAAAGGCGGAGAGGCGATCGAAACCAGCCGCGACATCCTTCACAAGCTATCCGGCAAGGACAATCCGCAGGTCGTGCTGGGGGTCTACCGCCAGTTCGACACCGGCCTTGCGCGGATCGACCGCAATGCCGCGGGCATTTGGCTGGTGGCGCAGGCGATGCGCGATCCCGGAAATCTCGGCACGATGCTGCGCACCGGGGACGCGGTCGGCGCGGGCGGGCTGATCCTGATCGACGACACGGTCGATCCCTTCTCGGTCGAGGCGGTGCGCGCGAGCATGGGCGCCTTGTTCACCCAAAGGATCGCCCAGGCGCGCTGGGAGGAATTCCTGCCCTGGCTGCGCGCTGGCGCGGGGCAGCTTGTCGGGCTGAGCCTTGAGGCGAGCGAGGATTATCGCCGGCCCATCTATCAAACGCCCACTTTCCTGATGGTCGGAAACGAGGCCCAGGGGCTGCCGGCTGATTATGCCGGCGCCTGCGACCTGCGCGTGAAGATCCCGATGCTGGGAAAGGCGGACAGCCTCAACGCCGCCATATCCTGCGCAGTGATGGCCTATCAGGTGCTTGGCCAGCGACTTCCCTGAATCGGGGCTGTAACGATCGTTCGCAGCCCGTTCAGCCTCGGCGCGTTATCCCGGGTGCAAGACCCAAGGAGGAATGGGATGAGAAAGACCATAATCGCTATCGTCGCCACGGCTGCGCTGGCCGGGCCGCTCGCCGCACAGAGCGCGGCAGACCAGCAGCGCTGGGACTATGCGCAGGAACGCTATCGCGCGGAGACCGCGCGCTATCAGGCCGAGCGCGACCGCTATTATGCGGTCTCGCGGGCTGATCAGGGCCGCTATGCGCCCCCGCCGCCGCCGGGCGTCGATCCCTACGCGACTAGCTACGATGCCTCGCGCTATTATCGCGACGACCCCCGCTATCAGGAGCGCGTGCTGAGCGCGAACGACCAGGTCTATCGCGGTTCGGATGGTCGCTATTACTGCAAGCGCAGCGACGGCACGACGGGCTTGATCATCGGCGCAGCGAGCGGCGGCATATTGGGCAACATCATCGACGGCGGCCGCCACCGTACCGCGGGCACGCTGATCGGCGGCGCGCTGGGCGCGCTGGCGGGCAAGTCGATCGATCAGCAACAGGTCAGGTGCCGCTAAGATGAAGGGGGCCGGTCCGCCGGCCCCTTTCAGGCGGCGTACGCCTTCTTGCAGGCGTCGATCACGGCGGGTGGCTGGCCAAGCCTGGCCGCCGCCGCCAATTCCTGCTGCTTCTTCCGGCGCAGCGCATCACCATTGCTGAGGCCTGCCGCCCGCACCGCCACGCTCAGCTTCGGATCGAGCGTGTCGATGAACGCGCCATAGGCGTTTGCCGCATTCCCGTAAGACGCTCCCTGATCCGTGAGCGCCTTGCGCAGGAATTCGGCGAGGGCATCGCACTGGAGCATCGCGTCCAGTGGCTTCTTCGGCAGCACTGGCTGGGTGATGCGCGTCGCGGGAAACGCTGCCGCACAGGCAGGCTCCAGCTTCCGCCAATCGCCCTTGATCGTCTGGTCGGCCAGCGCCGGCATCCGCTTGGAAACCGCGTTCACCTTGTCCGGGTCGAGTGCCGCGCCGGTCGAGGCATAGAGCATCGCGTAGTGCAGGATACGCGCCTGCCCATCTGCGGGGAGTTCGCCTTTCGCGCCGGCCGCCTCCCTCTCCCCGGCGGCCGCTACCACACCGCAGGTCGCGGCCTGCTCAAGCGGGTCTGTGGGAAGTTCGGGAGTCTTGCGGGCGCAACCGCCGACGGCGGCAAGGCCCAGCATCATCGTCAGAATTAGGGACAGCGATCGATCGTTCATGCTGCCAGTACGTGCGGATCGCCTTTAGGTTGCCCGCGGGACCTGGCTGGGCGGTTCACTGCCGTAAAAAATATGCATGATGATGTCTTGCGCATCATTATACCAATGCAATATATTCACATTGATGCTTGAGGGCCTATGATAACCGCCGCACAGATGCGCGCTGCGCGCGCCTTGCTGGGGATCGACCAGCGTCAGCTCGCGGAACTCGCGGGAGTTTCGCTGCCCACGATCCAGCGCATGGAAGCCAGCGACGGCGTGGTGCGCGGAGTCATCGACACGCTCATGAAGGTGGTCGAGGCACTCGACCGCGCGGGCGTGGCGCTGATCGGCGAAGGTGCCCCGAGCGCGGAGGGCGGCCGGGGAGTCCGCCTCAAGGCACCAAGATCGATGGACACCCGTTCCTGATGCGGAGCGAGCGCACGTCATCGAGCCAGGCAGCGATCGAGAGGTAGGCGGATTGCAATGACGGCCCGTGGGATGACGAACCGACCCGGTTTCCTCGACCTGTTCACGCCGAAGCTCGTCACCGTCCTGCGCGAACGATACCGTCTTGCCGACCTGAAGGCCGATGCAGTTGCGGGCCTGACGGTCGCGATCGTGGCCCTGCCCTTGTCGATGGCGATCGCGATCGCGTCCGGCGTGACCCCCGATCGAGGCCTCTATACCGCGATCGTGGGCGGCTTCGTTGTGTCCGCGCTGAGCGGGAGCCGGTTCCAGATCGGGGGCCCGGCGGGAGCGTTCATCGTGCTCGTGGCCGCCACCGTCGCGAAGCATGGGGTGGACGGGCTACTGCTCGCCACCCTGCTCGCGGGCGCGATCCTGCTGGCGATCGGCTTTCTCCGCCTCGGCACATTCATCAAATATATTCCCTACCCGGTAACGGTCGGCTTCACCTCCGGCATCGCGGTGATCATCTTCGCGAGCCAGCTGAAGGAACTGCTCGGCCTCACCCTATCGGGCGCCGAGCCGGGGCCGTTCCTGCCGAAGATGATGGCGCTGGCGGGGGCGCTGCCAACCATAAGCCTGCCTGCCGTGGCGGTCGCCGTAGCCTCTATCGCCATCATCGTGGTGCTGCGACGGCTGCGGCCGCACTGGCCGGGCTTCCTGATCGCAGTCGCGGCGTGCGCGCTCGCGACCTGGCTGCTGGCCCTGCCGATCGAGACGATCGGGTCGCGCTTCGGCGGCATTCCCCGGTCCCTGCCTGCTCCGCACTTGCCCGATCTGTCACCGGCCCGGATCCAGGGAATGCTGCCTGCGGCTTTGTCCTTTGCCCTGCTTGGCGGGATCGAGAGCCTACTCTCGGCCGTGGTCGCGGACAGCATGTCGGGGCGGCGCCACCGGTCCAACTGCGAGCTGGTCGCGCAGGGCGCCGCGAACATCGCCTCGGCGCTGTTCGGCGGCATCTGCGTCACGGGGACGATTGCCCGAACCGCGACTAATGTGCGCGCCGGCGCGCGCGGGCCGATTTCGGGCATGCTGCACGCGCTGACCCTGTTGATCTTCATGGCGGTCGCGGCGCCGCTGGCGGGCGCGATACCGTTGGCCTCGCTCGCGGGCGTGCTGGCGGTCGTATCCTGGAACATGGCCGAGAAGCACGAATTCGCCATCCTGCTGCGCGCATCGCGGGGTGACGCGGTGGTCCTGCTCGTGACCTTCCTGCTGGTAGTATTCCGCGACCTGACCGAGGGCATACTCGTCGGCTTCGGCATCGGCGCGCTGCTGTTCCTTCACCGCATGGCACATGCGGTCGAGATCGATCGCCCCGTGCTGCTGGCGGAGGATGACCAAGCCGATTCGACCGAGGGCGCCGCCCATCCACCGATCGCGTTCGGCGACCATGATGTGATCGTCTATCGCATCACCGGCGCCTTCTTCTTCGGCGCGGTAGGCGAGGTTGCGGCGACGCTCGACCGGATCGGCGAACATGCGAGGGCCTACGTCCTCGACCTGTCAGGCGTTCCAGTGCTCGATTCGACCGCGGCAGCCATGATCCTCGGCTTCGCGCGCGACGCCCAACGCCATCATGCTGTCGTGCACATCGCCGGCGCGCGGTCGGCGGTACGCCGTCTGCTGCTGATGCACGGCGCGCGGCCGCCGCAGATCCATTTCAACAGCACGGTCGAGCACGCGGTATCCGCGGCCCGACGCGAGGCTGTCGTTTGATCGGATAGTTCAGGCCGCCGGCAACGGTGCCGGCAAGGACCGCGATCAGATGTGGATAGGCTTCCCGGTCACGGCCATCGCCGCTTCCTTGATCGCCTCGCTATGCGTCGGGTGCGCATGGCAGGTGTAGGCGATATCCTCGCTAGTCGCGCCGAATTCCATCGCCTGCGCCGCCTGCGCAATCATCGTGCCCGCGACGCTGGCGATGCACCATACGCCAAGCACGCGGTCGCTCTCGGCATCGGCGATCACCTTCACGAAGCCGTCGGGCTCATGGTTGGTCTTGGCGCGGCTGTTCGCGAGCATCGGGAACTTGCCGACCTTGATCGCGCCGCGTTCCTTGGCCTGCTCCTCCGTCAGGCCGACGCCCGCAATCTCCGGTGAGGTATAGACCACGCTTGGGATGACGTCGTGATTCACGATGCCGGTGAGGCCCGCGATATTCTCCGCCACCGCGATGCCTTCATCCTCCGCCTTGTGCGCGAGCATCGGGCCGGGAACCACGTCGCCGATCGCCCAGATGCCTTGAACCTTGGTCGCGAAATCATGATCGATATCGATCTGCCCGCGCGCGTTGGTCGAAAGACCGGCCTTTTCGAGACCGAGGCCTTCGGTGTTGGCGCGCCGGCCGATCGAGACGAGCACCACATCCGCCTCGATCGTCTCGGCCGTGCCGCCGGCGGCGGGCTCGACCGTGAGCCTGGCACCCGACCCGGACGCCTCGACCTTGGTGACCTTGGTGCCGAGCCGGAACTCCATCCCCTGCTTCTTGAGGATCTTGTTGGCTTCCTTGCGGACCTCGCCGTCCATGCCGGGCAGGATCTGGTCGAGGAATTCGACCACGGTGACTTTCGCACCCAGGCGGCGCCAGACGGAGCCCAGCTCCAGTCCGATCACGCCGCCGCCGATAACGACCATGTGGCCGGGCACCTTCTCCAGTTCCAGCGCGCCGGTCGAATCCACCACCACCTTCTGGTCGATGGAGACGCCCGGCAACGGCGTGACCGAAGAACCGGTCGCGATCACGATATTCTTCGCGCTGACGGTGCGGTCGCCGACCTTGACGCTGTGCGCATCCTGGAAGGTCGCCAGGCCCTTGAGCCATTCGACCTTGTTCTTCTTGAACAGATATTCGATGCCGCCGGTAAGCTGCTTGACCGCGTCCTTGCGCTGGCCGTGCATCGTCCCGAGGTCGAGGCTCATCTTGTCGATCTTGACGCCGAGCTTGGCGAGCGCGCCGCCCGCGGCCTCCTCGTACAGCTCCGATGCGTGCAGCATCGCCTTGGAGGGGATGCAGCCGACATTGAGGCAGGTGCCACCCAAGGTCTCGCGGCTTTCCGCGCAGGCGGTCTTGAGGCCCAGCTGGGCCGCGCGGATCGCCGCGACATAGCCGCCGGGGCCGGCGCCGATCACCAGCACGTCGAAATCATAGTCAGCCATAAATCCTCACTCTCACGAGCGACATGTAACTATTCCCGTTCGTGTCGAGTAGAGACCGAGCTTGTCGAGGGCTCGTATCGAGACACACATCCCTCGATACGCCATCTCGACAGGCTCGATGGCGACTCGGGACGAACGGAAACCGATTAGAGATCGATCAGCAGGCGCGTCGGATCCTCGATCGCGTTCTTGAGCGCGACCAGGAAGGTCACCGCTTCGCGGCCGTCGATCAGGCGGTGGTCGTAGCTCAGCGCCAGATACATCATCGGGCGGACGACGACCTGGCCGTTGCGGACGACCGGGCGCTCCTCGATCCGGTGCAGGCCGAGCACGGCCGACTGCGGCGGATTGATGATCGGCGTCGACATCAGCGAACCGAACACGCCACCGTTGGAGATGGTGAAGGTGCCGCCCTTCATCTCGTCCATCTTGAGCGTGCCGTCCTTGGCGCGCTTGCCGAAATCACCGATCGTCTTCTCGATCGTCGCGACCGACATGTCCTGCGCGTCGCGGATCACGGGGACGACAAGGCCGTTCGGCGCGCTGACCGCGACCGAGATGTCGGCATAATCGTGATAGACGATTTCCTCACCCTCGATCGACGCATTGACCGACGGGATGTCGCGTAGCGCCTGGCAGGCGGCCTTCACGAAGAAGCCCATGAAGCCGAGGCGGACGCCATGCTTCTTCTCGAACAGGTCCTTATATTTGCCGCGCGCGGCGATCACCTCGCTCATGTCGACATCGTTGAACGTCGTCAGCATGGCAGCGGTATTCTGCGCTTCCTTGAGGCGCTTGGCGACCGTCTGGCGCAGGCGCGACATGCGGACGCGCTCTTCCTTGCGACCGCCGGCCGAAGGTGCAGGCGCGGACACGCTCGGCGCGGGCGCGGCCGCCTTGGCGATCGCAGGCTGCGTCTTGGCGGCCTCGATCACGTCATCCTTGGTGAGGCGACCGTCCTTGCCGGTGCCCTTGATCTTGGAGGGGTCGAGCCCGTGCTCCAGCACCGCGCGGCGCACCGACGGGGAAAGCGTCTGGCCGCCCGTGCCGCCCTCCTCGGCCTCGCCATGATTGCCATAAGCGGCAGGCGCGGCCTGCGTGGCGGGTGCCGCGGCAGGCTCGGCCGGCGCCGCAGCCTCGGCCTTGCCGACCGCGGTGCGATCCTCGACCGCCGGGGTCGCGGCGGTGGCGGCGGACGCGCCTTCCTGGATGCGCGCGATCACCGCGCCGACTTCCACGGTGTCACCTTCGCTCGCGACATGCTCGGCGAGCACGCCCGCAGTCGGGGCGTTGACCTCGACCGCGACCTTGTCGGTCTCCAGGCTCGCGATCGGCTCGTCGGCTTTCACCGCGTCGCCCGGCTGCTTGAGCCACTGGCCCAAGGTCGCCTCGGTGATCGATTCGCCCAGCGTCGGAACGATAACGTCGGTCGCCATTGGTCTTCCTTATGCTTTCGCTTCGTGGCCAAGCGCCTCGGCGACGAGGGCCGCCTGCTGCTTGGTGTGGTTCTTCATGAGGCCTGTCGCGGTCGCGGCCGACGCCTTGCGGCCCGCATAGACTGGCCGGATCGCCTTGCCGGCTTCCTTGGCGGCTTCCTCGATCAGGCATTCGACAAAGAACCAGGCGCCGTTGTTCTTCGGCTCTTCCTGGGCCCAGACGATGGTCTCGAGGTTCGGCATCCGCCCGATCCGCGCGGCAAGCGCGTCGGAGGGGAAGGGATAAAGCTGCTCGATGCGGACGATCGTGGTGTTCTTGTCGCCCGCCGCGTCACGAGCCTCCGCGAGGTCATAGAAGACCTTGCCCGAACACAGGACCAGCCGCTTCACGTCGGTGTCGGCAGGCGCGTTGGGATCGCTCAGGATCCGCCGGAAATGGCTTTCGCCGAGGAACTCGTCGATCGTGGAGACCGCCGCCTTGTGCCGCAGCAGCGACTTCGGCGTCATGATCACCAGCGGCTTCCGGAACTTGCGCAGCATCTGGCGACGCAGAATGTGGAAGTAATTGGCCGGCGTGGTGCAGTTCGCGACCTGGATATTGTCCTCGGCGCAGAGCTGCAGATAGCGCTCCAGGCGTGCGGAGCTATGCTCCGGCCCCTGCCCTTCATAACCGTGCGGCAGCAGCATCACGAGCCCGTTCGCGCGCAGCCACTTGGACTCGCCCGCAGCGATGAACTGGTCGATCATCACCTGCGCGCCGTTGGCGAAATCGCCGAACTGCGCTTCCCACAGAACCAGCGTGTTGGGCGACTGGCCGGCATAGCCATATTCGAAGCCGAGCACGCCGAATTCGCTCAGCGGGCTGTCGAGCACCTGGAACCGGCGGTCGAGCTCCGAGAGGGGGATATATTTGTGGCCGTCGGTCTGGTCGGTCCACACCGCATGGCGCTGGCTGAACGTGCCGCGGCCGACATCCTGGCCCGACAGGCGGACCGGGTAGCCGTCGATCAGCAATGTGCCGAAGGCGAGCGCCTCCGCGGTGGCCCAATCGAAGCCCGCGCCGCTCTCGAACATGCCACGCTTGGCTTCGAGGATGCGGGCGAGCGTCTTGTGGACCGTCAGGCCCTGCGGAACCGTGGTCAGCACTTTGGCGACCGTATCGATCTTCGCGCGATCGACACCGCTTGCCGCCGCGCGACGCTCCGTGATCGGCTCACGCGGCGCGGCGAGGCCGGCCCATTCGCCCTCGAACCAATCGGCCTTGTTGGCCTTGTAGGTTTTGCCCGCCTCGAATTCCTCTTCGAGGTGCGTGACGAAATCGCCCTCCGCCTTGTCGATCCAGGCCTGGTCGATCTGTCCTTCGGCGATCAGGCGATCGCCATAGAGCTTCGACACCGGCGGATGCTTGCGGATCGCCTCGTACATGAGGGGCTGGGTGAAGCCCGGCTCATCGCCCTCATTGTGGCCGAAGCGGCGGTAGCACCACATGTCGATCACCACGTCGCGCTTGAAGCGGGCGCGGAACTCGGTTGCGACCTTGCAGGCGAAGGTCACGGCTTCGGGGTCGTCGCCGTTGACATGCAGGATCGGCGCCTGGACCATCTTGGCGATGTCCGAACAGTAAGGCGAGGAGCGCGCGAACTGGGGCGAGGTGGTGAAACCGACCTGGTTGTTGATCACGAAATGGATCGTGCCACCGGTATTGTAGCCGCGCAGGCCCGAGAAGCCGAAGCATTCCATCACGATGCCCTGGCCGGCGAAGGCGGCGTCGCCGTGGATCAGGATCGGCATGACCTTGGCGCGCTCATTGTCCTGCAGGCTGGTCTGCTTGGCGCGGGACTTTCCGAGCACGACCGGGTCGGCCGCCTCGAGGTGCGACGGGTTGGGCGCGAGGCTCAGGTGGATCTTGTTGCCGTCGAACTCGCGGTCCGCGGACGTGCCGAGATGATATTTGACGTCGCCCGAACCGCCGACATCCTCTGGGTTGGCCGATCCGCCGGCGAATTCGTGGAAGAGCACCCGGTAGGGCTTCTTCATGACGTTGGTCAGCACGTTGAGGCGGCCGCGATGGGCCATGCCTACCACGACCTCCTGCACGCCGGCCTGGCCGCTATATTTGAGCACGGCTTCCAGCGCGGGAATCATGCTCTCGCCGCCGTCGAGGCCGAAGCGCTTGGTGCCGACATATTTCTTGGCGAGGAATTTTTCCCACTGCTCGCCTTCGATCACCTTGGCCAGGATCGCCTTCTTGCCCTCGGGCGAGAAGCTGATTTCCTTGTCCTTGCCCTCCATCCG
>Ga0157372_10002931_pt1 | contig 18419 bp, 16 predicted proteins | sample C55metaG_FD_115307 | JGI IMG/M metagenome (GOLD analysis project Ga0157372, IMG submission 115307) | Corn rhizosphere microbial communities from Kellogg Biological Station, Michigan, USA - C5-5 metaG | ecosystem: Host-associated > Plants > Roots > Rhizosphere > Soil | place: USA: Michigan... | reverse complement strand
TCTTCGACACCTCCAGCTACCGCAACTGCGTCTGCCTCGGCCTCATCCTCGATCCCGAGGGGCAGCAGATGTCGAAGAGCCGCGGCAACGTCGTCGACCCCTGGGACGTGCTCGACGCACACGGTGCCGACGCCTTCCGCTGGTACTACCTGACCGCCCAGCAGCCCTGGGCCGGTTACCGCTTCTCGGTCGACACCGTCGGCGAATCGGTCCGCCAGTTCCTGCTGACGCTGTGGAACACCTACTCGTTCTGGGTCCTCTACGCGAACGCGGAGGACCTGGGGCCGGAGGATTTCGATGTCGAGTTTGTGGACAAGGAGGCCACTAAGTCGACAGGCACCGACCTAGACCGCTGGGCGCTCTCCCGCTTGCAGGCGACGACCGCGACCGTGCGCGAGCGGATGGACGAATACGACTGCACCGCCGCCGGCCGGGCGATCGCCGACTACGTCGAGGAGCTCTCCAACTGGTACGTGCGGCTCAGCCGCCGGCGCTTCTGGGAAGGCGACCACGCCGCCTTCGCGACCCTGCGCCACTGCCTCTTGGAGACGGTCGCGATGCTGGCGCCGTTCACCCCCTTTCTCGCCGACGAGATCCATCGCAACCTCAGCGGTGACGGCGCCGCGCCCTCGGTCCACCTGCGCGACTTCCCGGAGGTCGACGAGGCGCTCGCCGACCCCGACCTCGAGCAGGGGATGGAGGCGGTCCGGCTCACGGTCGAGCTCGGCCGCGCCGCCCGCGCCCAGGCGAAGGCGAAGGTGCGCCAGCCGCTGCGCCGCGCCGTGATCGTCGCCAACGAGGCCGAGCGCGCCGCGATCGAAGCCCGCGCCGACCTCGTCACCGCCGAGCTCAACGTCAAGGAGCTCGACTTCGTCAGCGACGAGTCCGAGCTGGTCAGCTACGAGGCGAAGCCCAACTACCGCGCCCTCGGCCCCCGCTTCGGCAACAAGATGCCGCAGGTGGCCGCCGCTGTCGCGGCGCTCGACGCGGCCCACGTCGCCGCAGTCCTTGCCGAAGGCGGCGAGATCGGCGTCAACGTCGACGGCCACGACCACAGCCTCGGCCCCGACGACGTCACCCTCGCCCTCCAGCCCCTCGACGGCTACGAGGTCGAGGCCGAGGCCGGCCATGCCGTTGCCCTCCAGCTCGAGCTCGACGACGAGCTCCGCCGCGAGGGCCTAGCCCGCGAGATCGTCCACGCCGTCCAGAACGCCCGCAAAGACGCCGGCCTCGAGATCACCGACCGCATCGCCCTCACCCTCACCGGCGACCCCGACCTCCTGGCCGCCGCCCAGGCCCACCAGGACTACCTGGCCGGTGAGGTCCTAGCCACCTCCGTCACCTACGACGGCACGTCGAACAACGACGCCGCCTCCAAGATCGACGGCCGCGACCTAAGCATCGGCGTCAGCCGGGCCTGAGCCCCCCAGGACCGAGCGCCACCGGTGGGGGAGGGGTGGGTGCCCCTCTCGCTTCCTGGGTTCCTCGCCTCTAGGTAAGCCGTCCCTCGCTGACTGGTCTGTGCGAGGAACAGGACGCCGGGCGCGAGAGGGACACCCACCCCTCTCAATCAGCCGCCGATGTCCGAGTGAGCTGAGGTGCTTCCGACTTTTGACACACCAGGGTGTGCTCAAATCCGGAAGCGCTGCCGGGTCGCGGGCGCTGTCCTGCTGGACGTTCGGAAAAGGAGGCCGATGTACCTCCGGAGGAATGTTCGGCGATATGCAATCTGATGCTGGGCGCGGCGAAGCCGCGCTCTTCGATTGCGACTAAGCCGCGGAGCGGCGTGTCGCGCAATTGCGGAGGAGGTGCATCGGCCTCCTCAACCAGCAGCAGCTAGTCCTGCTTCTCGCCGATGATGAAGTCCGATTTCTTCGAGTCGGAGAACTTCACCCAGCAGTGGTCGGGGGAGACGCCGGCGACCTCGATCAGGGCCGCTTCGATGCGTTTGGCGATCTCCGCCTTCTGCTCGTCGGAGCGGCCCTCGTACCAGTGGACTTGAACGAACGGCATGGGGGACGGCGGGTCAGGCGAGCGCGGGCTCGAGCTCGGCCTCGAGGCGGCGCTTCGGCATCGCGCCGACGATTTTCTTCGCGATTGCGCCATCCTTGAAGAGGATCATCGTCGGGATCGAGAGGACCTCGTAGTTGGCCGCCGTCTGCTGGTTCTCGTCGACGTTGATCGAGACGATCTTGAGGTCGGCGCGCTCGCCGTCGATCTCCTCGAGGACCGGATGGACCACGCGGCAGGGACCGCACCAGGGCGCCCAGAAGTCGACGAGCACGGGGCCATCGGCGTCGAGCACGTCGGATTTGAAGGTGGCATCGGTCACGTCGGTCAATTTGCCAGTCACAGTGGTCTCCCGGTCGCGGTGTTCAGCTCAATACTTCAGAAAGTATAGCGGCGTTGTCCAGACACGGATGGAGCGCTCTCGACGGCTCCCCGGCCGAATCGCAGCAAGGGTAGACGCCAAACCGCCTCGGCGACGATCGAAGTGTCCATCTTCGAGCTCCCTACCCGCCGCTCGCGAAAAACGATCGGCACCTCGACGACCCGGAAGCCGCAGCGGAGCGCCCGGTAGGTCATCTCGACCTGGAAGGCGTAGCCGCGGGTGGTGATCCGGTCGAGGTCGATCGCCTCCAGCACCTCGCGCCGGAAGCACTTGAAGCCGCCGGTCAGGTCGCGCACCTCGACCCCCAGCACCAGCCGCGCGTAGGCGCTGCCGCCGCGGCTGACGGCGCGCCGCAGCGGCCCCCAGTCGCTGACGCCGCCGCCCTCGACGTAGCGGGACCCGAGCACGAGGTCGGCCTGCTTCGCCGCATCGAGCAGGCGCGGCAGGTAGGCAGGGTCGTGGGAGAAGTCGGAATCCATCTCCAGGACGAGCCCGGCACCGTGCCCGAGCGCCTCGCGGAAGCCGGCGATGTAGGCCGGGCCGAGCCCTTCCTTGCGCGGGCGGTGGAGGACGCGGACGTTCTCGTGTCGTGCCGCCAGCCGGTCGGCGAGCTCGCCGGTCCCGTCGGGCGAGCTGTCGTCGACGATCAGCACCTGGGCGCCCGGTGGCAGCTTCGCGCGGGCGGCCTCGACCAGCGGCTCCACGTTCTCGGCCTCGTTGTAGGTCGGCAGCACCAACCAGGCGGGCCCCGCGGCGGACTCGGTCATCGCCGCGATGCTATTCCGGATTGCCAAGCCGACCTAAAGAGAGCCCGCCGCCCGGGTAAGTTGCTCCCGTGAACAACGCCGAGATCGCCGCCGCCCTGGAAGAGCTGGGGATCCTCTACGAGCTCGACGGGGCGGTCAAATACCGGGTGCTCGCCTACAGCACCGCCGCCAAGGCGATCCGCGAGAGCCCGGTCTCGGTCGCCGAGCTGGCCGCGCAGGGGCGGGCGACCGAGGTCCCCGGGGTCGGCAAGACGCTGGCGGAAAAGATCGACGCGCTGCTGGCGACCGGCGAGATCCCGGCCGCGGTGAAGCTGAAGGCGAAGTTCCCGCCGACCCTGATCGAGGTCACCCGTGTCCCCGGCGTCGGCCCGAAAACCGCCCGGCGCCTCTTCGAGGAGCTCGAAATCTCCTCGATGGAAGACCTCAAAGCCGCCGCCGAGGGGGAAAGGATCCGCGACGTCAAAGGGCTCGGCCCGAAGGCGGAGGAGAACATCCTCGCGGCCCTTGAGCGGCTGGGTGAGCCGGGGGAGGGACCGGGACGCCTGCTGCTTTCGGCGGTGAAGCCGATCGCCGAAGAGCTGGCCGCGGCGCTGCGCGAGCACCCGGCCGCCAACCAGGTCGAGGTCGCCGGCTCGGTCCGCCGCTGGGCCGAGACTTGCAAGGACATCGACCTCATCGCCACCGCCGAGGAGCCCGCCGCGCTCGCCGAGCACCTCGCCGGCCACCCGCTGATCGCCGCCGCCGGCACCCCCGGCCCCAACGGCGTCCGCGCCCAGACCCACAATGGCGTCTCGGTCGACCTGCGGATCGTCCCGCCCGCGGCCTTCGGCAACCTGCTGCAGCACTTCACCGGCTCCCAGGCCCACAACGTGCAGCTGCGCGAAGAGGCGGTTGCGCGCGGCCTCTCGGTCTCCGAGCACGGCATCACCGAGAGCGAGAGCGGCGACGTGCAGACCTGCGCGACCGAGGCTGAGGTCTACAAGCGCCTCGGCTACGAGTACGTCGAGCCGGAGCTGCGCGAGGGGCGCGGCGAGCTGAAGGCGGCGCGCGAGGGCAAGCTCCCCGACCTCGTGGAGATCGGCGACATCCGCGGCGATCTCCACTCCCACACCACCCTCTCCGACGGCCGCAACAGCCTCGAGGAGATGGCCGAGGCCGCCCGCGACCGGGGCTATGAGTACTTGGCGATCACCGATCACTCCGCCAGCCACGGCTTCGGCGACCACGTCACCGCCGAGCGCCTCTGGGAGCGGATAGAGGAGGTGCGCGCCTGGAACAAAGGAAAACGTGGCTTCCGCCTGCTCGCCGGCTCGGAGATCAACATCGGCCTCGACGGCTCACTCGACTACCCCGACGACCTCGTCGCCGCGCTCGATTGGGTCGTCGCCTCCGTCCACACCTCCTTCTCGGTCTCCAAGCAGCAGATGACTGAGCGCGCCCTCACCGCGATCGAGAACCCGAACGTCGACTGCATCGGTCATCTCACCGGCCGCCTGATCGGTCGCCGCGAGCCCTACGGGATCGACGTCGAGGCCGTTGCCGCCGCGGCCGCCCGCACCGGCACGATGATCGAGATCAACGGCAACCCCAACCGCCGCGACCTCTCAGACCTCCACGCCCGCCTCGCCTCAGAAGCCGGCGTCAAGATCGTTCTCAACACCGACGCCCACGGCGTCGACACCCTCGACAACATGGCCTACGCCGTCGCCACCGCCCGACGCGCCTGGCTCACCGCCGAGGATGTCGCCAACGCGCGAGGGTGGAAGGATTTAAAGGGTCCGGCGAACGGCTGAGGGCGGCTACCTGAAGTGCCACCCTCGCGCCCTTTCGCCACCGACCACATCAACCTGACGTTACATAAACGGCTTTCGGTTCTGTTTTCCAGTAGCCCCCCGCCATCGTGACTTCGGCCGGGCACCCGGCAGCGCCACTCACCTTTTTCATCGCCCCGCTGAGGAGGATGAGTCCTGGCGCCCCACCAACATAGCCACCCCAATCGCTCATCGTTTTGCCACGGCCGTAGACACAATCGGCAAGGCCACTATTGATTGTTACTTCGAGTTTGTTGGCTGTTATTGTGCCGCTTTCAGATTCGGGAATCCAATGAAGTTCGGTTTCTCCGCCCGTAAGCGTTGCGGTAGTAACGGTGCAGCCACTCAAGGCGAAGTCACTTGCGGTGAAACTACTCGTCACTGTGGTCGTTGAGCTACCGGCGTTCAGTAGCGTTTCTTTTGTAGTGGATACGGTGCATTTGTCGAGGACAGTGCCTCCAGGCGCTTCGAAGGTAACGGACCCGCCGCTCGTGAGAGTGGAGATGAATGCCGTCCCGGAGGGATACGGTTCGGTGCATTTCACTTTGCTGAGGTTGTTTTTGCACAGCACCGTTGCTGAAGCGGTTCCGACACCCATGAAAATCGCAAGGGTGGCCGTGGCAATAGCTACCGCTCCAAGTGATTTGACATGCCTCATGACTCCTCCTTGGTTGCGCAGCGCGGAATGTGGTTTGCCACGTCCTAGCAACCAGGGAAGAAATAGTCAAGAAAAACAAAGTAACGAATGATCGCGGGCCTATGCCAGGCCAACTCGATCTCCGCGCAGCCCGGGCGTCCGCACCAGCTCGATCGGTTTGAGAGCGTGGCTGGGGACGACGTAGAACTTGACGCCGTCGCGGGCCTCGACTCCGAGGACGGCGGCCTCGCGGGTGTGCCAGGCGAGGGAGACGATCAGGGCGTAACCGGCGCCGACGGCGGCGACGCCGGGGAAGAAGAGGCCGAGGACGCCTGCGGCGATCGCGGTGAAGAAGATCGGCCAGAGGCGGGTGAAGGCGATCCGGCCCGGGCTCTGGTCCGGCAGCGAGGTGGCGGTGCGGGCGCGGGCGAGGGCGTCGCGGACGTCGTCGGCGGCGCGCCGGGGGCGGCCGAGGTAAAAGCCGATCGCGAGCGAGATCAGCCACCAGGCCGCGGCGACGACCACGATCCAGGCTTCGCCTTCACGGTTGGCGGCGACGGCGGTGATCGCCCCCAGCGCCGTCGCCTCGGCGGCGGTGATGAAGACGCTGACGCGGAGCAGATCGGTGTAGGGCATGGCTTAAGTCCTCGGTCCGCCTGGCTCTACTCGGCCAGCCATTCGAGGATTGCCAGCCATCCGCCCAATCCCTCGACCGTCAGGTCGCACTCCTCTGTCAGCTCGGCCGGTCCCTCTGGCGAGAGCACCCCGACGCAGACCGCCGCGCTCAGTTGCCCCTCCTCCTGCAGCCCGTGCAGCCGGCGGAAGGCGTCGAGGTCGGTGCGGTCGTCGCCGGCGTAGGCGGCGCGGTCGAGCCGCTCGTCGGCCAGCAGCGAGGCGACCGCGCCGTCCTTGCCGCCACCGCCGTGCGGCCGCAGCTCCAGCACCTTGCGCCCCCAGCGAGGTTCCAGCCCCGCCTTGCCTGCCTCGATCGCGATCTCGTGCGCCCGGCTCTCCGCCGCCGCCTCGTCCGGGGCACCGCGCCAGTGCAGCGCCTGGATCGGCCCCTTGTCCTCCCGCCTCAGCCCCGCTGCCCCCAGCTCACCGTCGCGGGAGACGAGGAACTCGGCCGCTTCTCCCTCCCGCCCCGCCACAGAGGGATCGGGACGCGGCGCCTCTTCCCCCGGCATCAGCAGTTCCAGCCCATGGTTGCCCGCATACGCCAGCGAGTCGAGGCCGACCAGCCGCCGCGCCTCCTCCGCCCGCCGGCCGGAGATGCAGCCGACCAGCGCGTAGCGCTCGCTCAGCGCCGCCAGCGCCTCGCGCGCCGCCGCCGGCACCGCCGCTTCCTCGGCCCGTTCGACGATCGGCGCCAGGGTCCCGTCGACGTCGGTGAGGATCGCCGCCCGCCCGGGCTCCTCGCGCAGCGGCTCCAGCACCCGAGCCCAGTCGCCGCTCCCGCGGGCAGGCTCGCGCGTCTCGCGGTCGGGGGGCACGCCTCTAGTATCGCGAGATGCCCGCCGGCGCGACCCCGGACCACGCGATCTGGAAGCTGGCGGCAATCGGCACCCTCGCCGGTGTCTTCAGCGGCCTCTTCGGGGTCGGTGGCGGGACGATCATCGTGCCCCTGCTGATCTTCTGGTTCGGCTACGGCGAGCGCCTCGCCACGGGCACCAGCCTCGCCGCGATCGTGATCATCGGTCTATTCGGCGCCCTCGCCCAGGGCGGCTTCTACGGCAACGTCCACGTCGCCACCGGCCTGCTGCTGGCGATCCCGGCGGTGCTAGGGGTCATCCTCGGCACCGCGATCCAGCAGCGCATCCCCCAGCGCACCGTCTCCTACCTCTTCGCCCTGCTCCTGGTCGCGATCGCGGTGGAGCTGATCCTGTCGTGAGAGGTGTGTTGATGAGGGAGTGCTCGTGAACGAGCTCCTGGCGGTGCTGATCTGCCTCGCCGGCGGGATGACCGGCGGCCTCGTCGGCGTCGGCGGCGGCGTCCTCTTCGTCCCCGCCCTGACCGTCTTCCTCGGCCTTGGCCAGGTCGAGGCCGAGTCGACCTCGCTGCTGATGATCGTCGTCGTCGCGTTCGTCGGCGCCTACCGCCAGAACGGCTACGGCAACGTCCGCCTCCGCGAGGCGCTGATCGTCGGCGCCCTCTCACCGCTCGGCGTCCTCGTCGGCGTCGCCCTCGCCAACCACGTCTCCGAACGCGCCCTGCAGCTCGCCTTCGCCGCGCTCGCCCTGTTCATGGCCGCGCAACTGGTCCGCCGCGCCCGCTCGGCTCCTTAAAGAGGGGCCGCGATCCATGGTCTACGCTCAAAAGCGTGGATGCACTGACTTGGCAAGGTGACCTGCCGCACCTGCGCTCGCCGGTCATGGTCTGCGCCTTTCGCGGCTGGAACGACGCCGCCGCCTCGGCCTCGACGGCGCTGGCGACGATCGGCAACTCGCTCGACGGCCAGCTGATCGCCCACCTCGACCCCGAGGAGTTCTTCGACTTCCAGTCGACGCGGCCGACGATCACCCTTGACGAAGGCCAGACCCGGCGGGTCGAGTGGCCGGAAAACAACCTGATCGCGGTCGAGGTGCCGGGCGCCGACCGCGACCTCGTCCTCCTCGACGGCACCGAGCCGAACCTGCGCTGGCGCACCTTCTCGGAGACGATCGCCACCGCCGCCGACGCGCTCGGGGTGGAGATGGTGATCACCCTCGGCGCCCTGATCGCCGAGGTCTCCCACACCCTGCCGGTGCCGATCACCGGCCTCGCCTCCAGCGAGGCGCTGGTCGAGGAGCTGGACCTGGAGCGCTCCAGCTACGAGGGCCCGACCGGGATCGTCGGCGTCTTCCACGACCTCTGCCGCAGCAACGGCATCGACTCCGCCTCGCTCTGGGCGGCGGTGCCGCACTACGTGGCCGCGGTCCCGAACCCGAAAGCGGCGCTGGCGCTGCTGCGCCGGCTCGAGGGACTGACCGGGATCGCCGTCGAGGCCTCCGAGCTGGAGGAGGAAACCACCGACTACGAGGAGCAGATCGGCCGCGCCGTAGCCGCCAACCCCGAGATCGAGGAGCTGGTCCAGCGGATCGAGGCCGAACAGGTCGACCTCCTCGACGGCGAGGGCGAGCTCCCCTCAGCCGACACCCTCGCCAGCGAGTTCCAGCGGTTCCTGAGGCAGCGCGGCGACCAGCAGAACTAGGAACGAATGGGGTGGGGGAGGCGGTCACTCTCTCGCGTGAATTTGTCGCGCCCCTATCGGGGCATGCTCCCCGGAGATGCTGCCCGCCTATGGCGGGCATGACATCAGATTGCATTTCGCCGCTTCGCGAACATTCCCGCGAGAGAGTGACCGCCTCCCACGCGGCCTCGCGCTGCGGCTGAAGACGCACTTATCTCCGCATAGCGGGAAGAACTGCGTTCTCACGTCAGGCTTCGGCTGCAGGGCAGATCAGTTTGTAGTCGCACCAGCTGCAGACGTTGGGGGAGGGGCGGGGCTCGAAGTCTTGGCTGAGGATGCCCTCGCCGACCTGGAGGACGGTGCGCTCGACTCGCTCGGCGTCGTCGGGGCGGGTCGGGGCCGGCACCTTCTCGGCGTCGAGGACGTAGTAGTAGCTGCCGGTGCCGGCCTCGATGCCCCAGGCCTCGCGCGCGGCCATCCGGTAAAGCGCCAGCTGCAGGTCGCTGTCGAGGTCCTCTTCGCTCTTGCGCTCGCCGGTCTTGTAGTCGATCAGCTCGTAGTCGCCGTCGGGCAGGCGGTCGACGCGGTCGACGCGGCCGCGGACGTGGTGGTCACCGACCTTGAAGTCGAACTTCTTCTCCAGCCAGACCGGTTCGCCCTCGGAGAGGCGCTCGCGCTCCCAGTAGAGGCGCAGCGCCTCCCGCGCCCGGTCGCGGAACTGCAGCTCGTCGTCCGAGTCGCCGAAGCCGGTCCGCCGCCAGCCTTCGGCGAAGAGCTTGTTCAGCAGCGACAGCCCTTCGTCCTCGTTTGCCGGCGGGTCCTTGTGGAAGCGCTCGAGGACGTTGTGGAAGAGGATGCCGAAGCGCTGGTTGATCGTCGGCTCCTGAGGGATGCCGAAGACGCGGGCGAACTTGTACTTCAGCGGGCAGGTCAGGTAGAGCGAGAGGTCGGAGGCCGAGAGGCTGAGCATGCCGTCGCCGCGCCGCGGCAGGAACGCCTCCAGCGAGGGCTCCTCGCGCGCCGCGACCAGCTCCAGCCGCCGCCCGCGCTCGCGCTCGGAGTCGAGCAGGTAGGCGTCGAGGGCCGAGGCGTCGAGCTCGGCCTGCTGCTCGGCGCTCGCCACCTGCCGCAGCAGCCCGTTCACCGCCTCGATCGCCTCCGCGGTCGGCTCGTCCCCCGGCCGCTGCGCCAGCGCCGCCAGCTTCAGCAACTCCAGGTAGCGGGCGATCGCCCGGTTGACGTCGAGGGCAGTGTCGAGCCGCGGCTCCGAGAGCTCGCGCCCGGCTCGCCAGGAGGCCTCGAGCACCTGCTCGCGCAGCGTCCGGTAGGTGGCGTGCAGCCCCTCGGCCGGGCCGAACAGCTCCTCCTCGTGGACCTCCTCGGACGCGCCCGCCGCGCCTTCGGCGGCCGCCAGCGCCCGCTCGTAGTAGCGCGATGGTCGCGCCTCGCCCTCGGGCCCGCGCTCCACCCGCGAGAGCACGAGGCCGCTGCGCGCCGGCCATCCGATCCGCTCCCAGTCGGCCTCCTCCTCGAGGCCGAGGACGAAGACGTGGTCGAAGCCGAGGCCCTTGACCGCGCCCGCCGCCATCCCGCGCACCGCCCCCGGCGCGGGCGGCTCCTCGGCGTCCTCGGGTTCCACCCCGGCCTCGGCGACGGCGCTGAGGTAGGCGACGAAGGCGCGGGTCGAGCCGTGTGGTTCGCGCCGGGTCCAGGCGGTCGCCAGCTCGGCCAGGCGCGAGAGGCCGAGCAGGCGCTCGGCCACCTCCGGCTGGGCGGCGAAGAGGCGCTGGCGCCGCAGGCCGACCTGCTCGACCAGCCGCCGCACGAAGACGTCGGCCCGCCGTTCCTCCATCGTCGCCGCGGCAGTGCCGTAGAGCTTGAGGAAGGCTCCGATCCGTTCCCGCGCCTCCGGCTGGAACTGGGGGCTGTCGAGGGCGGCTTCGCAGGCGGCGACCATGTCCTGCTTGCGTCGCCGCGCGATCGTCGTCAGCCGCGCCAGGTCGCCGGAGCGCAGCTCGACCGGCGGCCGGGTCAGCGCCCGCGCCGCCGCCGCCGAGTCGTCGGGGGCGGCGAGGACCCGCAGCCAGGCGATCGCGTCGCGCACCTCCGGCCGCTGGAACAGCGCCGCCGGTCCGAAGAGGTGGAAGGGGATGCCGCGCTCCTCCATCGCCGCCGCGACGGCGCCGCCCCCCTGGGCGGGGTCGGCGACCAGCACGCAGATCTCCTCCGGCGGGGTCCCGCCGGAGATGAGGTGCTCGACCGCGCGCGCGGTCGCCTGCGCCTGCGCCCGCTCGTTGGTGCAGCGCCAGAAGCCGAGCTCCGGGTCGCGGAAGCGCTCCTCGAGCTCGATCCGCTCGCCGTCGGGGAAGAACGCTGCGTACCATTCCGCGACCGCGTCGCCCCCGGCCTCGACGGCCTCGCTTCGACCGACCTCGCTCAGCTCGGCCACGAAGAGCTGATTCGGGTTCTCGCCGGCGAGCGACTCGAGGACCGCCCGCTGCGCCGCCGTCGCCTCCTCCATCTCGTCGACCATCAGATAGCGCCAGCGCTCGGCGATCCGCCGCCGCACGTCCGGTCGCTCGACCAGCAGGCAGTCGAGGGCGAGGAAGACGTCGCCGCGGTCGAGGCTGCCGGAGGCGGCGAGGATGCGGTCGTGGGTCGCGTAGAAGTCGGCGAACTCCTGCTCGCGCCGGATCGCCTCCCGGCCGGCCTCGTCCTCGGCCGTGGCCGCCTGCGCCCGCTCCGAGAGGGTCGTCGCCCCGACCCGTTCCGCCTTCAGCCCGTCGATCCGCGCCAGCAGCCGGGCCAGCAGCCCGGCCGGGTTGCCGCGGATCTCGTGCCGGCGCAGCGGCAGCTCCTCGAGCCGGTCGAGCAGCATCGCCAGCCGCTCGGCCCGCCCGAGCACGTCGAAGAGAGGGTCGAGCCCCGCCTCCTCGGGGTACTCGCGCAGGATCCGCTCCCCGATCGCGTCCCAGCTGCCGACCCAGAGCTCCTCGAAGGAGCCCTCGACCAGCGCCTCGCAGCGTTCGCGCAGGCGGCCGGCGGTGGTGCGGCCGGCGGCGATCGTCAGCACGTTCTCGGGCCGGGTCCCGGCGGCGACGAGGCGGGCGAGCCGCCGCGCCAGCAGCTCGGTCTTGCCCGTCCCCGGCGCGCCGCTCACCAGCAGCGGCCCCTCGCCGTGCTCGATCGCGCGCTGCCGCGCCGAGGGAGTGGTCTCGGTCTCCTCGCGCATCGTTCAAAGCTAGCGCCTGGCCGCCGGGTGCACCGGGGTGCCGGGGTGACCATCTAGCATCCGCGCGATGGACCTCCTCTCCGCCGACTGGCCCGCGATCTGCCGCCGCATCGTCGCCGCCCAGCGCCCGATCTTCGCCGAGGCGAAGACGCGCGAGGAGCGCACCGTCTACGAAGGCATCGGCGAGGGGGGCGACCGCACCCTGGTGATCGACCGCCGCGCCGAGGACGTCGTCTTCGCCGAGCTCGAGCAGCTGGCCGCAGAAGGCGCCTCCTTCCTCGCCGTCTCCGAGGAGCGGGGGGAAGTTTCCTTCGGCTCAGGTGGGGAGCAGCGCGTCGTGATCGACCCGATCGACGGCTCGCTGAACGCGCGCCGGACGATCCCCTCCTTCGCCGTCTCGATCGCCGTCTCGTCAGGCCCCTCGATGGCAGACGTCGAGTTCGGCTTCGTCCACGACTTCGGCGCCGACGACGAGTTCGTCGCCCAGCGGGGGGAGGGTGCGCAGCTGAACGGCGCCTCGGCCCGCGTCGCGCCCGAGGCCGAGCGGCTCGAGGTGGTCGGGGTCGAGTCGGCCGAGCCGGAATGGTCGCTGCCGGCGCTGGAGGCGCTGAGCGGCAAGGTCTTCCGCCTGCGGGTGGTCGGGGCGATCGCGATCTCGGCTGCCTACGTCGCCGCCGGCCGCTTCGACGCGATGCTGAGCCTGCGCTCCTGCCGCTCGGTCGACGCCGCCGCGGCGCAACTGATCGCCCGCGAGGCGGGCGGCTTCGTCGCCTTCGGCGAGGGGGATCTCTCAGAGGCGCTGCTCGACCTTGAGTCGCGCTACCCGATGGCCGCGGCGAACAGCGAGGACGCTCTCGCCACCGTCCGCTCGGCGCAGCTCGCCACCGCCGCTTAACGGCGAAGGCACGCCCGCGTAACCATCTCCGCAAAGGGGTTTACAAACATGTGTTCGCTGGAACATATGTTCGCTACACTCGGGCGCTTCCCCGATGCCCCCAATCAAAGACTGAAGAGGTGTTTTCTTAATGGCAGAGACGAAAAGCAACGGCAGCAAATCGAAAACGCAGGCCAAACGGGCCACCACCGAAGCGAAAAAATCCGCGGCCAAAACCGCCAAAGCTTCGAAAAGGGCTGCCACCAAAGCCGCTGTGGCCGAGAAGAACCAGGTCCAAGCCGCTGTCGAGACCGCCGTCGACTTCCCCGTCGGTGCCGTGCTCGCCGTCAGCGACCGGCTCTCCGACCTGGCTGAGCCCTGGACCGACCGCAGCAAGGCCGAGCGGCAGATCAAGAGCTACCGCAGCAACCTGCGCAAATCGCTGAAACGGACCGAGCGCCGCGGCTCGACCGCCCGCCGCCGGGCGATCACCGAGGCCCGCAAGACCCGCAACCAGGTCGAGCGCGAGGCCCGCAAGCGGCAGCGCGACGTCGAGACGACGCTGAAGCGCAACCGCAACGAAGTCGAGCAGCGCGTCCGCCGCGCGATCGAGGTCCCGACCTCGCGGGCGCAGGATCTGGTCGGCAGCGCCCAGGGCGTCGTCGACAGCGTCAGCAGCCAGCTGACCGCTCTCCGCTAGTCCCAGCTAGCGACCAAGCACCGCAATCGGGCGGGAGTAGGCGGGCTCATAAGGCCAGCCCTCCCGCCCGTTTACGTAGGCGCGGAACTGGAAGCTGACGCCGCGGCTGTCGTCGTCGCTGAAGCGATAGGCGTAGCGGAAGTGTCCCCGGGCGTCGGCTTCCACCGTGCGGAATTCGCTCCAATCGGCCCCCGGATAGCGGAACTGGAGCTCGACCGGGAGCCCTTTCTTCGTCCTGGTCGCACCGGTCTGGTCGACGCTGCCGCTGAAGGCGACCGGGGCGCCGCCGACCTTCGCCGTCGCGGCAGAGGTGCGCAGGCGCACCGCGGCGAGGGCGCCCAACTGGACGCTCCGCGCGGAGGCGCGGGTGAGGGTGGGGGTGCCGACGAAGGAGGCGGTCACCTCGCGGCTCGGCCCCGGCAGGAGCTGCAGCGAGAAGGTCCCGTCGGGCTGGGTGCGGACGAGCGTCGTCCGCTGCGCCGTCGTCGCTCCCGCAGCGAAGGTCTCCGTCACCCTGACCTCGAGCCCACCCAGCGGTCCCCCGTAGGCGCTCTTCAGCCGGCCGCCGAAGCGGACGCCGTGGCCGAAGGGGACGGTCCGCGCCGCCGGTCGGGTGTCGAAGCTCGTGACCCGCTGCCGGTGGCAGCGCCGCCCCTTCTGCGAACGCTTGCAGCTCTGCCAGACCAGGACGCGGCCGCCGAAGCCGGCTTCCAGCGCCGTCGGCGTCTTCAGCGGGTTGACGAGGACCATCTTCGACCCGCGGGCCCGCTCGCCGGCGGTGGCGGCGTTGCCGGCGCGGTCGTAGCCGGTGGCGAGGAACTCGTACCTGCCGGGTGGGTAGGAGTCGGAATCCCAGTGCGCGACCAGGCGGTCGCCGACCACCTGCGTCGGCAGCTCCTCGAAGCGGGCGTGGGTGCCGGCCGGGCGCAGCCGGATCGAGCCGCGGTCGGGGCTCGACCCGGAGAGGGAGTCGCCGACGGTCGCTTCGATCCGCTCCGGTTCGGCCGGGTCCTGCGCCGGCGCGAAGAGCACCCGCGGCGGCACTTCGTCGATCCGCACGGTCGCGGTCAGCGGGCTCGGCCCGAGCGCACCGTCGTCGACGTTGCCGGCCGCGTCGCGCGCGAAGTAGGAGACCTGATGGACGCCGCTGCCGCTGACCCAGGTGGAGACGGCGTCGCCGAAGGAAAGCGCGGGCGCGCCGCCGTCGACCGCGATCGCGGTGAAGGGCTCGGCCGGACCGGCCGCCGCCATCCCCGAGAGCGGGTCCGCCGCCAGCGCGGTCAACCGGACCGAACCGCTGCTCCAGTCGTCGGGCAGGCCCTGGAGGGAGAGTTGCGGGACGGTCCCGTCGACCCGGAAAATGACCGTGGCAGGTGCCGAGGCGACGCCGGAGCCGGAGACGCTCACCACCCGCGCGTAGATGGTTCCCTCGGGAAACGGCCCCAGGTCGATCGCGCTGGTACGGGTCCCCGCCGCGAGGTCGATCTCGGCGTCGCTGCACCAGTCCGGGTGCGCGCAGGGCGAGCTGCCGCCGCCTTCGTCGAGGGAGATCGCGTAGCCGCGGATGCCGGAGATCGGCGTCGGCGCCGCCGCGGGTTCGATCGCCAGTGGTGCCGCCTCGCTGCTGGTCAACCAACCGGCGGGAGCAACGGGAAGCGGTGCCGCCGGCGCGACGTCGTCGAAGCGAAGCGTCGCGAAAGCCGGCGGCCCTTCCCGCCCTTCCGCGCCTTCCAGCCACACTTCGACCGTGTAGGCGCCGGGCGTCGGCGGCACTTCGAGCGGGTCGATCGCCACCACCGCCTTCGTGTTGCGCACCGGTCCCGCGACCAGGTTCCCTTCGGAGTCGTAGAGGCGGTAGAGGACCGCGCGCGGGTAGGCGGGCGGCGCGGGGACCTGGTCCCAGCTGAGGGCGTAGGCGTTGTTCGAGTGCCAGCTCTCTTCGCCCCCCTCGACCTGAAGGTTGGTGATCCGCAGCTCTCCCGCCGCCGCGAGGGGCGGGAAGGCGCAAGCGCATGCGAGCGCCAGGAGGACGCCAAGCAGGCGGCTCACGGGCCGAACTCCCCCGCCGGATCGCCGCCGCCGTTTTCAACCGGCGCCGCTTCGGGTTCGGGCGCCGGCGGGGGCGCGTATTCGACGGCGCCGCTGGAGGCGGCGGGTTCGCTTGCTTCGGGAGCGGGTTCGGCCGGTGCGGGTGCCGGTTCGGGAGCGGGCTGATGGGCCGGTGCCGGGTGCGGCTCGGGTTCTGGTTCCGGCGCCGACGCGGCAGGTTCATAGTTCACGGCCTCGCCTTGAGATCGGGCCGAGGCATCGACGTGCCGCTCGAGCGGCGCCGGTCGCTTCGCGTCGGCGTCGATTCCGAGCGGCGCGGGCACCAGCCCGGTGGCCACGCAGGCCGCGGCGCCCCCGGCGGTGCCGATGCAGATCGCCGCCACCTTCGCCAACCCCGCAACCCCGATCCCGCCGGCACCGCCGCCGGCGACCTGGGAGACGGCTTCGCCGCGCCCGCCTCCGAAGTGACCGGCTAGGTCGGTGAGGGCGTCGTGGGCCCGCTCCAGCAGCGAGCGATGGAGCGGCAGCAGGACCGGCCCGAGCGCCGCGGCCGCTGCCGGCGCGGCGCGGTAGGTCCGCAGCGTCGCCCGGCAGTGGGCGCAGGCGCGCAGGTGCTCCCGCAGTTGAACCACTTCGTCCGCCCGCGCCTCGCCGTCGCAGAAAGCGGAGAGCAAGGGCCGTAACTCCGCGCAGCGACTGCCGTCTTCGCTGCGCAGGATCAGGCTGCGGAACCGCTCCCGGCCCTCGGCCAGGCAGCGGTTGATCTTCGTGTGCGACCAGGAGGTGATCTCGCCGATCTCGGCGTAGGAGTAGCCCTCCGCCAGGAGGGTGAGGGCGCGCAGCTCCTGCGGCTTCAGCGCCTGCAGTGCCTCGCGGCTGCGGGCGACCGCTTCTCGGCGCTCAGCCTTTTCCGCCGGCCCGTCCGACCCCGTCGGCAGCAGCGCGAGCCAGTCCTCCGCGCCGGGGCCGCCGACCGTGGTGGACGGCGCGAGGATCCGCTCGCGCTCGCGGCGGATCGCCATCGCCTCGTGTTTGACCACGGTCTGCGTCCACTTGATCAGTTCCCGCGAGTCCCCCCTCGGCGCCTTCTGCAGCAGGATCTCCAGCCCCCGCTGCAGCGCGTCCTCGGCGTCGTCCTCACAGAGCGAGTACCGCCGTGCGGTTCTGCGCAAAGTCGTCTCGTTGCGTGCGTAAGTCTCGACAGCTGCCCGCTTTCGGGCGGCTTCGTCGTCCGCGTTCGGGCGCGGGACCTCCCGCGCGGCGCTGCCACTGTTCACCGCTTCAATTCCCCCTGCCGCTTTGATTCTTCGCATCGGACACTTGCAGCGTCAGGTATGCAGGAGGTCGTGTTCTCCCCCCTCCTGGACGAATCTCGCAGCGCCGAACAACGGAAAATGCAGGGACGACCGGAGAGACGTCCACTGCCACCCTCGGCCGCTAGGATCGCTCCATGAGCACTTGCGTAGTCACCGGCGGCGCCGGCTTCCTCGGGTCCCACCTCTGCGAGCGGCTGCTCCGCGACGGGCACCGGGTGATCTGCATCGACAACCTCGAGACGGGGTCGTTGGAGAACATCGCCCACATCCGTGACGAGGCGTTCGATTTCCGCCACATCGACATCACCAACTACGTCGACGTCCCCGAGGACGTCGACTTCGTCTACCACCTCGCTTCGCCCGCCAGCCCGATCGACTACCTGCGGCTGCCGCTGCACACGCTCAAAGTCGGCTCCCACGGCACCCACCACATGCTCGGCGTCGCCAAGTGGAAGCGAGCCCGCTTCCTGATCGCCTCGACCAGCGAGGTCTACGGCGACCCCGAGGTCCATCCCCAGAAGGAGGACTACTGGGGCCACGTCAACCCGATCGGCCCGCGCGGCGTCTACGACGAGGCCAAGCGCTACGCCGAGGCGCTGACGATGGCCTACCACCGCCAGCAGGGCGTCGACACGGCGATCGTCCGCATCTTCAACACCTACGGACCGCGGATGCGCGCCCACGACGGCCGCGCGATCCCGACCTTCCTGCGCCAGGCGCTGCAGGACCGGCCGCTGACCGTGTTCGGCGATGGCAGCCAGACCCGCAGCTTCTGTTACGTCGACGACCTGATCGACGGCATCGTCCGGCTCGCCGAGTCCGACGTCCACACGCCGGTCAACATCGGCAACCCGAACGAGTTCACCCTGCTCGAACTGGCGAAGAGCGTGGTCGAGGTGACCGAGTCGCGCTCGGAGATCGTCTACGAGGCGCTGCCCACCGACGATCCGAAGCAGCGCCGCCCCGACATCGGCCGCGCCCGCGACCTGCTCGGCTGGGAACCGACGATCCAGCTCGACGAGGGCCTGCGCAAGACGATCGACCAGTCCGGCGTCGAGCGCCTGGTCGGCGCCGGCGACTGAACACGTCCGGCTACCCCGGCCCCGCCGCCTCAATATCCTCAGGAAGATGACGACCGACGGCTCCGGGTCCCAGGAGGCCCATCTCACGATCGCGCCGGTGGTCGGGCCCGACGACGAGCGCGTCTTCACCGACTCCGGCATCGAGATCGAGCCCCTCTACGACGAGAGCGACGTCGCCCCCGGCCTCGAGGAGCGCCTCGGCGAGCCGGGGCGGCCGCCATTCACCCGCGGCATCCACGACGGGATGTACCGGGACCGGCTCTGGACGATGCGCCAGTACGCCGGCTTCGCCTCCCCCGAGGACACCAACGAGCGCTATCGCTACCTGATCGAGCACGGCTCGACCGGCCTCTCGATGGCCTTCGACCTGCCGACCCAGCTCGGCCGCGA
>Ga0157372_10002927_pt1 | contig 18435 bp, 17 predicted proteins | sample C55metaG_FD_115307 | JGI IMG/M metagenome (GOLD analysis project Ga0157372, IMG submission 115307) | Corn rhizosphere microbial communities from Kellogg Biological Station, Michigan, USA - C5-5 metaG | ecosystem: Host-associated > Plants > Roots > Rhizosphere > Soil | place: USA: Michigan... | reverse complement strand
TGGTGTTTTTGCGGTGGCTGGTTGAGAATGATCCGCAGGGTGGCTGGGGGGACTTTTTGCAGGATGGGCAGCCGCGTTGGGAGCGGGTCGTGGTGGCGGGGCATGCGCAGGGTGCGGGGCATGCGGCCTACCTGGGGAAGAGGTTCCCGCTGGCGGGGGTGCTGATGCTGAGCGGGCCACAGGATTATCTTCAAAAATTCAACCGGCCTGCACCGTGGCAGTCGGCTGAAGGGAAGACGCCGGCGGAGCGGCAATATGCTTTTTTGAACTTACAGGATCCTTATAACTATGCTTTCCAGGTGGCGGATGTGGCGGCGGTGACGGGCTTTAAGAAGAAAGACACGACGATGGTGCAGGCGGGGGGACCGGTGGGTGGCCAGCGGCATATTCTCGTCAACGACCTGGAGACGGAGGATCATCATGGGTCGACGATGAATTTGGTTTTTTTGCCGGTTTGGCAATATGTGATGGATAGGATCAGCGCATCTGCGAAGCGCTGATCCGAAGATGATCACGACGTCGGCTACCGTGTGGGGTTGAAGTCCTGGTTGCCGATGGGGTCTGTTTTGGGGATGGTGATGACATTGAACGGATGTTTTGTAACGGCGTGGCAGTTGTTACAGGTGGTGGTCAGATAAGTGAAACTGCGGTGGAAAGCGGCCGGGTCTTTGTGCGTGATGGCTGCATCGATGCTGTCCATGGGGATATCGATCATCGTGGCGGCGGCGGCGTTGGGGTTGTCGGGATGGAAGGTGCGAATCTTCTGGAAGGCGCTGCGGATGAGGCTTTCGTCGTAGGCGGCGAGTTGCCAGTTGCCGTTCTTGCCGGCGAACCAAAGTTTAGCGTGGTGGATCTGAATGTTGAGCATGAGTTCGCCGAAACCGGGGGTATAGGTGTGTTTTAGCCTTTTTTCGAGACTGTCGAGCCGGGCCTGGATGGGTTGAGTGGGCTGGTTGACCGGGTTGGGCTGATCGGACTTGTTGCTCTGGGTTTTGGTGTTGCAAGCGGTGAACATTATAATGACCAAGAGGAAGAGCAGAAGAAGAGGACCGATGTTTGAGCTGTGTCGCATATGGGATGATTTTGTTGGGTGAATGGCTTGGGGCTGGGATTTAATTTGTTTTTACCAGGGTGCCGCCTTTTAGTTCGTCGGTGGCGGTGGCGGCGAGTTGATCGCCGGGGTTGAGGTTACCGTAGATCTCGACCTTGCCATCGGCTTCGCGGCCCTTCTGAACGGTGACCCATTCGGTCTTGCCCGCGGTGATGCGGATGACGAAGATGCGTTTGCTGTTGGCCGTTACTGCTGAAAGGGGAACGATAAATTGCTGGTCGCTGTTGGTGAGGTCGAGGTTGACCTGGGCGAACATGCCGGGCAGGAGGAGGTTGTTGTCGTTGACGACATCCATCTGGAGCTGTTCGGTGCGCAGCTGGAGGTCGAGGGCGCCGGCCATGCGGGTGACCGTGGCGGTGAAGACGCGGCCGGGCAGGGTCTGGACGGTGAAGTGGAGGATGTCCTTATCGTGGAGATAGGCTGTGGCGGCTTCGGGGATGTCGACGACGAGGCGGAGGCGGCGTTGCTGTTGGAGCGTCATGAGGGGGATCGATGAGCCTTTCCCGGCGGGGCCGGCGGAGGCGCCGGGATATACATTTCGGGCGCTGATGACCCCGTCGAAGGGGGCGCGGACCTGCAGATAGGATTGGATGTCGGCGGCCGCGAGATAGTGGGAGCGGGCGGCGGCGAGGGCGGCGCTGTCGCTGTTCTTTTTTGCGAGGGCCAGCTCGAGCTCGTTGGGGCTGACGGTTCCGGGGATCTTACTCGTTTTATACAGCCGGTCATAGGTCGCTTTGGAGGCTTGCCAGTTGGCTTCCTGGGTTTGGAGCAGGGAGGCCGATTCGTCCGTTGCGGCCTGGAGCTCGGGAGCTTCGAGGGTGGCGAGGAGCTGGCCTTTGCGGACCTGGCTGCCGACGTCGACGTACACGGCTTTTACGAAGCTGTTGACCTTTGCGTAAAGATCGACTGTTTGGAACGGGAGGAGTTGGCCTGGCAGGGTCATTGCGGAGGTGAGGTGGCCTTTTGTGAGGGTGAGGGTTTGGATGGCGGTGGTGTCGGGGGTTGCGGCGGCGTTGGCTGCGGTGGCGGTGGTTGTGGCGGCGTTTGCTGCGGCGTCGTTTGTTTTGGCTGCGTTGGTTGTGTTGGCGTTTGCGGCGTTGGCGCTGGTTGTGGCAGCGGTGGTTGTGGCGGCGTTGGCGCCGTTGGCCCTGGTGTTTGCGGCGTTGGCGTTGGCGGCGGCGGTGGTCGCGGCCGGGTTGCTTTTCCGGGTTGCGGCTGGTTCTTGTTCGCCGCAAGCGGCGAAGAAGACGGCGAATGGTACCAGGAGGAGAAGCGATGCAATTAAATTCTGTCTCATATAGAGGTTTTTAATGGTTCGAAATGAAGACTTTGGGCGTCATCGGGGTCGAGGGATACCGAATCGACGGAGCTCTTGCGACGGACGCGGTAGAATATCAATGGGAGTACGAGCAGGGATGTGATTGTCGAGAAGAGCAGGCCGCCGATGACGGCGCGGCCGAGGGGGGCGCTTTGGGCGCCGTCGCCGAGGCCGGTGGCCATGGGGATCATACCGACGGTCATCGAGATGCTGGTCATGAGGATCGGCCTGAGGCGGAGACCTGCGGCCTCTATCGCGGCTTTTGCCGAATCGGCGCCGGCCTTGCGGATCTCTTCGGCGTTGGTGACGAGGAGGATCGCGTTGGAGACGGAGACGCCGACCGACATGATGATCCCCATATAAGATTGTAGGTTGAGGGTCGAGCCTGTGGCGAGCAGTAAGAGCATCGAACCGGCGAGTACGGCAGGGATGGACGTAAGGACGGTGAGGGAGAGGGGGAAGGATTGATAGTTGGCTGCCAGCATCAGCAGGAGAACGACGACGGTGATGATGAGGCCGGTCTGGAGGCTGTTGAGGGTTTGGGTGAGGAGGCTGCTCTCGCCGCGGGGTTCGACGCTGACCCCGCGGGGCGGGGTCCCGACGGAACGGAGGGCGGCGGTTACCGCCGTAGCGGCGGAGCCAAGGTCTTTGCGGTAGATGTTGGCGCCGATGAGTAAGAATCTCGTGGCGCCCTTGCGATCATATTCGCCGACGACATGGTCTTCGGTGAGGTTGGCGACTTCGCCAAGGGTAGGCTGGCTGCTGCCGGGTTTGACGGGGATGGCGGCGAGATCCTGCACACTGCCGATGGATGTTTGGGGCACTTCAACCTGTACTTCGTAGGAGTTGGCGTTCGCGGCGTTTAACCAAAGCATTTTATTGACATAGCGGCTGGAGGAGGTCGCTTCGGTGAGGGAGGTGGAAACATCCGACATCGTGAGCCCAAACTGCTTGACCTTGTCACGGTCGATATCGATGCGGATCGCAGGATTGTTCAACTGTTCCTTGATATTGATGTCGCGGAGGAAGGGGATGCTGCTTAGCCGGGCTTCCAATTTTTTAGCGTATTGCTGATTAGCGGCGAGATCGGGACCCATGACGGCGATCTCTATGGGGGTGGAAGCGCCCTGGCTCATGATCTTGTCGGTGAGATCGATGGGTTCGTACGACATCGTGACTTCGGGCATGGCTTTGTGGAGGGCAATCCTGTATTGCTCTTCGAGTTCGTCGACATTTCCTTTGAATGTCTTTGCCATGCTGACCTGCATGAGGATCTCGTTGGAGCCTGCGGTGAAGAGGATGATCGGCAGGGTTGGGAACGAAGGAGGCTGCTGACCGGCGAAGGCGGAGATGATGGCTACATTCTGCTTTCCGCCGACGAGGTTATAGAGCACCTGCTGGGCTTTCAGCAGGGTGGCTTCGGTGGTTTCGAGGCGGCTGCCTTCGGGGGCGCGGAGGCGAAGCTGGAATTGGGCGTCGCCGGCGGAGGGAAGGATGTCTTTGCCGATGTGGGTGATGACGGCGGCTACGAGGCCGATGGTTAGCAGGAAATAGGCTACGATGACCGTCTTGCTGTGATGGATGCTTTTTTCGAGGAGGCGGGTGAAGAGGGCTTTGAATTTGTCGAAGCCTTTGGCGGTCGGAGCATTGATTTTGGTTGCGGAGGATGCCGGGGCATTGCCTTCGGCGGCGAGGTTTGCTGGTTTTTCGGGGCTATGCCGTTTGTCCTTGAGGAGCCAGTTGGCGAGGACGGGGACGAATGTCTGAGACAGGAGAAAAGCGGGGATCATGGCGAAGCCTACGGCCATGGACAGGGGAAGGAACATGCCCTGGGGGACACCGGTCATGAAGAAGGCGGGGGCGAAGACGGCAAGGGTGCTCAGGAGAATCAGCAATTTGGGCAGGGCGATCTCGTGGCAGGCATCGGCGATGGCGCGAGCGCGGGACTTGCCTAATTCTTGATGGCGGTGGATATTCTCGATGGTGACCGTTGCTTCATCGACGAGGACACCGATGGCCAGCGCGAGGCCGCCGAGGGTCATGATATTGATCGTCTGGCCGCAGAGTTTGAGCAGCAGGGTGCTGGTGAGGATGGAGATGGGGATATTGAGGACTACGATGAGGGCGCTGCGGGGGTCGCGGAGGAAGAGGAGGACCATCAGGGAGGTGAGGCCCGCACCGATGGCGCCTTCCAGGATCAGGCTTTTAACGGCATCAATGACATAGACGGATTGGTCGAAGACATATTTGAGTTCCACGTCCGGCGGCAGGAGGCTTTGCATCTGGGGGATCGCGGCCTTCAGGGCTTTGACCACGGACCAGGTGGAAGCGTTTGCATTCTTGATGACCGGGATATAGATGGATCGCTTGCCGTTGATATAGGCGAAGCCCGTGGTAATGTCCGCGCCGTCTTCGACGGTCGCCACATCCTTTACATAGATGGTCGCGCCGTTGTTGTAGACGAGGGGGATATTCCCGAAGTCGGGGATATTCGGCAGGACCGTATTTGACGGGGTGATATAGGTTTTGCTGCCGATGTTCACAGATCCCGCGGGGGAGATATGGTTGTTGTCCTCGATAGCCGCCGTGATCTGTTCGGGACTGATGTTGTGGCTGCGCATCAGCGCGGGGTCGGCCTTTATGAGGATGGACCGGACGTTACCGCCGATGGGGGGCGGCGAGGAGAGGCCGGGTACGCGGGAGAAATTGGGGCGGACCCAGACGCTGGCCAGATCCTGCAATTCGTTGTTGGTACGTTTCGGGCTGCTGAGGGTCAGCTGGCCGACGGGGAGCGTCGAGGCGTCGAAGCGGATGATGATGGGTGGTGGGGTACCGGGAGGCATTTCGGCGAAGGCGCGGTTGGTGAGCGACGTCACTTCGGCGGCGGCCTGAGCCATATTGGTCCCGCTGTAGAAGCTCAGCTTGAGGAGGCTTAGGCCCTGGATATTGCTGGTTTCGATGGATTTGATGCCGCCGATGTAGAGATAGATGTTCTGATAATTGGTGGCGACGAAACCTTCCATTTGCTGCGGGGAGAGGCCGCCATAGGGTTGGGAAACATAGATGGTTGGGATATCGAGGGAGGGGAAGATATCGATATTGATCCGGATAACGGCCATGATCCCGAAGAGGACGAGGGCTGAGACGAGCACGATGACCGAGATGGGTTTGCGTAATGCGGAAGAAATGAGGTTCATAGCCGGGAGTTTAGAATTGTTGAAGGAAAGGGGTGAGATTGCCCTGGGCGCCGGCTTTGAAGAGCAGGGCCTGCCAGACGGCGTTGATGGCGATATCGCGGTCGATCTCCGCGCGGTTGAGGAGATAGAGCGTCTGTGAAACATCGACGATGTTGTTGAGACCATTCTCGTACAGGGCCTTCTTCTGTGTGTAGGCTTCGGTGGCGGCCTGAAGCTGGAAGGGGGTCTCTTTATACTTATCGAGGGCGTTACGGATCTGCTGGTCGGAGAGCGACAGTTGATTGATGAGGGTGTTCTTTTCCAATTCGTATTCTTGTGCGAAGGCTTGTGAGCGTTCGCGTTGAGCGGCGGCGCGGGAGTGGCTTCGGCCGAGGTTGGTGATGTCCCAGGTGAAGGCCAGGCCGAGGAGATAGTTTGCGCGTTGGGGTTGGATGCCGGTGAAGAAATTGGTGGTATAGTCGTTGAGGTCGGTGGCGTATTTCGGGCCGAAGCCGGAGCCCCTCTCCTGCCCTACTCCGAAGAGCGAGAGGCGGGGCAGGCCGAGTTTTTGGATATAGGATGCGTTCAGGTTGCTTGTGGTTATTTGGCTGGCGAGGTAGCGCAGGCCGGGATGGTTGGCGAGGTTGGGTCCGGCGGTTTCGAGGAGGTTGCCGGGGAGTTTTTGGACGGATGTTGTATCTAGTTGGATGGCCCCGGGTTGGTTTGTTGCGGCGTACTGGCGGAGGGCTTCCGGTGTGATGCCCATTTGGATGGAGAGTCGATTGGCCTGTTGTTGTTCGAAGTTCTTTGCGTCGATGAGGGTGAGGCGGGCTTTTGCCACTTCGGCGTCGGCGATGGAGCTGTCGACGCCGGCGTTGAGGCCGTTGAGGGTGCGGGCGAGGATCACATCGCGGAGATCGAGGGTACGGGCGAGGTTGGCCTCCATGGCGAGGCGGACCTGGTGAGCGGCGACGAGGGCGAGGTAGGCGCCGGCGACCTGAACCTGTTGTTGGAAGATCTGCTGGTCGAGGTTGCTTTTATCCTGATCGTATTGGCCTTTTGCGGCGGCTACATGTGCGCGTTGGAGGCCGAAGGAATACAGGTTGAAATCGATGTTGGTGAGATAGAGGGCTCCGAAGGCGGCATTCCAGTTTTGTTGCGGGGTAACGGGACCATTGGTGAGCGTCGTGAGGCCAGGTTCGCCGCCGGCGTGGCCGTTGAGACCGTCGAGGGTTCCGTAGGCGAGCTCGGCGCCGGCGGTGAGATCGGGGAGTCCGTCCTGCCTGGCGGCTTTTAGTTCGAGGGCGGAGGCGTTGGCAATGTTTTGGGCTGCCTTTATTTTGGGGTAGTTGGCGATGGCGATGCGGAGGGCCGCGGGGAGTGTGAGGGTTGTGTTGGGGGTTGGGCTGGTTTGCGGCTGCGTGGTTTGCGGCTGCGTGGATGGCGACTGCCTTGTTTGCGGCTGGATAGATGGCGACTGGGCGTTGACGGCGATTTGCGCGATCAGCAGGAAGAAAATGGTTGTTATTTGGTGTCGCATGGTCGGCTAGTTTTTGTTTGCTGGTGTAAAACTAGCGACGTATCGAGGCGAAGTTGGGTGCGAATCGGTGATTGGGCAAAAGCGGTCGTTAAAACCAAAAACCACCTAACGGTGGTTTTCTGTTTCGAATTTGGGATCCTCGCCTGGAGGAAAGACGATGTAGGCGCGTCGCCAGGGTTGATCGTCGATGAGGCGCCATTTGTGGCCGGTGCCGGTGGTGTCCATGGCGACGAGGATGTTGCCGGGTTCGAGGGTGAATGTTTCACCGTTGCGGGTCGTGAACTCCAGCGTACCCGAGAGCGTAATGACATATTGGGTGTTGGGAGCATCGTGCCAGTCGAAGGAGCTGTGCGCGGGCGTCTCCTTGAAGAGGATGGACTCCGCCTTGACGAGGGCCGCGTCGGGGATATAGCCGCGGGTGACGTGGGAGTCGCCGTCGGGCCCGGTATAGAGATGATAGGCGAGGATCATAGATCTACGTTTTGGAGGTTGAGGACTTCGGCGGTGGATGCGCGGAGGCGCTGCGCCAGTGTGGGGTTGTCGATGAGAGATGTTCCGAACGACGGGATCATGGTCTTTAGCTTGCCGGCCCAGCCGTTCGAGAGCTGTGGGGCGAAGCAGCGCTGGATGACATGGACCATGATGGATACCGCGGTGGATGCGCCGGGGCTTGCACCGAGCATGGCGACGAGGCTATGGTCGGCGGCACCCACGATCTCGGTACCGAATTGGAGGATGCCGCCGTGAGTGGCGTCCTTTTTTATGATCTGCACCCGCTGGCCTGCGACTTCCACGCGCCAGTCCTCTTCCTTTGCGAGCGGGAAGAATTCCCGGAGGGTGGCGAAGCGGTCCTTGTCGGATTCGAAGACCTGGCCGACGAGGTATTTTTCGAGGGCGAAGTTATCGCGGCCGACCGCGAGGAGTGGGAGAATGTTTTCGGGATCGATGGAGCCGAAGAGATCGAGATAGGAGCCATGCTTGAGGAATTTCGTCGAGAAACCGGCATAGGGTCCGAAGAGCAGGGAGGTCTGACCGTCGACATGGCGGGTATCGAGATGGGGAACGGACATGGGCGGTGAGCCGACGGCGGCTTTCCCATAGACCTTTGCATGATGGCGGGATGCGATGGCCGGGTTATCACAGCGCAGCCAGATGCCACTGACGGGGAAACCCCCATAGCCATGGGCTTCGGGGATCTTCGACTTTTGGAGCAGGTGGAGCGAGCCGCCGCCTGCGCCGAGGAAAACGAATTTGGCGAGGGTATGGCGATGATGACCCGTGCGTTCGTCGCGGAGCTTGAGGTGCCATAAATTATCGGTGCGATGAAGGTCTTGTACGCGCGTGGAATATTGGATGCTGAAACCCTCCATCGTTTGCAGGATATCGAGCAGCTGCCGGGTGAGGGCGCCATAGTCGACATCGCTGCCGGTGATCATGCGGGTAGCGGCAACGGCCTCATCGGGGTCCCGGCCTTCCATGATGAGGGGGAACCACTCCATCAATTGTTGTTTATCGTCGGTGTATTCCATTCCGTGATAGAGGGGATGGGCAGAGAGGGCCGCGAAGCGCTTTTTGAGAAAGGCGACGTTGCCGGCGCCGCGGACGAAGCTGTGGTGGGGGACGGAGTGGATGAAGGACTGCGGCGTTGGGATCGCGCCCTTTGTCACGAGGTAGGACCAAAACTGGCGGGAGAGATCGAACTCGGTATTGACCTCGAGGGCCTTGTGGATATCGATGCTGCCGTCACCGTTCTCGGGGGTGTAATTTAGCTCGCAGAGAGCGGCGTGACCGGTGCCTGCGTTGTTCCAGGCGTTGGAGCTTTCCTGGGCGGGTTTGTCGAGGACTTCATAGATCGTGATGTCGAGTGAGGGGTCGAGCTGTTTGAGCATCACGGCGAGGGTGGCGCTCATGATACCGGCGCCGACGAGGGCGATGCCCGGCTTACCGGTTGCTGCGGCGGAGGGGGATTCGTCTTTTGTGAAGAAATGGGACATGGTAATGGTATTGGGTTGTGTGTTTTACTTCGGAAATTGTATCCTTTATCGATCCTGATCCCTTTTATCGGTTTCCGTTTCAACCGCGATCCCAGAAGGGATTGTCATTTTCATCGGGGACGTGCCGGACTTTGACGCGCCAGAGGTGTTTCAACGGGCAGATGTGGATCATTGCAGTGATGTAAAGATATACGATGACCGGTAAGAAGTAGACGAGAATCCGGTGATCGATGAGTAACATTATCATAGGGAGTAAGATGGCGGCCAGTCCCCGCAGGAGGGATTCGCGTAAGCTGAGGTTGAGTAGCTGTTCCATAACATTTAATTTTTATTTATCGAAGGTAGGGCGAGTCTTACGCGGGTGGGATGACCAGTCGGTGAATGGGCAAATTGAGTAGCCGGGATGGTCTTTTTATTCTAAATTTACGGCATGAATGTTCTGATCATCGATGATAATGCGATCGCGCGATCGGTTTTAAAGAAGCTCTGTTCGCAGCAGAAGGATATCGTTGTCGCCGGGGAATGCGCTGCGGCTGAAGAGGCCTACGGATTTCTGCAGGAGCAGGCGGTGGATCTGTTGTTGCTGGACATCGAGATGCCGGGGATGACGGGGTTGCAGTTGGTGGAGAACCTGGGGCGGAAGCGGCCGGTGATCGTGTTTACGACGTCGAAGAAAGAGTATGCGAGCGAGGCGTTCGATCTGAATGTAGCGGACTATATCGTCAAGCCGGTGACGCCGGCGCGGTTCGTGCAGGCGATGGCCAAGGCGCGGGAGATCGTCGAGAGTAATGAGGAGGAGGTGAAATGGGAGGACGAGGAATTCATTTTTATCCGGGACAGCCTGGTGGTGCGGCGGTTGCGGGTGGAAGATATCCTTTTTGCCGAGGCGATGGGGGATTATGTCAAATTATATACTCCGCAGAAGTTTTATGCCATTCACACCACCTTAAAGGCGGTGGAGGAGCGGCTGCCGGAGAGCCGGTTCCTGCGGGTTCACCGGTCGTTTTTGGTTGCGTTGAATAAGATCGATACTATACAGGACGGCGTGCTTATTATCGGCGACAAGCCGGTGCCGGTGGCGGATGCGTATAGGAAACAATTGAATAGCCGGATGAATATATTATAAGGTTCTGCCCCCCTACGGGTGGTAGAATCTTATAACGATCGATTTTCCTTTTTTATCGAGGGTTTTTGCCACGCGGGCGATGGACGGGGTTCCGGCAGTGCCGGATTGGGGAGATTTGCCCTATGAAAATCCTGTATATCATCGTCTTTTTCGTGGGTATGCTGGTGATAACCGGGCTGGCCTACCAGTTGTTCGAGGGGTTGGAAGATGGTTTTCCGTTGTGGCTGAAGCTGGTTTTGGGGTTGTGCCTGGCACTGGCGATCGTACTCCTTGTGTTGTTCATCCGGGGGTATATCCGAAAGGGAACGGCCGATAAATAGACTAACTTAGGGTTCGTTATGACGAATAACCGATTTATTTACAGCATTCTCGCTGCCTTTATCGCGGGGATGCTGTTGCTTGTCTTCATCCAATACAACTCGTCGAGGAGTATCGATCAGCTGATCGAGGGAAACCGGCTGTTGACGAGGGATATGAAGATCGGGAATGATCTTCGGGAGATGGAGCGGGATATTCTTTCGGTCGAGAGCAAGGTCCGGGCTGCGGTGGCGACGGGCGACTCTGCATTTGTGGCCGGCGTCGATGCGCAAACGGCGGAGGCGGAGGCCAATCTGGATAGTCTTAGGATGATTGATCCGGATCCGGCCACTCAGGCGGACATTGCGCGGTTGATGATATTGGCGCGGGACCGGATGCAGCGAAAGAACATCATGATGGACAGCTTTTTCCGGATGGGGAAAAAGCCGCCGGCAACGCTGATCGCGGATACGCGGCTCCGGGGGGCGGCCAATGAGATAAACGGTATTATGCGCCGGCTGTATCAGCGGCGGAAGGCGCGGCTGGACGCCATCAGCATTTCGGTGCAAAAGAATGGGCGGATCGCGAAGACGAGTGGGATGGTGCTGATCGTGCTGGTAGTGCTGACCGGCAGCGGGGTATTTTGGTTCATTATCGACCGGATTCGAAAACAGAATGACCTGATCGGGCGGTTGGACGCTTCGGAGCGGCAGTTGCAGGATGCGGTAAAGATCAAGGAGAATTTTCTGGCCAATATGAGTCATGAGATCCGGACGCCGTTGAACTCCATTATCGGATTTACGAGGCTGCTGACGAAGAAATCGTTGGATGCGGAGTCGGGGGAGTTTGTGTCGGCGATCAAGGATTCGGGGGAGAATTTGCTGACGATCATCAATGATATCCTGGATCTGTCGAAGATCGAGGCGGGGATGATGCGGGTGGATGCGCGGCCTTTTTCGGTTCGGGAGTTGTTCCATTCGGTGGAGACGTTGTTCCGGCACCGGGTGAAGGAGAAGGGGTTGGATTTTTCGGTGAATGTGGAGGATGGGGTTCCGGATATGCTGTTGGGGGATGCGACGAGATTGACGCAGGTGTTGGTGAATCTCATTAGTAATTCGGCGAAGTTTACGGAGAAGGGGGGGATTGGGGTGAGGGTAAGTATGCGGGGGCCTGGTGACGGTGGGATTGGAAGTGGAGGTCTGGGAATCGGCGGCCCTGGTGGCGGTGAGCCTGGGGACGGCGGGCCTGGTGGCGATGGTCCTGGGGACGGCGGGTTGGATCGCGGCGGCGGCGAGGCGGGGAGGGTGTGGTTATGCGTAGTAGTGCAGGATACGGGCATAGGGATCAGCCGGGAGCAGCAGGCCCTCATCTTTGAGCGTTTTTCGCAGGCGGAGGGTTCGACGACGCGGAAGTATGGCGGGACGGGATTGGGACTGGCCATTGTGAAGGAGCTGATGGCGTTGCAAGACGGGCAGATAGAGGTGGAGAGCGAAGTGGGGAAGGGAACGACCTTTACCTTTTTTATTCCCTATATGCTTGTTGATGCGGCGCCGGTGGTGTCAGAGCCTTTCGGTTCGGCGGAGCCGCGGATGGATGGAATTGCTGTGTTGGTTGCCGATGATAACCGGATGAATCAGCGATTGATGGAGCACCTTTTGCGTGGGGCGGGCATTTCTTTCGAGATCGTGGATGATGGCCGGAAAGCGATCGACCGGTTGAAAGAGAAGCCATTTCACCTGGTGTTGATGGATATCCAGATGCCGGTGATGGATGGGTATACCGCGAGCCGGATGATCCGCGAGGATCTGCGGAGTTCGATACCTATTATTGCGATGACGGCGCATGCGATGCGGGGGGAGCGGGAGAAGTGTTTGGAGAGTGGGATGAACGACTATTTGTCCAAGCCGATCGATGCGGAGGAGCTTTTCCGGATGATGGCGAAGTTTTTGAAGAATGAGGTTATCGATCTTGGATATTTGAAGGAGCTGAGCGGGGGGGACCGGGAGTATGAGATCGAGATGGCGAAGCAATTCCTGGCGGCTGTGCCGGAGGAGCTTGGGCAATTGGAGGCGGCTTTGGATAAGGGGGATCGGGTGAGCCTGAGCAAAGTGGCGCATAATATGAAGACGACGGGGTCGATCATGGGATTGGGGGACCGGATGTTTCCCTTGCTTGATAAATTGGAATATCCCGAGGGTGTTGCCGATCTTCCGGGGGTGTTGGGGGCCGTGCGGGGAGTGTGTGAGGCGGCGATGGAAGAGGCGCGGCGGTTGCTTTAGGCCGTGGCTGATCGGACGACGAACATGCTTAGGCCATGGCGTTGTTGGCGCCCGCAGCCAATTTGTGCCGCTGTACGGTTGGCGACGGGTGGCGAATTACCTTATTTCGACGATGCCGTCGGCGACTTTTGGGAAGCGGGTAAAGATCGTTGCGTCGTGGCCGGGGATGATATATTTCGGGTCGGCGACGAGGGTCTTCATGCGTTGGAGGGAGCGGACGAAGGCTGCGTTGTCGAAGGCGCCGCCTTCAGAGGGAGGCATCATATGGTCGAGGCTGTAATAGACCCAGAGATTGTCCGAGGCGAGGAGGACTTTTTGGGCGGCTGTGTGGCTTTGCGAGGGGCTGGCGGGATTGGCGTCTGCGTGGCTTTGCGAGGGCCGGGCCGGGTTGGAGCCTGTGTGGCTTTGCGAGGGCCCGGCCGGGTTGGCGCCTGTGTTGACGACGACGAACTGCGAATCGAAGGTATGGCGGGAGCCGGTGTAAACGGTGATACCGGGGATGATCTCCTTGTTGTCGCCGTCGACGAGGGTGAGGCGGCCGGCGAGGTTATAATCGAGGATCATGCGGACGTCGCGTTTGGCGAAGCCGCCGGGCTGGCCTCCTTTCTGCCAGGCGGAACCCACGTAATAAGCATAATCATCCTTTTGCATCCAGGCGTGGGCGTTGGGAAAGAGGTTGAGCCCGTCGATGTGATCCCAGTGGGGGTGGCTGATGATGATGTCGGTGATATCGGCGGGGTGGATGTTCAGCTTTTCCAGGGCCGAGTCGGGGCGGGTGTAGGCGAAGGGTTCGAATTCCTTTTGTTCGTCGAGGCCTCTTTGGAAGCCGGCGTCGAGAAGGATGGTTTTGCCGTTGTCGCCTTTTATCAGCCAGACCATGAAGTCGATGTTGACGCTGTCTTTTTCGGGGGCCTTTTGGACCCAGTATGAGAGGGGCAGGCGCTTGAGCAGGGAAGCGAAGCGGACGGCATAGATGCGGTAGTGAGGTTGGGTGGCAGGGGGTTGGGTGGCGGCGGGTTGGGCTACGGTGATGAGCGTAGAGAGGAGGAAGGAGTAGGCGATGAGTATCTTTTTCATGGTAGCTGAAGATAGAGAAAATTGAGTATATTGGAAAGCGCCTGCCGGCCCCTGTTATGGTCAAGACCCGAATAATAACTTATTTTATCGCCACCGTTTGGCTTGCCAACGGTCTATTTTGCAAGGTGTTGAATCTTGTGCCGCGGCATCAGCAGATCGTCGGACGGATCATCGGTGATACTCATGCGGGTTTGTTCACAAGGCTGATCGGGCATGCGGAGACGGTGATGGCGATCTGGGTCTTCAGCGGCTGGCGGTCAAGATTGAATGCGATAACTCAAATGGTGATCATCGCGGCCATGAACACCCTGGAATTCTTTCTTGCGCCGGACCTGCTTTTGTGGGGGCGATTCAATGCGTTGTTCGCGTTTTTATTCATCCTGCTGATCTATTACAATGAATTTTCTAAAGAACCATCCTTTTCCCGTTGAAGCATTTTTTGAAAGCTCGGTCGTGCTGACCTTTGCCGCGCCGAAGGAACAGGTTCAAGCCCTCATTCCGGAGTGCCTCGAACTGGATGTCTTTGACGACAAATGGGCATTTATCGCCGTGGCGATGGTCCAGACAAAGGCTTTGCGGCCGAAGGGTCTTCCGAAGGCGTTGGGGAATGACTTTTTTCTGATCGGGTACAGGGTGTTCGTCCGATTTGTTGATCAGCGAGGGAAACGACTAAGGGGGTTGTATATTCTCAAATCGGAAACGGATAAAAAGAAGATGGAGTTTTTGGGAAATATGTTTACGCACTATAACTATACGACAACGGATATCCGGGTGGTTGGTGACGGCGGCATTGTCGATATCGGGTCGAAACGTAGTGATATCAGGCTGCGGGTGGATGGGTCAGATGGGGACAATATCTCCTTACCGGACGGGTCGCCTTTTGCCGATTGGAAGGAGGCCCGAAGATTTGCGGGTCCCCTACCCTTTACGTTTACCTACGACCGGTTGAGAAAGGAGGTGTTGATCATCGAAGGTGTTCGGGAGGAGTGGAAGCCGGCGCCGGTGCGGGTGATGGATCATCATTTCGGTTTTATCGACGGGTTGAAGATGGATGTGACGCTGGCCAATGCGTTTGTCATCCGAAATATCCCTTATTATTGGAAAAAAGGAAAGATCGAACCATGGAAGCCAAAAGAAGAAATTTCCAGGGCGTCCTGAATATTTTGAGTTTTAACCGCCATTACTATGTGTTGGGACTGAGTGTGCTGGCACTGGTCGTGGCAAGCCGATGGTCTATTTCGTGGCCGGCGGTGGCGTTTTGGATCGTCGTTGCCGCATTTGTCTACGGCCTGGTCATGCCGCTGCTGGTGTCGGCGTATGTGTATGATTTTTCGGGTTATTATGATTTCCGGTGGTTCCGGGATGTCATCCGAGATGGCGAGCGAGCCGATCGGATCGTCAGTATTCATTCCGGGTTTGACGAAACGAGTTATATCCTGGAGGCGCGGTTTCCCGGCGCCGATCTGCGGGTGTTCGATTTTTATGATCCGGCGAGGCATACCGAGCCGGCGATAAAACGGGCGCGGATGGTGAGTCTGGGGTATCCCGGGACGCGATCTATTGCGGCTGATGCGATTCCTATGGAGGATGGGGCCGCGGATATTGTATTTTTACTCTCGGCCGTCCATGAGATCCGGTCGAACGATGAGAAGGTGATCTTTTTGAAGGAGTGCCGCCGGCTTTGCAAGCCGGGCGGGAAGGTGGTGATGGTCGAGCATCTGCGGGACTTTCCCAATTTCGTTGCTTTCTCGGTTGGGTTCACGCATTTCTTTTCCCGTGCTGTCTGGAAGAGGGTCTTTGAGCAGGCGGGCTTTTCACCGCTGGAGGAGATCAAATTCACCCCATTTCTCTCTATTTTTCAATGTCACCGGTAATGTTGGAATTGAATCTTCAGATCATCGGTGGTGTTTTGGTTGGACTGGCGTTGTTGCATGGGATATTCCCGAAGTATTTTAGATGGAAGGAAGAGTTGGCCCGATTGAGCCTGATCAACCGGCAAATGATGCAGGTGCATTCCTTCTTTCTCGCCCTGGCGCTATTTTTGGCGGGGCTGCTTTGTCTGCGATCTGCGCATCTGCTGGTCAGCACGCCTTTGGGAAGAGAACTTTGCCTTGGGCTTGGGGTCTTTTGGACGGCCAGATTGTTGGTGCAGTTCTTTGGCTATTCCCGGGAGAACTGGCGGGGGAAGGGATTTGAGACGGCGGTACATTTGCTGTTCATTGTATTATGGAGTTATTTCAGCACGGTGTTTTTGCTGGCGGCGTGGAGGTGAGGCGCCAGGGGATGATTCACCTGATACGATCAATTTTTCCCGATATTTGACCGGATATGAAAATCAAGACCTGCACAACGGAAGACATCGGGGAGCTTGTTCGAGTTTCGACACAGTCTTACAATGAGCATTACACCTATCTGTGGCATGATAAGGGAGAAGGCTATGTTCGAGATAATTTCAATTTTGACAGGCTTTATAGCGAGATGTCGGATGCCAATTCAGTTTTCTTTTTGGTCTATGATGGGGGGAACGCTGTGGGGCTTATCAAGTTGAATATCGATAAGGGTATTGGCGATTTTTCGGCGGATATGGCTTTAGAGCTTGAGCGTATTTATTTTGTTAAAGAAGCTTCGGGTAAGGGGTTGGGTAAAGAAGCGATAGACTTTGTTGCCGATTTTGCGAGAGAGCGAGGTAAGGTCGTTGTTTGGTTGAAGACGATGGATAGTAGTGCGGCATTGGAGTTTTATAAGAAAAGAGGGTTTCAAATCATTGGTGAGAGCAAGGTCATGTTTGCGAATATCATTGATGCCTTCAGCGGGATGCGGGTGATGGTGTTACACCTTTAATAAAACAGGCTCCTTTGTAAAGGAGCCTGGAGAGTACCCGGGACGGGAATCGAACCCGTACTGCCGTTGCGGGCAACAGGATTTTAAGTCCTGCGCGTCTACCTGTTCCGCCACCCGGGTAAGAGTGGATGGGCGTTGCGAGTGCCCGGAGATGAGAGGCTGGCCGCCTTTCGGCGCACCGGTTAAAGATAGTCAAAAAAAAGCCATCGGTTTGGGCCGATGGCTATTAAGCTGAGCGGAAGACGAGGCTCGAACCCGCGACCTCAACCTTGGCAAGGTTGCGCTCTACCAACTGAGCTACTTCCGCATGAACACTATTTAAGAAAGAACCATTTTCCGTTTGTAAGTCACTGGGTGTGATTGATGTACCGCGTTTCTTACTTGGGGTTGCAAAAATAGGGAAAGAATGGTTCCCGCAAAAACTTTTTCCTAATTATTTGTACTGGGGTGTGTACAGGGTGTTGCTGGGAACGACGACGTTGGGCTTACCCCTGTAGCGATTGGCCCAGAGACCGTAGCTGCCACCAACGATAAGGGCGATGACGCAGAACACCTGCAGGTAGAACAGGAATACGGAGGAATCGACCCAGCTGTTGGCGAAGTCTTTGAGTTTGGGGTCTTTCAGCTCGATTGGTTGGTCTAGTTGTTGATCCATAACGCTTTAATTACGGTGCAAAGATAGGGCATTCGGTGAAAAAATCAGTGTTTGGTAACGATTTGGGCAAAAGTTTTCTTGCCTTTTACAAAATATTGCCAGACAACGCTCCCGGTGTACCAGCCCCGGAGCGGGGCGCGTTTGTTGGCGGGGAAGATGCTTTTTTTGCGGCTGACTACCAGCCACTTGAAGAAGGCCAGATGGGCCTCGAGGATGGCCCAGAAATAGACCGCTTCGCCCGCGAAGAGGGACTTCCAGGCAGAGATGGAATCGAGGAGGAACCGGAAGGGGATCTTCCAGGCCCATTGCTCGGGCGGGAGGCATTTGGCCATCATGATGAGGTTATTCCGGAAGTTGAGGAAGACCTTGCGTTCGTTGCCTTTTGGCAGGGTGCCGCCGCCGACGTGATAAACGACGGATTGCGGGCAGCTGTACACCTTGTAACCCGCCAGCTGCAGGCGCCAGCAGAGATCGATCTCTTCCTGGTGGGCGAAGAAGAAGTCTTCGAGGCCTTTTAACTCATGATAGAGTTTTCCGCGTATGAACATCGCGGCGCCGCTTGCCCAGAAGATGGGTTCCGGGGTGTCGTACTGGCCGGTGTCGGTCTCGCAGACATCGAACACCCTACCCTTTGCGAATGGATAGCCCAGATAGTCGAGCCAGCCGCCGGCCGCGCCTGCGTATTCGAAGGAGGATTTGTCGGCGTACATCCGGATCTTCGGCTGGCAGGCGCCGATGGACGGGTCGGACTCCATTAGTTGGATGACGGGTTCGAGCCAGTTCTTTGTTACTTCGACATCCGAGTTGAGGAGGACATAATAGTCGGTATCCACCTGTTTCAGCGCCTCGTTGTATCCGCCGGCGAAGCCGCGGTTTTTGTCCATGGCGATGATGCGGACGGTTGGGTAGTGTTGGCGTACGAAGGCGATGGAATCGTCGGTGGAGGCATTGTCCGCGACGATGACATGGGCGCCGGGACAGCAATTGGCGGTCACGAAGGGCAGGAACTGTTCGAGGTATT
>Ga0157372_10002924_pt1 | contig 18442 bp, 17 predicted proteins | sample C55metaG_FD_115307 | JGI IMG/M metagenome (GOLD analysis project Ga0157372, IMG submission 115307) | Corn rhizosphere microbial communities from Kellogg Biological Station, Michigan, USA - C5-5 metaG | ecosystem: Host-associated > Plants > Roots > Rhizosphere > Soil | place: USA: Michigan... | reverse complement strand
TAAGCAGCGCGCGCACACGGACCGTCCAACCAGTGCACCACTTTCGCGGTTCCCGCCGCGACTGCACCGACGGTCCATCTCGCAGGCTGGAGGTCCTCATGCGTCACCGTGCTGCCGTTCCCCTGCTCGCCCTCACGCTCATCCTCGCCGGTACCACCGTCGGGCACGCCGCGATGGCCAAGTGGCCGCCCTGGCTCTCCATCGAGTCGCCGGTCAACCCGTTCGACCCGGACGCGCGCGGTGCGGTGCTGCTCGTGCACGCCGCCGTGCGCGAGGGACGAACGTCCGTTGCCGACCTGTCCGGCAGCGCGGAGGGACTCGTGCGCGGCGTCCGCCGCAGCGTGCCGCTCCGCTTCGACGCCACGTCGCGCCCGGATGTGTATGCGGTGCGCCGTCAGTGGCCATCCGACGGCACGTGGCTTCTGCGCATCACCCTGCTGCGCAGCGCCACCGCACTCGTCACCCTCGACGACGCCGGCAATGTGGCCTCCACGCGCGTGCCGACGCGGATGAGCTCGGGGATCGCCCTTCCGCGCCCGGTCATGGCCGCGGAGATCGACTCCGTGCTCGCACTTGCGGCGCGGTGACCGCCATCGTTTCGGCGTGACGCTGCGCCAGCGTGCACTCGCCCGCCCGCTCGTGACGGCGACCGACGCCCCGGTCCTCCTGGCCGACGACGTCGTTCGTCGTGCGCAGCAGGGCGACGTCGATGCGTTCGAACGGCTGTACCGCGTCCACGCACCGGCCGTGCATGCCCTCGCCCGCCGGATGCTCGGCGACGAGGGTGCGGCGCGCGAGATGGTCCAAGACGTCTTCGTGCGCGCGTGGGAGCGGCTCGGCTCCTTCCGCGGCGAGAGCGCGTTCGGCACGTGGCTGCACCGCGTGGGCGTGAACCTCATCCTCAACCAGCTCCGCGTCACGAAGCGCGACGTTGCACGGTTCATCGACGACGGCGCGGACGGAACCACGCCAATCCCTGCCTTCGCGACATCGAGCGGCGTCGAGGAACGGATCGACCTCGATGCCGCGATCGCGCGACTTCCGGCCGGCGCACGCATCGTGTTCGTGCTCCACGACATCGAAGGCTACGCGCATGACGAGATCGCGCAGATGCTTGGCCTCGCACCGGGCACCATCCGCGCCCAGCTCTGGCGCGCGCGGCGGCAGCTCATGAGACACCTCGACGCATGACCGACTCACCGACGCGCACCGACGCACATCTCACCGAAGAGGAGCGACACGGCCTCGCCGACGGCTCGCTGTCACCCGACCGGCGCGCCGGCGTCCAGTCCCACGCGACAGTCTGTGGCGACTGTGCCGACGACGTCGCTCGCATCCATGCCCTCATGACGCGACTGGCGCAGCATCCGGACACGCCGCCCGCCGAGCTCGACGCACTCTGGCCCGCCATCCGCTCCCGCATCGAGCGCAGCAAGGTCGTATCACTCGGCGCTCCGAATGTGCATCACGCACGCCCATGGGCAAAGCCGGCTGCGGCCGTTGCGGCAGTGGCCGCGGTCGTGATACTCGCCTTCACGCTCGGCCGCGAGAGCCGAGGACACGGTGACGACGTCGTCGTGACGCCCGTGACCGGTGCGACGCCGACCGTGAGCGTCGCCGACTCCTCGCGCGCGTATCAGGAGGAGGTGGCCGCGCTGCTGGAGGATCTCGAGCTACGACGCTCCATGATGCGACCGGCGACGGCCGCCAGCGTCGACCGCGACCTGCGCATCATCGACGGCGCGATCCGCGAGCTCACCGATGCCCTGGCCCGCGACCCGAGCAATCCAGCGCTCCGCCAGCTGCTCGCCGCCTCGTACCGGCAGAAGCGCGATCTCCTCAAGCAGGTGAACGATGCGTCGTGAAGCGATCGCGCTCCTGATCGGATTCGCCGCGATCACTCCGGCGAGTGCCCAGCTTCCGGTGTTGCGGGCGCGTTCGCTCGACGCGACGGCGGCCGTCAAGATCTTCAATCCCGCCGGTTCTATCCGGCTCGTTGGCTGGGATCGCGATTCCATCGTCGTCCGCGGGCGCATCGCCCGGAGACAGCGATTCTTCTTCGGCGGGTCGGCCAGTGGCGTGAAGCTCGGGGTCGACGATGCCGTCACCGGCGACTCGCCTCCATCGGAGCTCGTCGTCTACCTCCCTCGCGCCAGCCGGGTCTCCATCAAGAGCGCGAGCGCGGACATCACGGGCACCGACGTCTCCGGCTGGTTTGCCTCCGTCTCCGGGTCCATCCGACTGGCCGGCACGGCAACGTCGATCGAAGCGGAGACGATGGACGGGAGCATCGACCTGAACGTCGTCACTCCCTGGGCACGTGCCCGCACGGGGAGCGGCAGCCTCACGCTGCGCCGCGCGGCCGCCGACGCCGACCTCGCCACCATCGCCGGCACGCTGACCGTGGCGACGGCGAGCGTTCGTCGCGGCCGGTTCTCCTCCGTCACGGGCGACATCCGCATGATCGGCGCTCCACCCGTCGACGCGCTGCTCGAGCTGTCGAATCACGATGGATCGGTCGACCTGCTGCTGCCGCGCGACGCGGGCGGCGTGTTCGACCTGTCCACCGTCAGCGGCACGATCGAGAACGGGTTCGGGAGTGCGCGTCCCGTCGCGCGAGTCGACGCGCCGAGTCGTTCGCTGCGAGTGCAACTCCGGGAAGGGGGCGCGCACGTCACCGTGCGCACGTTCCGCGGCGTCATTCGTCTGCGTTCGCGGTAGACCACTTAGATTCCTCCCGCATGGCATTGCTCGGCATGCAGGAGGTGAGCATCGCGTTCGGCGGCCCGCCGGTCCTCGACCACGCCCGCTTCGCGATCGAGCGCGGGGAGCGCGTCTGTCTCCTCGGAAGGAACGGTGCGGGGAAGAGCACCATCATGAAGCTGCTCGACGGCTCCATGACGCCCGACTCCGGCGAGATCGTGCGCCAGACGGGCGTCACCGTCACGCGCCTCGAGCAGGAAGTGCCGGATGGCGTCGAGGGCACGACGTTCGACGTCGTGTCGGCAGGCCTCGGGCCGGCGGGACAGCTGCTCGCGCGCTACCACCACGCGAGCCGCGCCATCGCCACCGATCATGGCGACCGCGCACTGCGCGAGCTGTCGCGACTGCACCACGAGCTCGATGCGGCCGGTGCGTGGGAGATGCAGAGTCGCGTGGACACGGTGCTCCAGCACCTCGCGCTAGAGCCCGACGTGGAGTTTGAAAGCCTCTCCGGCGGCCGGAAGCGCCAAGCGCTCCTCGCGCGCGCACTCGTCCGCGAGCCCGACGTCCTGCTGCTCGACGAGCCCACCAATCACCTCGATATCGAGGCGATCGAGTGGATGGAGCGCTTCCTCATCGATCGCGGCATCACGCTGGTGTTCGTGACGCACGACCGCGCCTTCCTGCGCCGGCTGGCGACGCGCATCGTGGAGCTCGATCGCGGCCGCCTCGTGGACTGGGGCACGGACTACGACACCTACCTGCGCCGAAAGGAAGACGCGCTCGCCGCCGAGGCCAGGGAGTGGTCGGAGTTCGACAAGCGGCTGGCGAAGGAGGAAGTGTGGATCCGCACCGGCATCCAGGCGCGCCGCACCCGCAACGAGGGACGCGTGCGCGCGCTCGAAGCACTGCGCGTGGAACGCGGCGCTCGGCGGGAGCGAACCGGTACGGCGAAGCTCCAGGCACAGGAGGCGGAGCGCTCGGGGAAGCTCGTCGTCGAAGCGCGCGACGTGACGTTCGCGCGCGGCGAGCGCACGATCGTGCGCGACTTCTCCACCACGATCATGCGCGGCGACCGCGTGGGGCTCATCGGTCCCAACGGCTCGGGGAAGACGACGATGCTGCGCCTGCTCCTCGGCGAGCTGCCGCCCGATTCGGGGACGATCCGGCTCGGCACCGGGCTCGAGGTGGCGTACTTCGATCAGCTGCGCGAGCAGCTCGACCCGGAGCGCAGCGTCCTCGAGAACGTGGCCGACGGCGCCGACTTCATCGAGCTGCACGGCGCGCGCAAGCACGTGCTCGGCTACCTGCAGGATTTTCTCTTCTCGCCCGATCGCGCACGCACGCCGGTGCGCGCGTTGTCAGGGGGCGAGCGGAACCGGTTGCTGCTCGCGCGGCTGTTCACGCGCCGCTTCAACCTGCTCGTGCTCGACGAGCCGACGAACGACCTCGACATCGAGACGCTCGACCTGCTGGAGGACTTGCTGCTCGAGTTCTCCGGTACGCTGCTGCTCGTCAGCCACGACCGTGACTTCCTCGACCAGGTCGTGACCAGCACACTCGTGTTCGAGGGAAACGGGCGCGTGGCGGAATACGCGGGCGGCTACAGCGACTGGGTGCGCCAGCGGCCGGCATCGCCTGCCGCGGCGACGGCGCAGAAGAAGTCTCCGTCACCCCCGACGTCGTCCTCGCCGAGTGCGAACAAGGCGACGAAGCCGAAGAAGCTGAGCTTCCGGGAATCAGCGGAGCTCGCCGAGCTTCCCGATCGCATCGATGCGCTGGAGAGCGAACGCGAGCGGCTCTACCTCTCGCTGACCGATCCCGCCCTGCTGCGCGACGGCGCCGCGGTGGCCGATGTGCGGGCCAGGCTCGCGGCGCTGGAGGTGGAGATCGCCCAAGCCACCGAGCGCTGGGAGGTGCTCGAAACCCTCGCCACCACGCTCGGCGACCGGAACATATAAATATCTATTAATAGAACTGCCGAAGCTGGACCTGTGCGCTGCTCGAGCGTACGCCGTAGAACCGCACATAGTCGCCCGAGCGAAGGTTGCCGAACCGGTTGAGGTCTGCCTGGCTGAGCCCGGATGGCAGCGTCACGGTGATACGGCCGATGCTGCCTTCGTCCACCGTGAACCAGCCGTTGTTGCGGTCCACCTGACGGACGGTGCCCTGGAAGGTCTGCAGGTTGCCGTTCGAGGGGCCATATACGCTGCCATTGGACGACACCGACTGGGTGACCTGGATGGCGCTCGCGTAGTAGGTGCCGTTGCCGGCGTCCTGAAGGTTGGCCACCACCTGGTCGCCGCGCTCGAGCGAGGTCACGGGGTAATTCTGGTTCTGGTAGATCACCTGGGTGTTGTTGTCGTAGCGGACCCACACCGTCTGGCCGTTGGACTGCTGGACGCCGATCTGCTGCGAGCGGGTGTCCACGCCGGAGATGGCGCCCTGCAGCTGGTTGCCCTGGCCGCCGCCGAGCACGCTGCCAAGGATGCCGCCCAGGCCGCCGGTGTTGGCGCAGGCCGTCATGGTGGCGAACACCGCGGCGGCTGCGAGATGATGGGTGACGCGTCGAACGAGTGTGCTGGTCATTCCCGACTCCTGTGAGTGCGGGCCGGCGCTCCATCGCGCGGCCTGTCGGGCTAGTGGTAAGGCAACCAAGGTGCCCCGCCGCGCCTGGAGACTCGGTAATTAGTCAATTGATTCGTTGACAATCCGTCAGATCGACGTAGCTTCCAAGGGTCATCTTCGGGGTTCGGCTCACATGGACGCCATCGCACTGGGCAGGCGCTTTCTCGAGAGCACGCGTGGGCAGGTCGTCCTGCTGCTGCGTCGTGGGGCGCGGACGGTGGAGGAGCTGGCGCAGGCGCTTGGGCTGACCGACAATGCGGTGCGGAGCCATCTGGCCGCATTGGAACGTGACGGTCTGGTGCGCCAGGACGGGGTTCGCCGAGGGGCCGGCGTCGGGAAGCCCGCTACCATATATGAGCTGCACCCGGATGCGGATCCGCTGCTGTCGCGCGCCTATCCGCCGGTGTTGAAGACCATGCTCGACGTCATGCTCGAGCAGCTCCCCCCCGAACGTTCGGAAGCGATGCTGCGCGAAGTCGGGCGCCGCCTGGCGGCCGGCGTCGGCGGCCGAGCGCAAGGGTCCGCCGCCGTACGCACGGAAGCGGCGGCGAACGTGCTCCGTTCGCTGGGCGGAGACGTGGAGGTGGTGGACGAGGGGAATGGCCTCGTCATCCGCAGCTCGGGTTGTCCGCTCTCGGTAGCGGTGTCGCATACGCCCGAGATGTGCGCTGCCGTGGAGACACTCGTTGCCGAGGTGTCGGGGGAGCCGGCTCGATCCTGCTGCCAGCATGGGGATCGGCCGCGCTGCTGCTTCGCGGTGGGTGCCGAGGGCAGCTCGACGAGGTCGGGCTCTCTGGCAGAACGCGAAGTGTCTGGCGATCTGCACGATCGTAGCTGAAAACGCGGGTCGTCAGGCTGTCCGAGGGGCTCGGTCACGAAAACCGAAGGGAAGAAGGGGCGGGGCGATCTCCGGTCAGGGTGACGGGAATCAGCAAACTCGTCCACGTGGCTCCGGCATTGCCATTGGGAGGGGCGCTGCGGAGGGCAATTCAGGCCCAACGTGGTGCCGCGATCGGTTCGGCGGATACGATGTCCCCGACCGCGACCGACTTCCCTTCCCTTGTACGAGAGAGTCCCGAATGCGACTGCCGATGATGGCACGCTCGAGAGCCAAGACGCTCACCATGCTGGCGGCCGCGAGCCTGATGCTCGCCGCGTGCGCCGGTGAGGCCACCGCACCGGTGGCCCCGACGCTGCGCACGCAGGAGCGCACGTCGCCCTTCGTCCCCACTGATGCGCAGCGCGCGCTGGTCGGGGTGGTGGATGGCACGTACACCTTCACGATCGACCCGACGCAGACCCAGACGCTGCAGCTTGGCGCGAGCGGGTTGTACATCCCGGCGAACGCGATCTGCGCGCTAGGCACGTCGAGCTACGGCATGGGCACGTGGAACGACGCCTGCTCGCCGCAGACGGCGCCGATGACGATCACCGCGGTGGTCCGCAATGCGGCGACCGATCATCCGAGCGTCGAGTTCCAGCCGGCGCTGCGGTTCGCCCCGTCGCAGCAGGTGTGGCTCTACATGGCGGTGACGAACCAGGCGACGCTCGATGCGACCAAGGTCCTGTACTACTGCAATGAGACCGGCTGCCTGGATGAATCGCAGACGGACGCGGACCTGAAGTCGTACGTGGATACGAAGCACTACATGGTGTTCCGTCGGATCAAGCACTTCAGCGGATACGTCGTCGCGGAGTTCAGCGCCGGCCCGCTGTCGCTTGACGCTTCTCTCAGCTTCTAACCGGGAGGCGACCAGACAATGACACGCCGCTTCACGGTTCTGGCCTTGAGTGCGATCGTCGCATTCGGCTTCTTCGGCAACGCGATCCGTGCAGTTCGGGCTTCGCACCGGTCGGGATACATCGTCGCCTCGAGCTGAGTAGTCAGTCGGTGGGTAGTGGAACGGCGGTCGTCCTGGGGACGACCGCCGTTTCGCGTTGACGGACTGGTGGGGGGGCGGGTGGGAAACACAAGGCTACAAAGGGGGTTCAAAAGAGTTAAATTCAATAGTATCAACGAGATGGAGGAGGCCGGTTTGGAGTCAGCCCGTCAGGTGCTGGCGCGTGTCAAGTCACGCGCGGCATATCCGATATTGGGGATCGCCATGGCCCTGGCCACGACGGTGGTGGGGCTGGAGCGGACGTCGTTCCTGTCGCGTGTGGTGGACGAGTCCGCCGTGGTAGCGGACTCTTCCTCCTCGGATTCGGCAGTCGCGGCCGCGCGCGCCCTCGCGCTCGGCACGGCGGCAGCGCAGGCGGGGGTGGGGGTGCCGGCACCGGCGCCGGGGCTGGATCTCGACGTCAAGCACACGCAGGTGGACAGCTGGGTGCACCGCTTCTCGACATCGCTCAAGGGGGATTTCCAGCTCTCCCTGAACCGGATGGACAAGTACGACGACATGATCCTCGCCAAGCTGGACGAGCGGCAGATGCCCCGTGAGCTGATCTACCTCGCGATGATCGAGTCGAACTTCAACCCGACGGCGAAGTCGCGAGTGAAGGCGGTAGGGATGTGGCAGTTCATGAGCGCCACGGCTCGCCAGTACGGGCTCGCGGTGGGGCGGCACGTGGACGAACGGAAGGATCCCGCCAAGGCGACCGATGCGGCGCTCACCTATCTGAGCAAGCTGCACGACCGCTTCGGGTCATGGTACCTGGCAGCGGCGGCGTACAACTCGGGTGCGGGGACGGTCTCGAAGGCGATGCGGAAGGTGCTGGGGCGGACGACGGGTACGGACGAGGACTTCTTCCGGATTGCCAAGGCGCTTCCGAAGGAGACGCGGGACTACGTGCCGAAGCTGATCGCGTCGGCCAAGGTGGGGAGCGATCCGGCGAGGTACGGGCTGGAGCCGTAAGCCGATCGGAGTTTCATAAATATCAATTGATACAAATGGCCCGTCGGAGCGCGACGGGCCATTTCGCTTGCCAGTTGCTTCGGAGTTTGTTCGGTATTAGCATTGCCTCCCTTGGCGATCGAGCTCACCAGCACGGAGGCGCACCGATGAAGACCGGACCCGATTTCAACCTCACCGGCTACGCGCCGGTGGCCGAACGGATCACGCAGTTCTACGAGGCACATCCGGGCGGGCGGATCGTGACGGAGCTGGTGAGCCGGTCGGCAACGGAGGTGGTATTCCGGGCGAGCGTGTATCGCAACGCGAGCGAGAGCGGGCCGGCGGCGACCGGCTGGGCGGCCGAGCGTGAAGGCGATGGCGACGTGAACGAGGTCGCGTGCCTGGAGAACACGGAGACATCGGCCGTCGGGCGCGCGCTGGCCAACCTGGGGTTCACGGCGTCGCGGCTGCGGCCGAGCGCGGAGGAGATGGCCAAGGCGGCGCGGGCCCGGGCGCGTATCGGGCGGCAGCGGCTGGCGGTGCGGGAGCCGGTGGTCTCGCCGTCCCAGGCGATGTACCTCGGCGACCTGCTCAACCTCGTGGCATCCGCAGAGCGACTGGGGCTGCGAGCGGCGCGGGCGACGCGGTGGCGGGAGCACCTCCATACCACCCACTACGACGACGGCGCGCTGGTCCAACTGGAGCGTCGGCTGCGCGACTGGATCGTGCGGCACCAGACGCGCCTCATGCGCTGACGGTTGGTTCCGGAGCTCTCATGTCCGGGGCCGGCAACTATGGGTATGGGGCAGCGAAGCGAGAATGAGCGGCGGGTGCGAGCGCTGGACGACCTGGCGCTCGTGGCGGCAATGCGCGACGGAGACGACTGGGCGTTCGGCGAGTTCCTCGCCCGTTTCCGCCCGGTGCTGGTGCAGTACGCGGTTGGCCGAATCCCATCCGAGCTGCACGCCGAATGCATCGATGAAGTGCTCGAGGACGAAGCGCTGCGGCTGGTCAATCCGCGGTCGATCGTGCCCGCACAGCTCCGCGCCTACCTCGTGGGCGCGGTCCGGAAGCGACATCTCGCCCTGAAGCGGAGCAGCGCTCGGCGACGACGGCGGCACGAAGAAGCGGCGTATGATGCCTACGTCGCCTCGGAAAGTGGCACGACGCGCGTCGTGCGCAGCGTGTGTGCCGAGAGCACCATCGCGGCGAGCTGCGGCGCTTCCATGAACGAGCCGTCACCGCCGAGCGCACTCGAGCAGCTCGCGACGGCGATGTCGACCGAGCTGGACGAGGAGACGATACGTCTGCTCAGTTGGATCGGTCGCGCCGTGCCTCATCGGACGATCGCCGAGTGGCTGGGGAAGAGCTACGACGCGACGACGAAGCAGATCTGGCGATTGTGCCGCCGACTCGAGCGTGCCGCACCGCAGCATGCGGCTGCGCTGCCTCCCGAGGTGCAGCGCGAGCTCGAGCGATTCTTTCGCCGCGTCGAGCGCGGCAGGAGACCCGCATGACGCAGGACCCGACACACCATCCGACGTGGGATGGTGAAGCCCTCGCCGAGGTACTCGGCCGCGAACTGGTGCGAATGGGCGACGAAGCCTGGACGCACGAACCTTTCCTCGCCTGGCTCGCCGCGGAGCTGCGATCTCGGCCGGAGCGGCGTGCGCGCGCGACGTATGACGAAGGCGCAATGCTCGAGCGCGGTCGGGCATTGCGCGCGCGCGTGCTTGCCCGGCAATGCGGCATTGGGCTGGTGCCTGGTGCGCCAAGGCTGATCGCCGCCAGACGAGTGGATACACCCCAGCACGTGATGAAGGAGGCGCGGGCCATGGGAGCCGTACCGTGCGTCGAGCTGGCGGCTGCGGCCGGTGCGGGACGAGAACTGTGGGACGAAGCAGCGGAGTCGTGGCTCGTCGCGCCGGAAGGTGCGCCGAACGTGCGCGCGCTGGCGTTGCGCATTCGTGGCGAGAGCATGGAGCCGCTGCTGCGCGATGGCGATACGGTGCTGCTGGAGTTGACACCGGCGCTCGTACGCGGGCGGATCGTCGTCGCGCGACATCCGGACGACGGCTACGTGTGCAAGCGCGTGGAACGCGTCGGGCGGCGCGACGTGCTGCTGGCATCGATCAATCGTGATTGTGCGGACGTGACGATTCCGCGCGACGAACGACTGGTGGTGGGCACGGTGCGAATGGCGTGGAGCGGCGCGTGAACCGTGAACCGTGAACCGAACAGCGAACGGCACACCAGGCTCGGCTCGGTGTGCCGTTGTCGTTAGCGGCTTACGGTCCACGGTTCACGTGTAGTTCGCGTGTCCGGGGACGGCAACAGGGAGATGACGGATCATGCCGGCATCTGCCTGAGCGACGCGACAGAAGGTCGTGGCGCGCATGATCCCTCGCGAGAGAGGACATCGTGTCATGTCAGAGCTCACCACATCACTCCAGCGTCGTGCGGTCACGTCGAGCAGCGTGTCGAACGTTCGCGTCACTGACACCGCTGGTGCTGTCGTTCGCAGCCGCGGCGAACGCGCAGGTTCCGGTGCCGCAGCCGCCAGTGCCGGTACCGGTGCCAGTGACGCCGGCACCGATGCCGCAGCAGCCGGTGATGCCGCAGGCGCCGCAGCCAATCGTCGGCTACCGAGCGCCGGGAATCGCCCTCGTCGAGCCCGCCGCCGGCGCGGCGCTGCCGCCGGACAAGGCCATACTCATCTTCCGATTCGTACAGGGCGAGGCGTCCGATCCACTGGACGCGAGCTCGTTCGCCGTGTCGGTGAACGGTGCCGCACGTTCGGCCTCGTTCCAGGTGGGCGCCAGCGAAGCGTGGGGTCCGCTGTCCGACGCGCGCGAGGCAGCGCCCGGCGCGTATCAGGTAGCGGCGAGGATCTGTTCGACCCGCGGCGCCTGTGCAACGACGACGGCGACCGTGACCGTGGCGTCGAGCGAAGCGATGGCGGGAACGAGCTCTCCAAACGAGAGCACGTCACGGCGACAACGGCTGATCGATCTCATCCTGGCGGGACTCAAGCGCCTAGTAGGATCCTGAGCACGATCCTCGTGCTCGTGACCCTCCTGGCGGCGGCGCCATTGACGAAGGGCGGCGTTCTCCACGCACAGGGCGCCGGCTGCACGACCATCGACCCGCCGTGTCCGCCGCCAGCACAATACGCGATCGACCTCCAACTATCCGGCGATACCGTCCACACTTCGAGCGCGACGGCGTGGTTCAACGTGAGCGGGTTCAAGAGCACCGCCAACGCTTCCGTAACGGCGACCCTGAACGGGGCACAGGTTCCCGTGACGACGTGGAGCTTCGACGTCGGTGGGGCGACCGCGAGCGGCAGCGTCGCTCTGTCGCTCATCAGCGGGCAGAATACGGTCACGGTACAGTTCTGCGATTCGTTCGACGGGTGCATTTCGGCAACCGGCGCCGTGTACTATCTGGCACCGCCGCCGCCGCCAGCGCAGGGCCCTCCGCTGGTGGCTACGGAGCCTGCCTCCCAATTCCGCCGAGCGTTGGGCGATTGTGCCGGTTGCGCGAACATGGTGTTGTCCTATTCAACGCCAGCCTATCGCAGCCTGGACACCGATCGCTCGTTGCGACTCGTGTACTCCAGCGCCCTGTCGGCGCCCACCGGCCTGGTGGCCCTCGACGTGAACCCGAATTCGAGCACGCTTCCGGACAGGATCTCGCTCTCTCTGTTGAACAGCGCGGGTTCACCCGTGGCTCTCACCACTGGCGGCACTGAGGTCTATTACACCGCTGGCCCTGGCCCCAACCGGGTCACCGCGCAGTTCGACGCCTCCAGCTACGCCAGCGGCGCGTACAACATGACCGCTGTGGTACGGAACTGGTGGGGTTCGTCGATGCTCGAGACGCGCCTGCCCGTGCGGGTATTGCTGATCAATCAGCGCAACAGCGGATTCGGGAGCGGTTGGAGTGTGGCCGGAGTGCCGCGAATCGTAATCAACGCCGCCAATGACGCCCTGATCATGGACGGCACGGATGCCGTCGTGTTCCCGAGCTGCGGCGCGGGGTGCTGGACCCCTCCGCCAGATGAGTCGTCCACCCTTTCGCATCCCGGCAGTTCGATCGAGCGACGCCTTGCCGACGGAACGATCGAAAGGTTCGACCAGAGCAGCGGGCTGCTCACCCAGATCCAGAACCGCTTCGGTCTGGCGACGAATTTCGCATACGACGGATACGGTCGCCTCTACCAGATCACAGACCCGGCCGGTGCCGTCACGTCGATCAGCTGGACTGGCGCACCTGGAGCCTCGAGTACGGCGAACATCACCACTCCGGGCGGGCGCGTCACGCGCCTGCAGACCGATGGTTCCGGTCAGCTGTACGACATCACCGATCCGGATGGAGCGAGCGCGCTGACGGTCAGCTATTCAGCGAATCGCATTACATGGATGAGCGACCGGCTCGGCGCGATGAGCGATATCCAGTACGACGCCTATGGCGCACTCGCTTCGGTCACGGGGCCGGCGGTGGAAACCACCGACCGTGGCTATGCCCGGTCGATCGTGACGTACGGCTCCCGGGAGATCGCCGCGCTGCCGGCACCCGGATCTGGCGGAGCAGGCACCCCTGGCAGCCGAGTGTTCCCCGACTCCGTGTGGCTTCGAGTTCGCAGCCAGTGTGGTGACAGCCTGCGGGTCAGTGCAAACGGTCAGGGAGATCCGACGGCCGTGGTCAGTCGAAACGCACAGGGCAAGCTGGAACAAACGGTCATCACGTATAACAGCGCCGGGCAACCGACGAACATCGTGAGCACCAGCGGCACGCAGGTGAGCTATGTGTGGAACGGAACGCGCCTGTCACGCATGACCGATCTCGTGACTGGTCTATCGACCGAATATGCCTACAGCGCGTACGGACAACCGACCGTCACCTGGGTGAACGGAAACGTGCAGGAGCAGAACTTCTATTCGCCGGACACACGCAGTGTGCTGGATAGCTCGCGCGTCGGCGATGCGGTGGCCCGTTTTACCTACGACGCCGTCGGCCGTCCGCTCACCATGGCCGATGGAGAGGCCCACCGCACGACGCTGACGTACCAGACGACTGGCTTCCTCAACCTTGCGTCCCTGAGCAAGGACTCGAAGACATCGTATTTCGCATATGACGTCTACGGCCGCCTGATGTCCGTTACCGATCCGGCGGGTCGGCGCGACACGACGCAAATGGATGCGGTGAACAGGATCGTGCGGGCGGTCGCGCCTGATCTGTCCGTCTCCTCGTGGACGTACGATGATGCGAGCCACATCTACGGGTTCACGGACGCCAAGGGACAGCTGTACCGTTCGACGACGAACGTGCTGGGCCAGGTCACCTTCAGATTCGATCCGGCGAACCACTCCGATTCATACCGCTACGACAGCGACGGCAATCTCTCCTCGACGACGAGCCGTGGAGGTCGAATGGTGACCGTCGTGCGTGACCTGCAGGGACGTCCCACCCAGGTCACCGCGGGGAGCCTCACGACCACGATCGCGTACGACACGGCGGGGAAGTGGACCGCGTACAGCAACGGCGAGTCGACCGACACCGTCTTTACTGATGGCTCGGGACGGATGGCGAAACAGGTCTCGAACCGGAACGGTCAGGTATTCGTCCTCACCAGCGAGTACGGGGATCTTGGTGAGCGCCGAAAGCTCACGGCGACGGGCAGCATGTGGAGCGCTTCGCGTGAGATGCTGTTCGGTGTCGACTCCATCGGCCGACCGAACTTCGTCGGCGATCCTGCCGGCTATGGAACCAGCATCGCGTACAACCGCGACCACCGGCCGCAGACCATCACGCTACCGACCGGCACGACCACGACTCGACTGCGGCTGACCTACGGGTACGGCGGGAATGATCGAGTGACCAACGCCACCAGCAGCATCCTTCCGGAACAGCTCAGCTGGAGCTATGGATACGACGTGCTCGACCGGCTGCGCACGCTCGTGCGTGGCGTGGAGAACGCAAGTACGCAGCGCACGGCAAGCTACGATCTCCAGGGCCGACTTTCGCGGGCGAGCGATTCCAGTGTCACATCGTCCACGCGACCAGTGTGCGACGATCCGATGGATCTGTCCACCTGCCACGACGAGCTCGACGAGCAGTGGACGGCGTTGCGCGACGAATCGTACTCCTACGATGCGGTGGGGAACCGGACGGATCATGGCGCCGCAATCACGACTGGTAACCGGCTGACGACCTTCGATGGCAACACGATGACCTACGACACCGACGGCAACATGCTGACGAAGTCGGGGCCGGCGGGAAATTGGAGCTTTGCCTGGAATGGGCTGGGTCAGCTCGAGTCGGTAACGAAGAATGGCGTGACGACCAGCTTCGGGTACGACGGTCTTGGGCGACGGGTCCGGAAGACGACGAACGGTGTGACGACGCGATTCCTGTATGACGGTGACAACATCGTCGCGCGGCTGGATGCCGCCGGCCAGCCGGTGCTGGAGTTCAGCTACTACCCTGGTGTCGATCATCCGCACGCCGTGCGGCAGACGTCGACCGGCCGGCTGCTCTATTACGTGACGGCGCAGCCGGGTCATGTGGTTGCGTTGGTGGATCGGAACAACCAGATCGCGAACAGTTACGAGTACACGCCATTCGGAGTCGCGATTTCTGCTTCGGAACAGGTCGCGCAGCCGTTTCGCTTCGGAGCGCGCGAACTGGACAGCGAGACGGGTCTCTATTACAACCGAGCGCGGTACTACGACCCGGCGCTGGGACGGTTCATCTCCGAAGACCCGATCGGGTTGGAGGGTGGGGTGAATCAGTATGCGTATGCGGGGAATGATCCCGTCAACTTCCGCGATCCGACCGGCACCTGCGCGAGTGGGCAAGAGCTCGTCATCGAGGTCGATGAAGCCACCGGTGAGTGGACTGCCCGCTGCGAAGGGCCGGGAGCGGCATCGGGGACAGCCTACTTACCGCCAACGGTCACGACGGGTACGAACGATGGTCGCGATCCATCGGGGGTCAGTCCAAACTTCGGCAACCCGTGTGCGCGCGGCGGGATATGCGGGTCATCGGTCTCAGCGCGTGGTATGGGTCTGCCGAGCGGAGGCACTGCTGCGCCTTCGTCGGCGCCAGCCAATCGTGCCTGTGTGGAGGCGACTGTGATGCTTGGGCTTTCAGCTGCTGGCGACATTGCCTTCTTTGCAGGGGGCATCGCACCAGCGATTCGGCTTGCCGGGGCGGGCATGCGGTACGCTAAGGCAGCCGACTTCTTCGCGACAACGGCGCGATACGCCGCGACCAACCGAGCGGCCGTCGCAATCGCCAACCGAAACGCGGCATTCAAACTTGTCGGATCTACCCTTGTAGGAGCGTACGCTGGTACGTTCAGTGATCAAGGCATACAACTGATGTCAACTCAGGGAGAGGGGGTTACTTGGGAAGACTTCGTTCCGGGAATTGCAACTCTGAAGGCCTATCGCCAAAGGTCGGCAGCGTGCGCGCGATAGCCTACCACTCGACAAGACGTTTCAGCATGACTGCGAGACGAATCCGCGCTGGCGTGCTAGTCGGCTTGATAATGGCATCGTTCTATTCTGCGTGGGCGCTTCTCATGCACTTCTTGGCGCCAGGATCCAATTCCAACCACACGACCATTGGGATTGGCGCAGTAATAGCCGCCTACTTTGGTGCAGGCATTGTCGGAGGAGCAGTAATCGGGAGTCTGTCGCCGCTGGCCCGGTCATGGACGGGCATGGTGGTGCTCGGAATGACGACAGGCATCGTCTTCTTCTTTTTCATCGAGACTGCGACGTCCGGTCCGTTTTGGACTTGGCAAGCGAATGCCTGGAAAGAGGTGACAGTTCTCGGCCTCGGACTAGGTACGGTTGGGGCTCTTGTTATAAAGCTCCAGAGACGACGATAGCGATGGAGTTTCGCGCGCGATTCCTTCGGCGTTGCAAACCGAGACATCTTCCACGATTGAGCCTCGCGTTACGGCGCAACATCGAAACTTCCCGAGTAAGCGGACGGCTACGAGGCTGTAGCCGTCCGCTTAGCCTTTTCCCAGCAACTCTATCGCCGACCTTTCCTCCTGCTCCACCTGTTCCATCGTGCACTTCCGCGGCGGCTTGTCCGGCCGCCAGCGCAGGAACGACGTGCCGTGCCTGAACCGGCCGCCGGAGAAATGATCGTACTGCACCTCGACGACCAACTTCGGCGCGAGCGGCTCCCACTCGCTCGACCGCTCGGTACTCCACCGGCTGGGTCCACCGGGCGCCTGGCCGGTAAAGCCGGGCGCCTCCTTGAGCTTCTCGAGCTGCTTCGTGATCGCCGGCTTCTCGGGGTTGGGGATGTTGCTCGTGAACCCCACGTGATGCAGCAGACCGCCTTCATCATAGAGGCCGAGGAGCAGCGAACCGACGACCTTGCCCTTCGACGCGTAGCGGAACCCGCCGACGACGCACTCCGCCGTGCGCATGGACTTCATCTTCTCCATGCCGTCGCGGTTCCCGCTCTGGTACGCGAGGTCGAGCCGCTTGGCGATCACGCCATCGAGCCCGCCACCCACGGAGCGGAACCAGCGTTTCACCGTCACCATCTTCGTCGTCGCCGGCGACAGTCGTACGCGCACACCCTTCGGCACGTGGTCGGCGACGAACGCCTCGAGCGCTTTCCGACGCTCGGCGAGGGGGAGCTTCACGAGGGACTTGCCCTTCGCGTCGACCAATAGATCGAACACGATGAGCGTCGCCGGATGCTGCTCGGCGAGCATCAACACCCGGCTCTTCGCCGGATGGATGCGGAGGAGCAGCTCGTCGAACGAGAGCGAGCCGTCGTGCGGGATGACGATCTCGCCGTCGAGTACGAAGCGCTTCGCGGTGATCTCGCCGATGGTCTCGACGAGATCGGGGAAGTAGCGCGCGAGTGGCTTCCCCGCCTTGGACATGAGGTCCACCTTCGTGCCGTCGCGGAACGCGAGACAGCGGAAGCCATCCCACTTGGGCTCGTACTGCCAGTCCTTGCCGGTGGGGAGCTCGTCGACGAGGCGCGCTTCCATCGGTTCGTAGCGACGTGTGAGCGGGAGCGTCACAGCACGCGCTCCAGCTTGAACCGGCCGCGCGCGGCGAGGAGTGGCTTCCAGAGATCGCCAAGCTTCTTCAGGCGCGCGGGGACGTTGTCGATGCGGAAGTCGGTGATGGCGACACCCTTTTCCACTTCCTTCCACATGAGTGGTGTGGATACGGGCGCCTTCGGCTTGGGACGCGGCGAGTAGATGGAGGCGAGGGTGCGTCCCCATGCGTTCTGGTTGTAGTCCACGAGGATGCGTCCCTTCGGCCGATCAGCGATACGATACTCGGCCGTCAACAACTTCGGATGTTTCGCCGCGAGCGCCTGGGCGAACGCTTTCGCGAACGTCCACACCTCCTTCTGCTTCGGGCCGCGAACGATCGGGATGTAGATGTGCACGCCCGACGAGCCGGTGGTCTTCACGAGCGGCTCCATGCCGAGCGTCTCGACGGCGTCGCGCACGACGAGGGCGGCGTCGAGCACTTTCGCGAACGTCGCGTTGGGAACTGGATCGAGGTCGAAATGCAGATAGTCGGGGCGATCGATGTCGTCACAGCGGGCGTACCACTGGTTGAGATCGATGCAGCCGAGGTTGACGACCCAGAGGAGCGACGCGAGGTCGTCGACGACGGGGAAGTCGATCACGCTGCCCGACGCGTGCTCGATGGCACAGGTGTCGAGCCAGTCCGGATGTGGCTCGGGGACGCGCTTCATGAAGAAGCACTTGCCCTTGGCGCCGTTGGGATAGCGCTTCATGACCATGGCGCGCTCGCGAAGGTGCGGCAGCAGCCACGGCGACACGTCGGCGTAGTACTGGAGGAGATCGCGCTTGGTGATCCCGCTGTCCGGCCAGAAAAGCTTGCCGAGGTTGGTGAGCGTGAGCTTTCGCCCGCCAACGGAGAGCTGGACGTCGCCGTCGGTTTTCGGGATGGTGATGGGTTTCCGCGGTGCCATGGCAGGCACGGGAGGCAAGTCCTGTGCATTTGGAAAGGGCAGGAGATCAAGAGCAGGAAATAGGAAAAGGCGGAAAAGGCGAAAAAGGCAGGATTAGAACAATTGTTATTGTTCGATCCTGCCTCTCCCGCCCTTTCCGGTGTTTCCTTTCTATCTGCTGTTACAGGGAGCGATCAGATGGCTGCGGTGAGCTGGCTGGTGCAGTGGGGGCAGCGGGTGGCGGCCTGGTCGATGGAGGTGCGGCAGTAGGGGCAGTTGCGGACCGGGGCGCCGGG
>Ga0157372_10002921_pt1 | contig 18457 bp, 15 predicted proteins | sample C55metaG_FD_115307 | JGI IMG/M metagenome (GOLD analysis project Ga0157372, IMG submission 115307) | Corn rhizosphere microbial communities from Kellogg Biological Station, Michigan, USA - C5-5 metaG | ecosystem: Host-associated > Plants > Roots > Rhizosphere > Soil | place: USA: Michigan... | reverse complement strand
TGTGATCATTGTTGGTGGTGGAATCACCGGCGTTACTACCGCTTTATTATTACAAAACGCAGGAAAGGAATGTCTTTTAATTGAAGCAAAAACACTTGCTTTTGGAACTACCTCCGGAACTACAGCACATCTCAATACCATTCTTGATCTTACTTATGCGGAAATAGAGAAAAAATTTGGAGAAGAAAATGCGAAGATGGTTCTGGCCGCTACTTTAGAGGCAATCAATATGGTAGAAATGAATGTCAGAAAGTATCACATTGATTGTGAATTCCAGGAGAAGCAGGGGTATTTATTTTCCCTTGATAAAACCCAGACTAAAAAGCTGGATTCGGCTTTTAAGGCTTCCGTAAAAGCCGGTTGCGATGTGGCTTACAGCGATACAATTCCCGTTTCGGTTGATTTTGAAAAGGCATTGGTTTTTAAAAGACAGGCGCAGATTCATCCGACAAAATATGTCTATGCTTTGGCAAAAGAATTTGAAGCTGCCGGTGGTGAAATTCTGCAACAATGTCGCGTAACCAATGTAAAAGAAAATGATGATGAATTTCTAAGTGTAGAAACTTCTCTTGGCAATATTGATACCGATTTTCTGATTTATGCGACGCACATCCCGCCGGGTGTTAACCTGCTTCATTTCCGTTGTGCCCCGTATCGCAGTTATGCAATGGCTGTTACCTTGAACGGTAATTATCCTGAGGATCTGGCATACGACCTTAACGATCCTTATCATTATTATCGTACACAGGAAATAGAAGGAATTAAATATTTTATCGCTGGTGGTGAGGATCACCGGACGGGAGAAAAGAAGGATACTGAACAATGTTTTTTACAGTTGGAAAATTATTTAAGTAAGTATTTTTCAATTAATGAAGTGGTTTATAAATGGTCTTCACAATATTTTCAATCCAATGACGGCTTGCCTTACATTGGGCATTTGCCGGGCAATCCTAAGACAGTTCTTGTTGCAACCGGATATGGCGGCAACGGAATTACTTATAGCCAAATTGCTGCACAAATTCTTACAGACCTTATTGTAAAAGGACAAAGTGATTTTGAAGAAGTTTTTAATCCTTCAAGAGGAAAACCAGTTGCAGGCTTTGCTAACTTTGTAAAAAGTGCAGCAGATGTTACCGGCAATTTTATTGAGAAATTAATTCCTTCTGAAAAAATAGAAGGACTTGATGAGATCAAAAACGGAGATGCGAAACTGGTCAATTTTGAAAACCAGTCAGTGGCTTTATATAAAGATGAAACAGGGAAGATTCATTCTGTCAATCCTGCCTGCACTCATATTAATTGCACCGTTGCCTGGAATACTGCTGAAAAAACATGGGAATGCCCCTGCCACGGTTCAAGATTTAATGAAGACGGGGTCATGTTTACTGCTCCTGCCCGCAAGGACCTTGAAAAGATTCATCTTGAGAAATAATTAAATCCCAAGTTTAGAAACCGGGTTAGATGTTTTACCGTAAAATATGGGGTAATTACCATTTATCCTGCAATGTTCCATCTTGCAGAAAGGCTTTTAGAAATATCAACGACCGTATTCATTGATCTTTCGAGACCTTCATCAGTTAAATAAAATACAGAGGAAATCCTACAGGGAAATCTTTCTCCGTTTTTCCGGATCCCCGTTACTTCTGCTTTTGCAATTCCTTTTTCATGCCTTTTAGACAAGAAATTGATGAAAGATCTTTCGTCAATGTCAAAAATATCAGCGCAATCATGCTTGGCCATTTCCGCTTTTGAATAGCCAAACATTTTGCATAATTTTTCATTGAACCTGATGATTTGTCCATTCCTACTTCCAATATACATTGGATGAAAGGCATTTTCGAAAACCGCATTGTATAATTGTTCGGTAGTAAGAAAATCGACTTTTTCTTTTTTATCAATAGATGAAGGATATGGTTCAGACGATTTTATATAAAGTTCCGGAAGGTGGGTGTAAGATTGATTATTCATGGGATTGAAATTATAGGGTTTCACGTATGAAATTGCAATTACCGTGCTATAAAATCACACCTGAGTTCTTTTTAACAATTAAAGATTTAGAATAAATAACCTTTGCCCCTACTGATTGAGCTTCACTCTTCTTAATTCCAGTAAATTTAATCCATTCGGTATAAAATTGTGAACATAAGGTTGTACCATCCAAATAACCATATCATACCATAAAGGCACTACCGGCGCATCTTTCATCACTAACTGATCCGCCTGCTGGTAAATTTTATACCTCAGTGAATCATTTTTTTCTGATAATGCCTCTTCGTATAATTTATCAAATTTTGGATTATTATATCTTGTATAATTTGGAGGAGCAGGATTTTTTCCATAAAATACACTGAGAAAGTTTTCTGCATCAGGATAATCTGCAATCCAGCTACCGCGAAAAAACAAAGCTTCTGATTTTGCTGTTTGTTCCAGCAATAAACTTTTCTGAACTACTTCTACATTTACTTTAATTCCTATCTGTTGAAGTTCATTGGCTATGTAACTGGCAAGATCGGCATACAAAGGAACCGTCAATAATTTGAATGGTTCCAAACCAACACCATTCGGATATCCGGCTTCTTTCAACAGTTGCAAAGCTTTTGCAGGATCATAATGATAACCCTTCACTGCTGATGAATCGAATGATGGAAAAGCAGCAGGAACAAAACCGCTTTCAGCAGGAATTCCAATGGAGTTTCGAATGTATAACATCATTTTTTGGCGATCAAATCCATAGTTGATTGCCTTTCGGATTTTTACATCATGAAGCGGTGAATTTTTTACAAGGCTCAAAGTGCTGTCACATAAAAATCCAAGATATTCAATAGTGAGTGCCGGATGTTTTATCAGCATAATCTTTCCTTGCCACGCTTTACGCAATGTGCCGCCTTTTGTCAGCACTTCATCTTTAAATGAGGGATCAATTTCATTTACAAAATCCAAGCGCTTTTGTTGAAATTCTAAAAATTCTGTCGCTTTATTTTGAAGAAAAGTAATTTTAATTCCATCGATATATGGAAGCCTTGTACCGGTACTGTCTTTTTCAAAATAATTTGGATTTTTTTTCATTACCAGCGCCTGGTCTTCTTCCCACGCAACCATCTCGAAAGGACCGGTACCACAAGGATGACGGCGAAAATCCTTGCCATATTTTTCTACAACTTCTTTTGGAATAATGGAACAATACTGCATACTCATTACACCAAGAATCGGTTGAAAAGGACGTAATAATTTTAATTGAAAAGTAGTATCATTAATTGCTTTAAAAGGCTGAACGGTATCTACTCTTCCATTAAAGATCCAGGCGCCGCTGCTGGCTGTATTCTTATCAAGAATTCTTGCAAAACTATACACCACATCGTTTGCGGTCATCTTTCTTCCTTTGCCATTTGGAAAGGCAGCATTATCATGAAAAAAAACATCATTACGCAAATGAAATGTGAAGGTGAGATTATCAGGAGAAATGTCCCAGCTTTTTGCAAGGGAAGGAACAAGATTGAGATCATTATCTATCTGCACTAACGTGTTATACAGTTGATGAACTGCCCACATGATGGATTGATTTTTTGCAAAAGCTGGGTCGAGTGTTGCAATCCCTGATTGTTCATTATAATGAAAAATATTTTTCACTTTTTCATGATGATTACAGGAAGAAATGCAGCACGAATAAACAATCAGAGCAAAAAGAAAATTAGGTTTCAGCAATTTTATCAATGGTAAAGGATTTTGTTTTTTAACTTCATCTTTGTTTTAAAAAAAATAAATTTAGTAAATGAAAAAGATAATTGCTGTTTTTAGTTTAATGCTTTTTGTTTTAAATTTTTCTTATGCACAAAATTTTACTCATGCAGATACATTGCGCGGCAGTAACGGCCCGGGCAGATATTGGTGGAATGCAACTAAATATGATCTGTATGTAAAATTTAATCTTCCGGATAGCAGCATAAACGGTTTTAATATTATCAGTTATAAAGAATTAAGTTTAAAACATCCGGAATTTTTTCAGATAGATTTACAGGAACCGATGATCATTGATTCTGTAATTCTTCAAAAAGGTTCACCAAAATTTCCATTTAGGAAAACAAAATTATCTTTTACAAAGGAAGGAAATGCATGGTTTGTTTATTTGCCACATCAATCTCTGATCACTGCAAAACATGACATTAATAAGATCATGAGAACCAGCAAAGATGCTGATCAAATAACGGTTCATGCTTATGCAGCCAACGAACTTTCAAATCTTGTCGTATATTATCACGGCAAGCCCCGTGTTGCAAAAATAGCGCCCTGGGATGGAGGTTTTGTGTGGAAAAAAGATAAGGCCGGAAATCCGTGGATAGCCGTGGCCTGTCAGGGTTTGGGGGCAAGTGTTTGGTATCCGTGTAAGGATTACCAGGCGGATGAACCTGACAGTGCTGAGATGCATTTTACTGCTCCTTCAGATCTCGTAACCATCAGCAACGGAAGGTTGAGAAATGTAAAAAATTTGGACGATGGAAATACTGAATATACCTGGACTGTAAAAAATCCGATCAATAATTATGACATCACTTTTTATGTCGGAAAGTATGTACATTTTGGCCAGATTTATAAAGGTGAAAAGGGCAAGCTCAGTATGGATTATTGGGCCCTTGATTCCAATCTTGAAAAAGCAAAAGTGCAATTTAAAGACGCGCCTCGGATGATGAAAGCATTTGAATATTGGTTTGGCCCCTATCCTTTTTATAAAGATGGATATAAATTGGTTGATGCGCCCTTTCTTGGAATGGAGCATCAGAGCGCCATCGCTTATGGGAATCATTATAAGATGGGTTATAGCGGGAAAGATCTTTCAGGATCCGGATGGGGGATGAAGTGGGATTTTATCATTGTGCATGAAAGTGCGCATGAATGGTTCGGAAATAATATCACTTCAAAAGATCTGGCGGATATGTGGGTTCACGAATCCTTTGCTAATTACGCCGAAGCGCTTTTTACAGAATATTATTATGGCAAAAAAGCAGCCGATGAATATGTGATTGGTGTAAGAAAAAATATTAGGAATGATAAACCAATCATTGCCCATTATGGCGTCAATGAAGAAGGCAGTGGTGATATGTATTATAAAGGTGGTAACATGATTCATGCAATCAGGCAGATCATTAACAATGATGAAAAATTCCGCAATATTTTAAGAGGATTAAATAAAACCTTTTATCATCAAACCGTTACTAGCAAACAGGTTGAGGACTATATCAATCAGCAATCAGGGATAAATTTTTCAAAAGTTTTTGATCAGTATTTGAGAACGGTTCAGATTCCTGTTTTGGAATATAAAAAAGTGAATGGACAGATTTATTATCGCTGGACAAATTGTGTCGATCATTTTAATATGCCTTTGAAAGTTTATAACGATAAAGAAAAATTGATCTTCATTCATCCTACACCTGATTTTCAAAAAGCGCCAAAAAGTGTGAAAGAAATAAAAGTCGACCAAAATTTTTATGTGCAGACTAAAGATGTCTCTTAAAAAATCGGAACGCATTTTCATTGTAATATCAATAATTTTTTTACTGCTAATTTAGCGCCTTAAACAAATCTATGTCGCAGGTACGAAAGCAAAGTATTGTTTCAACGGGTTTTGTATATGCCGGTTTTTTGATCGGGTTTGTCAGCACTTATTTATTTACAAGACAAGGTTCTGTTTTTACTCCCGCCGAATATGGATTAACCAGTATTTTTATTGCGGTTGGAAACCTGATGTTTGCATTTGCAAACCTTGGAATGGTGTCTGTCGTTTATAAATTTTATCCTTATTACAATGATAATTTACCTAAAAAGAAAAACGATCTTTTAACGTGGACTTTGCTGGTCAGCTTTATTGGTTTTTGCTGTGTAATACTTTCCGGCATTGTGTTTAAGGATTTTGTGATCAGAAAATTCGGCGGTAATTCACCGGAATTTATTCAATATTATTTTTGGGTTTTCCCTTTCGGGTTCACCTTGCTGATGTTTTCGATGTTTGAAGTTTTTGCATGGAATATCCGTAAATCTATTTTCACCACTTTCCTTCGCGAACTTTTATTCAGATTACTCACATTAGTACTGATTTTTTTATTAAGTTTTAAATTAATCGGCAGCTTTGATACTTTTATAAAGCTATATGCTTTTTCTTATGGAGTTGTAGCCCTTGTGCTTTTAATTTACCTGGTCTGGAAAAAAGAATTTTATATCACATTTACGATTAGCCGTGTTACAAGAAAGTTTTATAAAAAAATGGTTTCCATGGCCTCGTTAATTTATGTAGGTAGTACCATTTATACGATTGCCACTTTTATTGATACGATCATTATCATGTCGCTTTTAGGTACTGATGCTGTGGGAATATTTACATTGGGTTTTGTTGTTTCCGGTTTAGTACAAGCCCCGCAGAGAGGCGCTGTTGCTGCATCTATACCGGTTTTATCAAAAGCCTGGAAAGATAAGGATTATGAAAAGATCAACTTAATTTATCAACGTTCAGGCATCAACTTATTGATTGCTTCCCTTGGGATTTTTTTGATCGTCTGGCTTAATTATGTGGATGCGGTTCATACTTTTAAATTGAAACCGGCTTACATTGAATCGCAATGGATCTTCTTTTTTTTAGGTTTGGCAAGAGTTGTTGATTTGGGTACCGGAGTAAATTCTCAAATTATTGGCACCTCTACATTTTGGCGTTTTGAATTTATAAGCGGTATGGTCTTATTGGCTCTTGCTGTACCCTTGAATTATTATCTGGTGAAACATTATGGAATTATCGGTGCCGGTTATTCCACCCTTATTTCTTATTCTGTTTATAACCTGATTCGCATCGGTTTTTTAAAAAGGAAATTTAATATGCATCCTTTCAGCCTCAAAACGGTATATGCAATTTTGCTCGCTTTTGCAATTTATTTTATCTGCTATTTTGCTTTCAGATCAGTACACGGATTTTTTGCCATTGTGCTCAGAAGTGTAGTCTTTACTGCATTATATGGAGGCGGTATTGTTTATTTCGATCTGTCTCCGGATATTTTATCGGTTTGGACAAACGTGAAAAACAAAACCTACAAAAGGAAAAAAGAAATTGTTTAAATTTAAAATTGCTTACGCGGCTATCATTTTATATCAGCTTCCGGCTTTTTTTGAAATTCAAAAATTGCTTCATAGCCCATTCTGTGTGGAATAGAATTGTTGCAATTTTCATATTTTAAAAAAGTAAAAGTTGGTTTAAAATATTTTTGATACTCTTCATCACTTGCGGTAAATGGTGGCTGGTCATGAGAAAATTTTTTATTAAACAAAACTCCCGCGATCTTTCCACCATCATTTAAAAGTTCAAAGCATTTCTTTACATAATTTTCTCGCATGGATGGTTGTAATGCACAGAAAAATGTTTGCTCCAAAATCAGATCATATTTTCCTTTGTGATCGAAAAAATTTTCATTCACAATGTTGATCGGTTGTCCCTGGAATTTCTCTTTTAATTTTTGAGTAACAACCGTGGAAAAATCAATGAGGGTAACGCTTTTAAATCCTTTTGATAAAAGATATTCTGCCTCATAAGCATTGCCACAACCGGGAATCAGGATTTTCAAATTGTTGTTTTTGATGCTGTCGATATAACTTTTCAAAGGCGCAGAGGCCTGTTGCATGTCCCAGCCGGTTTCATTGTTTAAATAACGATAGTCCCAATATTCGGGAACGGTGGAAGAAAATTCTGCTTCATTTTGCATTGTTGAATTCTCCATACAATTTATTTTAAAAATAATTGAATAAAATGAACCGTTGCTGAAAGCTGGAAAAATGTTTACCAGGGCAGAAGCAAAAACAAAGCTAAAAAAAATTTGAAACTTCTGTAAAGTTTTTATAAATCCAGCTACATCCTCTCAGGAACATTTATTCCCAAAAGTTGTAATCCGCTTTTGATAACAGTTGAAGTCATAACGGATATGCATAGACGAAGTTTTTTCTTCTCTTCATTTTCAGCATTTGCTACAGAATGCTCCGAATAAAATGAGTTGTATAATTTTGAAAGATTAAAAACATAGTTGGCGATAATGGAAGGATTCATTTCAATGGCGGCATCAGAAATAATGTTGCCATATTTTTCTAAGAAAATAATCAATTGTCTTTCCAGGGGAAGAAGTTTTTCCACTAATAACTGATTACTGTTCACTGATAGCTGCTCACTGCCCACTTTTCTCAAAATAGATTGTATTCTCGCATACGTATATTGAACAAAAGGGCCGGTAAACCCATGAAAATCGATACTATCTTCGGGATTGAAGATCATTCTTTTTTTAGGATCAACTCTTAATAAATAAAACTTCATCGCGCCAAGACCAAGGGTTTCATACAATTTATCAAGTTCATCGTTTGTGAAATCATTTACTTTTCCCAACTCTTTTGTATGTTTTTCGGCAGTGGCTACCATCTCATCAATCAGATCATCAGCGTCAACAACAGTTCCCTCTCGACTCTTCATTTTACCCGTGGTTAATTCCACCATTCCATAGCTTAAATGATAAATTTCATCGGCATAAGGCATCCCGAGTTTCCTGATAATTTCTTTTAAAACTTTCATGTGATACAATTGCTCGTCACCGATCACATAAATGCTTTTGTCTAAATGGTAGTCTTCAAACTTCTGTTTTGCCAACCCAATATCCTGGGTGATATAAACAGAAGTGCCATCACTTCTCAGTACAAGTTTTTCATCAAGGCCTTTATCGGACAAATCAATCCAAACACTGCCATCCTCTTTTTTAATTAAAATATTTTTTTTCAACCCTTCCTGTACAAAATCTTTTCCTAAAAGGTAAGTATTGCTCTCATAAAATGTGTGATCAAAATCGCTTCCAATTCTCTTGTAAGTTTCTGCAAAACCTTCATAAACCCAACCATTCATTTCGCTCCAAAGTGCTCTCACTTCTGGTTTCCCATTCTCCCAATCCAACAGCATCTGTTGAGTCTCTTTCATTATCGGCGCTTCTTTTTCCGCCTCTTCCTTCGTTTTTCCTGATTCAATTAATTGATGAACTTCATTCTTATATTCCTCATTAAATTTCACGTAAAAATCACCAACTAAATGATCACCTTTTTCATTTGCGGATTCCGGTGTTGCGCCATTTGCAAACATCTGCCAGGCAATCATGCTTTTACAAATATGAATTCCACGATCATTTACAATGGAAGTTTTGATTACCTCATTTCCGTTTGCTTTTAAAATTTCTGCAACACTCCAACCTAAAAAAATATTTCTCAAATGCCCAAGGTGTAAGGGTTTATTGGTATTTGGTGAAGAATATTCCACCATTATTTTTTGATCATTCGAAGACTTTTTACCAAAATGCTTATTATCAAAATTCTGTCGTAAAAGTCTGGTTAATTGGGCATCTGCAAGTTGCAGATTCAGGAAGCCTTTAATTACATTATACTTTGAAAAAAAATCCGGATGATTTTTTATTAACTGTTCACCAATTTCATTTCCTAAAAGTTCCGGGGATTTTTTTAAGATTTTTACCAAAGCAAAAAGTACAACGGTATAATCTCCCTCAAACTCTGGCTTTGTTTCATTTATTTGGAAATCATTTTCAGAAAATAATTGTCCATACAATTCTGAAAGACTTGTAATGGTATAAGATTGTATGAGAGATGTAAAAGACATTTTGCGAAAGTAGATTTAATACCGGCATTCGATAAAAAAGAATTATGAATAATTACTGCTGAGAGCCAGTGCTATACTTATTTATAATTTTCCATTGCTTTTTTCACGCTATCATATTTTAGCAATAGGGCTTCAGCAGTTGCTTCGTCTTTTATCCCGGTTTTTTCCATCAACATATGAGTACCTCTTTTAACAATTTTCTGATTGGTTAATTTCATGTTCACCATCTTATTATCTTCCACTCTTCCCAACTGGATCATCGCGGTCGTTGAGATCATGTTGAGGATCATCTTTTGTGCAGTGCCGCTTTTCATTCTTGTGCTTCCGGTGATAAATTCCGGACCGACGATTACTTCAACAGGATAATCAGCAACACTGCTGATTGGTGATTCAGGATTGCATGCTATGCTTCCGGTAACAATATTATGTTCTTTACATTTTTTTAAAGCACCAATCACATAAGGAGTTGTGCCACTTGATGCAACGCCGATCACTACATCTGCTGGAGTAATATTAAAATTTTTTAAATCTTCCCAACCTTGTTCAGTATCATCTTCAGCATTTTCTACCGGATCAATAATCGCTTTTTTGCCACCGGCAATAACACCGATCACGAGTCCTTTGGGAACGCCATATGTAGGAACACATTCACTGGCATCAAGAATGCCCAAGCGCCCACTGGTGCCGGCTCCAATGTAAAACAGTCTTCCGCCTTCGATCATTTTTCCAGAGACTGCTTTGATCAATTTTTCAATTTGGGGTAAAGTTTTTTCCACTGCTGCTGCTACCAGGTAATCTTCTTTGTTGATATTTTTAATGATTTCACCAACGGTCATTTTTTCAAGGTTGCGATAATGTGAAGGTTGCTCGGTAACTTTTGTAAAAGCCATAGATTTTTTCTGCAAAATTATATTATTTAAAAATTATTCATCCTGTTATAAACGCTTTTTCAATCTTTACTATTGTTAAAACTGTTTTCAACTTTGGTGCAATTATACACTTACATTAATTTACACACTTTATTTTCAAGATAAAAAGTTTTCTCAATGAAACAATTGATATCCGGAATTTTTGTTTTTTTTCTTTCAATTTTATTTGCCGGGGCGCAAAATATCGAAAATAATTTAGAGACTTATGCAAAGGATTTTACACAGGAAAGAATTTATCTGCATTATGACAAATCTTCTTATGCTCCTGGCGAAACTATCTGGTTTAAAACCTACCTGATGGAAACAATTTTTCCGGCTGATAAAAGCAAAACTGTTTACATTGATTGGACAGATGAGAATGGGAAATTACTTTTGCACAGCATTAGCCCTGTCCAGGATGGTACTTCTTTTGGGCAGTTTGATATTCCTGAAAACTATAGTGGAAGTTACCTTCATGTGAAAGCATATACCAAATGGATGCTCAATTTTGATTCCGCTTTTTTATACAATAAGGATATAAGAATTCTTTCTGATTCGAATAAACTTCCTGTTTCTAAAAATACAATCAAACCTGAATTGGCATTTTTTCCTGAAGGTGGTGACGCAATCGCAAATGTTACGAATAAGATTGCTTTCAAAGCAAATGATCAATATGGAAGACCGGTTAAAATTACGGGTGTAATCAAAGACAGCAAAGGTGAAACTATTGATAAATTAAATTTAATTCACGATGGAATGGGTTTTGTTTTTATCAGGCCAAATCCCGGAGAAACTTTTTATGCATCCTGGAAAGATGAAAAAGGCGGATCCCATAAAACGGAATTACCGGCAATAAAAAGTACCGGTGTTGCATTACAGGTATCAATTGCAGGTACGCACAGAAATTTTTTAGTGAGTGCCTCACAGGCATCCCCTGCTGAAATAAAATCAGTGCATATTATCGGCACAATGTATCAGCAACCAGTTTTTAATATTAATAAAGATTTGAATGATGGAAAGGCCCAGGGAATTATTCCTACTGAATCTTTGCCAAGTGGAATTTTGACGATCACGGTTTTTGATAATGACTGGAAACCGTTGGCAGAGCGGGTTACGTACGTTAATAATGAAGAATATTTATTTCAAGCTGAGGTGAAAGTACAACATTGGGGTTTAAATAAACGAGCAAGAAATGAAATTGAAATTTCTGTTCCTGACAGTCTCCAGGCAAATTTATCGGTCTCAGTAACCGATGCTGCAATTGGCGAAGACACAAGTGATAATATTATTTCGCATCTTTTATTAACAGGCGAACTGAAAGGGAAAATTAATAATCCTGCTTATTATTTTCAAAATAACAGCGATTCCATCATGCAGCAATTAGACCTTGTAATGCTTACTCATGGGTGGCGGAGGTTTGATTGGGAAAAGGTTGCGAAAGGAGAATTCCCGGTTATTAAGTATAAGAGAGATACTTCCTATCTTTCGTTATCAGGCAAAATATACGGTGCTACTCCTTCCCAGTTAAGAATGACCGGAGAAATAATTTTGATGGTAAATCAAAAAAAATCGGGCATGCAGGTCTACACGGAAGCGATCAACAGTGATGGAACTTTTAATGATCCTTCACTGCTTCTTTTTGATACTGCAAGAATTTATTATCAGCTTCCAAAATCAAAAGGATTGGGCGATGTAAGCGTTCAGTTTATGCAAAACAAACTTCCTCCATTTTCAAACAATATGAAAGCATCCGGCAATTTTTATAATCATCTGGCTGACACATCCGGTAATCATTATCACATTCATTGGAATGATGCAGCACTACGCGAATTAAATTTTTTGAAAGGAAAAGTTTTGGCAACAGTAAACATCAAAGCGAACCCAAAAACGCAAATTGAGGAGATGGATAAAAGATATACATCTGGTTTATTCTCCGGCGGTGATGCCCATGAATTTGATCTTTTAAATGATCCGTTTGCTTCATCAGCGATGGACATTTTTCAATATTTGCAGGGGAAAGTTGCTGGTCTGCAGATCAATGCTACTAGCAATCCTCCCTCTCTTTCATGGCGTGGAGGCACTCCGCAGGTTTACGTAGACGAAATGCCAACTACAACAGACATGGTTTCTTCTGTTCCCGTTTCTGATGTAGCTTATGTCAAAGTGTTTCCACCACCATTTATGGGTGGGACAGGGGGCGGAAGTGGAGGGGCAATTGCCATTTATACAAGGAAAGGCGGGGACCGTCAAAGGGAAACTGGCAAAGGGTTATCGAATAATACAGTAAGTGGTTACACAGCCATCAGACAATTTTATTCCCCAAATTATGAAACCTTTTCTGAAGAAAATGAAAAGAAAGATCTGCGCTCTACACTTTACTGGAATCCTTCTGTAGTAACGACACCAGGGCAAAATAAGATAACACTTAAATTTTTTAATAATGACATCACTGATGCGTTCAGAGTCGTCATTGAAGGAATGACCAAAGATGGAAGATTGACTCACGTGGAACAAATGATGGAGTGAAGAGTGTCATGCTTTAGGTGGATTTTAATCTGTTCAGACTGAATGATACAGGATTGGAGAATAATACAGTTTGAATATTTCCGGTTTCCATTTGTTTGAAAAGAATTAATAATTGAAAGCTTTTGTACAATTAAATTATGACCAACTAGCTTTGGAAATTCGTTTCCTGTTGTATCATTTAAAATTCTACTCGCATTCTTTTTACTAGACTTGAATTATTTAAAATGCAATTAGAAGAACGGAGTAAAGTATGAAGTTGAAAATTCTTTAATAAGCTATTTAATTCTTTCAATATATTGATTGGGCAGTTCTCTGCTTTTGGAAAATAACCCAGGTTTTTGCCTTGGAAATGAATTTCGATAAAATGAATTCCACTATACCAGGTATCGGCTTGTTGATCATTATGTAAGTGGGAACTGATATAAATACCGGCAGTCATCAGATTATTTAATGTAAAAGAATCATGCTGATATCAGCAACTACTGATGTCAATTCTTATCCTAAATTTCCAATAACTTCTGCAGCTTTTGCTGCAATATTTTCCCAATAAAAATGTTGGAAAAATGCTGAAGAAATTGATTGATTTATTTCAATTACTATTTCCATCTTGTCGGCAAAGTCTTTCCAATCGTTGTTTTTAGTTAAAAGTAACTTCCCGTTACAAATGCCTTCATCAATACCAATAGCGCCGTTGAAAGCGGAAACTGCATTTAAATTATATCCTAATGCTTCTACTAATTTTGTTTTAATTCCGCCACCATTTGTAATGGGATTTATGAATACATCTGCCCCTTTAAAATAAGCAGAAATATCATCGACAAAACCTGCGTAAATAATATTTTGGCTGACATAAGATTCTAATTCGTTCATTTCTTCCGGGAGGTCTTTCCCACAAATAATTATTTTATAGGAAATATTTTTCTTTATAAATAGTGGATTGATTTTTTCAACGATATTTTTTACCCCTTCCAGGTTTGGGCCATAATCAAGCGTGCCGTTGAAAAGGAATAAATGGGTGTCTGAAGAAAGAGCATATTTTTTCAAAAGAAAATTTCTTGCTTCTTCTTTTTCAGTTGAAGTTGGAATGCCCTTCCATGAAATTCCATAAGTGATGACTGCTGATTTTTCAAATGGCAATTGGTAGTGTTTATAAAAATAATTTCTGTCTTTTTCTGTAATGCAAAAAGTAAAATCTGCTTTGTTGTGGATAAATTTTTCATACTGCCACAAGATTTTCCACCACCATTTCCCAACTGTCTTAAACCGCTCTGATTCTATATTGTGTGAATGAATAACCACTTTTACTTTACAGTAATACCTGAGCAAAAGCACCATCCAACCATAATAAGGATGTTCACAAATAATGTGGGTAATGTTATTTTCACGGATGATTTTTTTTATCAAACCAAAATAAAAAAAATTAAAATAACGTGAAGGTTTATTGCTTAATAAATTAAAAACTTTATAAGAAGCAAATGAAGGACCATTATCTTTTATGGTAAAACAAAACAGATTTTCCTGTTGCCGGAAATATTCATTGAAGAGCGCTATTCCTTTCTGTCCGCCTAATTTCGCCGGGAAAATTTTGTAGGTAACTATGCTCAGTACATTTGTCATTAAAAAAATGATTATTCCAACAAATTAATATTATTTTGTCGACAGTTTTTTCAAAACATTTATTTTAATGAAATTAATTTCATTTTTTTCACGCTTCGCTTTGATCTGTAACATTTGTTTTTTATTATTTCTTTTTTTTAACACAATGCAGGCCAGCAAGCATGTGGAGGCTGCAAAAGGGACCGTTGTAGCGTTTCCTTTTTTCAAAGACCTCGTTATTATTTTGGGATTTTCAGCGATTTTAATTAATTCAATCATGTGCATTGTTTATGTAGTAACGATTGTGGCGGGCAAATTTTCTTTTTTACAAAAATGGCTGGTTGTCGTTAATTTTATTTTCTTGCTGGTTCAATTTTATTTTTTCTTTTTATAAATATTTTTTCTAAATGATCCATAAAATTTTAAGAGATAAACCGACCAAAATATTTGTTGGTTTCACTGCTTTCTTTGTTGCAAATGCTTTGGTGGCCGAGGCGATCGGGATGAAATTATTTTCACTTGAAGGATTGTTCGGATTGCAACCGGCTAATTTCACTTTGTTTGGACAAAGTGGATTAGCGTTTACGCTTACCTGTGGCGTTATCCTGTGGCCGTTTGAATTTGTGATCACTGATATCATCAATGAATATTACGGACCGAAAGCAGTTCGCAGAATTTCAGTCACCGCTGTTATCCTTATCAGTTATGCATTTCTCATGTATCTTATTGCCATCGCTTTACCACCGGCAAAAGCCTGGCTGAGCAGCAGTCACCAGCAAGGGGTTGAAAACATTCAAACATCATTCAGTGCCATTTTCGGGCAAAATATGCGCATCATTCTGGGAAGCCTGGTGGCATTTTTAGTAAGCCAGGGTGTAGATGTTTATGTGTTTCAAAAAATAAAAAAAGCTACAGGACACAAATACCTTTGGCTGCGTGCAACCGGCTCTACCCTTGTATCACAGCTTGTGGATAGTTATATAGTTTTATTCATTGCCTTCACCGGATTGTTTTCATGGCAGTTAATTTTGGCAGTCGGAATAATGAATTATTTGTACAAATTTATTGTTGCAATCGTTCTTACTCCTTTGATTTATTATATCGAAAAAAGAATTGAAAGATATGTTGGGCATGAAACGGCTGAACAAATGAAACGGGCTGCAATGGGTGATACTACTGAGTTTCAGAACATTCCTGCAGCGGGATAGTTCTGTAGTTTTAATTCGTAGTTTTTAGCAATTGCACAACGATTTTATCAATGGGTAAACTCATGTCTTCAGAAGAAATATCTTTTAAATTAATAAAACGAAAGGTTTCAATTTGAGAAGTTTGATTGTATATATTTAATTGCTCTTCTGTAAAATTATTTTTAGAATTAGTGAGATGAAAAGTGATCGGCTCAAGGGGATTTACAAAATAATAAATAGAGATGATCTGATCCTTTGGATTGAACGCACTTTGTTGATAGAAATCAGTGGTGTAAAGATGTTCAGTCACTTCCACCTGTAAATTCATTTCTTCTTTGAATTCTCTTTTCAGGCAATCCCGTGTGCCTTCGCCATGCTCTAATCCTCCACCAGGAAATTTTGTATAAAATTTGCCGCGGATGTATTCATCGCTTACCAGGATTTGGTTTTTATTAATCAGAATTCCATAAACACGTACATTGAACATCGTTATCCTTTTAATTCTATTTCTGCTGAAAAGACAAAAGTTGCAGGGCCGGACAACCAGATATTCTTAAATTCTGTTTCACTTATTTTTTCAAATTCCACATTAAGTTCGCCGCCTTTTGTTTTTACTTCTACGCGGTTAAATCCATTGTCATTATGGGCAGCCATCAATGCAGAAGCAGTGACGCCGGTACCGCAACTAAATGTTTCATTTTCTACACCACGTTCATAAGTACGCACATAAATTTCATCTTCATGAAGTATTTCAACGAAGTTGACATTGATCCCCTTCTCCGCAAACTCTTTACTATTGCGAATCTTACGGCCTTCTGCAACCACATCAATCTTGTCAACATCTTTTACAAATTTTACATAATGTGGTGAGCCGGTATCTAAAACATAGTGATCTAAAGAAAAATGTACATTGCTGACATCGTTCATTTTTAAACTAACCTCTTTGTCAAGATCAATCTCTGCTTTATGAATTCCATCGGTTGCTAAAAATGAATATTCATTCTTTTTTATTCCCAACGTAGAAGCAAACTGAACGATGCAACGGCCTCCATTTCCACACATCGATCCTACATTGCCGTCTGCATTATAATAAATCATTTCAAAATCGAAACCATCTTTTTTATTCAACATCATCAATCCGTCAGCACCAATTCCAAAATGCCGGTCACAGATTGTTTTCACCTGTTCAGAAGTGATTTTGTCATAGTTGTTTTCACGGTTATCCAGCAAAACAAAATCATTTCCTGCGCCCTGGTATTTATCAAATTTGATTTTCATTTTTATAATTTTTCAGTGATAATTTCCAAAGATTTTACAATCAGTTTTTCTACAAGAGCCAAGGAATCTTTGCTGAAAGTTTTGTGAATACGGTTGGCAATTATTGCGCTCAAAGAAAGACAATGATGGTTCAAAGCTTTGCCCAGCCCGTAAATTGCCGATGTTTCCATTTCAAAGTTAATAATACGATTTTTGCCAAATTGAAATGAAGTAAGTTGATCAATCAACTGTGGATTAGAAATTCCAAGCCTCAGAATTCTTCCTTGCGGGCCATAAAAACCTGGACAGGTAACTGTGATACCCTGGTGATATCCATCAACAAAATATTTTAATAGATACATGGAAGCGGCTGAAATATATGGATTACCAAAGCCGTTGTGCAACTGCGTTTGAGTAACAAACGAATGCAATAATTGCTTTTCTTCTTCATTGTTTTCATGCAAATAAAAGTTCATCAGATTATCAATGCCCAATCCATGAGTGCTTGCAACAAAACTATCCACTGGGACATCTGCCTGCAAAGATCCGGAAGTGCCAATACGAATGATATTTAACTGATTTAAATCACCATTGATCGTCCTGCTTTCAAAATCAATATTTACTAGCGCATCCAATTCATTTAAAACGATATCAATATTATCAGGACCAATTCCTGTGCTGATGATCGAGATTCTTTTGTGTCCTGCATAACCGGTATGCGTTACAAATTCCCGATGTTGTCGCTGAACTTCAATTTTATCAAGGTGTTTACTGATCTCTTTCACACGGTCAGGATCGCCAACGGTAATGATATTTTGAGCAAGTTCGTCAGGTTTCAGATCGAGATGATAAATAGCGCCACGGGAGTTTAGGATCAATTCAGATTCGGCGATACATTGCATAATTTTTAGTTAAGAATAGATGATCAATTGCTGAATTTGTATCAGAAATTTTTACAAAAATACTTCAATATAAAAGAATGAAATTTACGATTCCAGATTTAAATTATTCTAAACAAAAAATCCCTATTTTTGTGCGCTTTAAAAAAAAGGTCCTGTGGCCGAGTGGTTAGGCAGAGCTCTGCAAAAGCTTCCACAGCGGTTCGAATCCGCTCGGGACCTCTAAAGGGGATTATCAATGAGATAGTCCCTTTTTCTATTTTTACTTATCCTTACTGTTATCGTCTGGTTTTCAGATTGTTATAACAGTTTGCTGTCATTCTCCGTTTTACCTTCATATTCATCTTTACTTCACTTTAATAGACCATTAGATAGACCAAGAATTTGGGTCTATCTAATAAAGATTTGGAACTCTTG
>Ga0157372_10002920_pt1 | contig 18467 bp, 12 predicted proteins | sample C55metaG_FD_115307 | JGI IMG/M metagenome (GOLD analysis project Ga0157372, IMG submission 115307) | Corn rhizosphere microbial communities from Kellogg Biological Station, Michigan, USA - C5-5 metaG | ecosystem: Host-associated > Plants > Roots > Rhizosphere > Soil | place: USA: Michigan... | reverse complement strand
TTCCAGAATACCACGATGGACCTTCCAATCGCGCTGGGCAAGACCATCAGCAATGAAACATTCATCGCCGACCTTGCCAAAATGCCTCACCTGCTCATGGCCGGTGCCACAGGACAGGGTAAATCGGTAGGACTGAATGCCATTCTTGTTTCGCTGTTATATAAAAAGCATCCTTCGCAGATCAAATTCGTGCTCGTGGATCCTAAAAAGGTGGAGCTCACGCTGTTCAACAAGATCGAGCGGCATTTCCTTGCCAAGCTGCCCGATTCGGCGGAAGCCATCATCACCGATACCAAAAAAGTGGTGCATACCCTCAACTCGCTTTGCATCGAGATGGATCAGCGCTACGACCTGCTGAAGGAAGCGCAGGTGCGGAACCTGAAGGAGTACAATGCGAAGTTCATCGCAAGGAAGTTAAATCCGAACAATGGGCACAAGTTCCTGCCTTACATTGTGCTGGTGGTGGATGAGTTCGCCGATCTTATCATGACCGCCGGCAAAGAGGTGGAAACACCTATTGCGCGACTGGCGCAGCTTGCGCGTGCCATCGGCATCCACCTGATCATTGCCACGCAGCGCCCTTCCGTGAACATCATTACCGGAACCATTAAAGCCAACTTCCCTGCCCGCATCGCATTCCGCGTTACATCTAAGATAGATTCGCGCACCATCCTCGATGCCGGCGGCGCCGACCAGCTCATCGGCCGCGGTGATATGCTTTTATCCACCGGTAACGACCTTATCCGTATCCAGTGCGCCTTTGTGGATACGCCGGAAGTAGACAAGATCTGCGATTTCATCGGCAGCCAGCGCAGCTATCCTACCGCGTTTCTTTTACCTGAATACATTGATGAAAATGGCGAAGGCAGCGGCAAGATGGATGATCCTTCCGAAAGGGACCAGCTTTTCAACCAGGCAGCCGAAATTGTTGTCTCCACGCAGCAGGGCTCGGCTTCATTGCTGCAAAGAAGGCTGAAGCTTGGCTATAACCGTGCGGGCCGTATTGTCGACCAGCTTGAATCTGCCGGGATCATCGGGCCGTTCGAGGGTTCCAAGGCGCGCGAGGTGCTAATAAAAGATATGCTATCTTTGGAACAGTTTTTGAATAATACAGAGAAACTCTAAAAAAACAATTATGTTCACAAAGAAAAATATCCTTGTTGCCCTGTTAGCCGTTGGAAGCTTAAGCGCTTTAACTGCACAGACCGATCCGAAAGCAAAAGCCATTTTAGATGACCTGAGCGCAAAAACAAAAGCATACACCACTATAAAGGCCGAATTCACCTTCACTACCGAAAAGAAAGATAAAACGAAGGAATCACAGGAAGGTAAGATCTTCACAAAAGGTAACAAATACAGATTAGAGATTCCCGGTCACGTGATCTACTGCGATGGCAAAACGATCTGGGATTTTATCAAGGCGAGCAATGAAGTGCAGGTGAAAGATGCGGAAACCGGCGGCGATGATGCGGTAAACCCTTCCACCATCTTTACGATTTACGAAAAAGGCTTTAAATACAAGTTCGACGGTGAAGATGCAACAACGCAAACCATCAGCCTTTTCCCGGAGAATCCCGATAAGAAAAAGTACCATACTGCTAAATTGTTCGTGGATAAAGTGAAAAAGCAGATCTCCAGCGTGAAAATGATGATGAAGGATGGCACAACGCAAACGTACACTATCAAAAGCTTCCAGTCAAACACGCCGATCGCGGATAGCGAATTTACATTCGATATGAAAGCGCATCCGGGTGTGAGCGTAGAAGACCTGAGATAAAACGATGAAATATAAAAAGAAGAAGGCCACTGAAAAGTGGCCTTTTTTTATTGTTCTGTTTTATCCCGGATCCAGTTCGGATTCTCTTTAGCCTGCTTTTTCAGCAGAATTGTAATTCCCCAGTATCCGCCAAGGTAGGAGCAGGGAATGAACAGGAAGATGGAAATGATGACGGTCCATACCGGGTGTGGGATCATAAACAGGTTGTAGGCGCCAAGTCCCATGAGAATGCCGCCGACGGTGATAGCTTTTGCCATTTTATTAGCGGGCGCCATGAGCGCTGCAATGAGTCCGGCCACCAGGGAGCCCAGCGCATAGGAAAGCACCAGCAGGATAAACACAATGGTGGGTGCCCCGCTTGTATATGCGCTGATGGCAGCAGGGTCGTTAAGGTTCATGCCTGCAGGCATCGGGTAGATGATGTGACCGGCCACTTCCAGCGAGAGGATGATGAACAGCCCGCCGATAAGGCCAAGCGCAGTGGAGAGGATGTTTTTTGCCATTGAATGATGTTTACATCGCAAAATTACAAAAAGGAAATAAAAAAGCCCTCCCGGTTTTCCGGAAGGGCTCTTGTTTTTTATGTGGTAAATTATTTAACGATCAGCTTCTGAGTTGCAGTTCCATCTGCAGAGATCATGTTGATGATGTAAATACCGGCATTGAATTTCTCAAGGTTGATCTGCATGTTGTGCTTTCCTGCAGCGTACTCCTGGTTAGCCAGCTCAGCCACCATTTGCCCGGTTACATTGAACACGCGGATGCTTACTTTTCCTTTGTTCGCTACTGTGAATGCAAGGTTTGTGCTTGCAGCAGCAGGGTTAGGATACAACTCCATTGAAGACATCGCAGCAGCATTTGCGCTGATGCCCGTTGGTACGCACGCAAGGTCAGCTACCGGAACTTTAATGTAGTTGATAGTTGCATCGCCGCTTTGCGGGTCAGGAGTGGAAGCCGTAACACCGTGTCCTACTGCATTGTCGGTTTGAACGATGAGGTGAACAAATCCGTCAACACGTTTTGCCATTGCACCGTAAACGCCTTCTACGTAATCCTGCTGGGAAGGTCCCGGAGGGTCAGTAACGTCCTGTGGCGTGCACCATGTAGCACCACCGTCTTCGGAGCGCATTACGTACGTGTGCCTGTAGCTTTTTCCATCTCCGGGAGCGCCTAATTCAGCGTTTCCTTCGTAAATGCTGCAATACGATACATAGATATTGCCTGCAGCATCGATACCGGAAGACGGCATAGAGCTCAGTGATACCTGGTAAGTTCCCCATTCGGTAACGTTTAAAACTCCGTCACCATCGATATCTGCCGCAGCAGCGATCATAACAGGAGTGTTAACAGAAGCGGAAGAAGCTCCCATTGTTTCATTCCAGTACATTAAGCCGTCAGTTCCCGGGAAGTAGCTTACGCCGCCATCGCCAAGATCATCGTTCAGCATGCGCATACGGCCGAACCATACGTGCGCCATGCCCTGGTTGTCGAGCATTACGTGTACGGAAGCATCGTTTGTTTCGAGTGTATCGGCAGTGCCGTCGCCGTCAACATCCGATAACATGGTAGGCTCGTCAAATAAAGGGATCGGGAAATAGTTCACGATCGTTTTTGTCCAGGTAGCTCCGTTGTCCACAGATTTGATCAGGACAACATCCACATCAAAGCCGCCGGCAACAATAGCAATAGTGTCGCCTTTCGCATCGATTGAATAAGAATCTCCGCCAAATCCTAAATAAGAAGAAGCATCGATCTCAGGGATCACTGTGTGAAGCTTGTCCCAGGTAATTCCGCCGTCAAGCGAGCGGGAATATGCAAGGGCTCCATCCTGCCCCATGAAAGGCGCACCGCCCACACCGGTAGTCTGGGAGATCACGTGCAGCGTCATTCCGTTAGCACCGCCAACCGCTAAACGTGCCCATACGTCAGGAGAACCTAAGAATGCAGCGTCGCTCCATGGTCCGGTTCCTTTTACAGGGCGTTTGGAAATGTGCAGGTCGGATGCTTCGTGGGAAACCACTACTTCCGCACCTGTTGCAGTAACGCCGATGTTGGTGAATCCTGTTCTTACGTTTTCAATTTTTGCAGTAGGTGCCGGGCCCCAGCTTGAGCCGTTGAAATAGTTATAGCCTGTTCCGCGGTCGGTCCAGCTTGCCTGCTGCGTGGAGAATGTCCATGTAGCGGATAATGTACCGTCAGGATTGTTGATGAGGCGGTTGCAGATAGATGCATTGGTTTGCAGCTGGTAGCCTGTGGTTCCGATAGCGGTTGTTGTATAAGCGCGCTGTGCCGGAGTTGCAGGCCTCAGGCTGCTTACCAGTCCTGAAAATGAAGGTGCAGGCTCTGCGCCCGGAAGCTGGTTCTTTTTGTAAAGCTCTGCTTTCGTAGCAAGTGCAGGCTTTACTTTAGGAGGAGTCACTCCATTGTTGAGCGTGGTTGTTTGCGCAAAGGCAAAACTACCAAGACCCAAGGCAACTCCAAAGAGTACTTGTTTTTTCATAGCATTATTGATTTTGGGTTAGACGTGCATTTTTTTGATGAAAACAAATATAAAGAACCGATCCTTAGAAAACAAGCGCTGCGCGGCACATTCTTAATAAATTGTGCAAATCTTCCGGAAACGGGTAAAATTATCTACAGGGCTTCGCCGGTATTGGCGCGGAGGTGGATGGAGAAGCTTTTGGCCGGTGTTTCCGGGGCTTCCTGGCGGTATGAGGGAACAGGAGCGGTTGTATATAAAGCACAGAGCGTGTTCGAGACGCGGTAGAGGTGTTTCTGTTTGCCTGCAGGTGTTCCGTCGAGGATGCCCCTCAGCACATCCCAGCGCACATCATTCGGGTGATTGCCGTAGTCGTGCCACACGATCATCGAATGCTCATCTCTCAGAAGGGAGAACGCATTTTTTGTATCGCTCATCACACTTTCATAGTGATGGTCGCCATCTATAAAGATAAGATCGAACTTTTTTCCGAGGCTTTTATAATCGTAGCTGAGCGAATTGCCCTGCAGGTGAGTTACATTCTGAAGGTGCTTTGAATAAAAGCGATGTAGCTCCACGTATTTTTTGCTGAGGCCCATCCGGAGCATTTCGTTATCGGGCAGGTTAAGCGTAGTGCAGTGCTTTGCAACGGAAGCAACATTGGCAACGCTTTCTCCGCGCCAGGTGCCGATCTCGAAGTATTCGCAGCCGTTGAATTTTTTTGCAAGTCCTTTCAGCAGGGCAAGATCGATGGGAGTGGAGCCGCCATCGAGATAGCAGAAGGGGCTTACTGTTTCATCGAAGCCGGGAAGAAGGCTGCAGATATCCACACAGGGCAAACCATCGGGAAGCGAATGTTTTTCCGCAACGGCTTTTTTGTTCACATCGGCATCGTCCAGCACCTTGTTCAGGAGGGAAGGTTGTTGGAGGATCAGTGATAGTGCTTTGAAAAGTTTGCGTGCCTTGCTCATGTATGACAAAGGAAATAAAAAAAAATCAAAGGGAGGAGGTTTTGCAGTGAAGCGTGTTATTTTATCGCCACAGATTCACAGATTTATTTCCTTTTGCAGAATGCATTCCGCCTCGCAGGAGGGGTTAGGGGTGGTGAACCTCAGATGTTACTTTTGCTTTTTCTTTTTTCTTGATAAAAAAGAAACAATCCGCCGCGGCGGACAAGAAAGCCTGATCTCTCCCCACCGGCACCACGGCATCGCAGGCTTTCAAGCCTCACGCGCGGCTTCGGAATTGTTTTAGTGCTAAAAGTAATGCTGAAGGTTAAAAAGAAGAGAGCAAAGTTTAACTCAAATAATTCCAACGGAGCATTCCCCTCCTTCAAGGAGGGGCCAGGGGTGGTGAATCTCCAATGTTCACAATCTTCAATTCTTTTCCAATCCCTCAATTCCTGAAAAGCCCTTTCACTTCCGAGCGCAGCCATTGAAGATCGGAAATTTTTGGCAGGAGCTGCTTCGGGGAGATCCCGGCTTCCTTTACGAAATACACGATGATCAGCAGCGCGGTAGTGATGTACGAGATGCTTGAAATAATGCCTACTTCCCAAATGCCGAAATGAGGATACCATGCCAGGGCCAGCACAATGGTGGTGATCAGTCCGGTGAGGTTTGCCCAGGTGTTCACGCGGAATTTTCCTGTGCCGGAAAAATAGTGGCCGATCACCAGCGCGATGTTATAGAAGAGGATGCCGGGAGCGAGCAGTACGATCACCTGCTGCACGCCTGCAAACTCGGGTCCGAACAACCATACATAGAAGGAGGATGGCAGGAGCACCATCGGCACCAGCGCAGCCATGCAAAGTACAATGCTGAACTTGGTGAGCTGCAGCGTTAAGGTTTGGGAATAAGCAGGATCTTTTGAGTTAGACACTTTCGGATACAATACCGTTGCAATGCTGTTGCTTACCAGCAGAACCGACTCAACAAGTGATACACCATTCGAAAAAATACCGAGCAGCACTTCGCCGGAATAGGCCGAGAGCATATAATACGTGCAGCGGAAACTCATGAATTTCATGATGTGTCCTGCCTGGCTGTAGGCGCCGTATTGGAAGAGCTTCGCGCCAAGCCCTTTCTCCTTTTCCTTTTTATCCTGCACAATGAGCGGGTAAACAAGGATGCTGCTTATCACAAGGCACAGTCCCATCGCGCCGTAAAGCGAATAAATGTATGAGCCGATGTTGTACCGGTCGAGCCCTTTGATCATCAGCCAGAGAATAATAATGTTGGCGGCAGCCTGCAGCAGCGATACGAGGTTATGCGTGGTGATCTTCTCCATGCCCAGTAAAATAGTGAGGTTGGTGGCGAGAAAGGAGCTGATGAGTGAAAGCAGGATCACCGGCACCACCGCGGCTGCAGGAATAAGCGGGAAGGCGAGGAAGAGGAGATACGAGGCGGCGCAGACCAGCAGCGACCACGCATTGCTGAGCAGGAACAGCTGCCGGATGTTATGGCGCGGCACAAAATAAACGAGTGATGATCCGCCCACGATGTTGCAGAACAGCAGGATCATGGCAATGCTCGTTACGATGAGGCTGGCTTCACCTTTTCCTGCGGCGCCGATGGTGCGCGAAAGCAGGATCACGATCGCGAGGTTGAGCACCGCGATAACGACCTTGATTCCGAATGTGAAGGCGATCTTTTTAAACATTGTTCTTTAAAACCTGCTGATAAAGGTGATGAAATGTTGCGCTTACTTTTTCATAGCTGAAATGCTCTTCCGCATACGCGGCGAGCGCAGCGGCATCGTAACGGCCTGCATGGATGTTCGCCATAAGCTGCTCCATGCCTTGTTCCAGCGCTTTTTCATTTTTTGCTTCCACTAAAATTCCGCGGCCGGGCGTGATGTGCTCGTGAATGCCGCCTACATCCGACGACAATACCGGCAACCCGCTTGCAAGCGCTTCGATGATCACCACGGGGAGGTTCTCGTAATTGCTGAAGAGCAGGAATGCGTCTGCTTCGGCCATCAGCGCTGCGATCTCCTGCGTTGTTTTTGTGCCCTCAAAAAATGCGAATGAATTATAAATCCCCAGCTGCTTTGCCGTTGCGATGTGCGGTGCCGTGTCGCCATCGCCGATGAAATGACATTGAAAGCCGGTATGTCTTTTTGATAATGCCGCGACAGCCCTGAGCATCCCGGAAATGTTCTTATGAGCATCATCCAGCGTGGAGATGTGCAGGAAGCGGATCCTGGCATTCCCGGTTTTGGTTTTCGACGGACTGAACAGCTTCGTATCTACCACATTGTACACCACTTCATAATTCCCCGCAAGGCCCTGCTGAAGCATTGCTTTTTTCAGATCGCCCGAAACCGGTGTGATAAAAGATGCATTGCGGGCGATCCTTTTAGAGAGCATGCTTTCAATAAAGCCCATGCTGCGGTTTTTAGAAGGCAGGTAAGCTGTGCTGTGCTCGGTTACAATGTATGGAATGCGTTTTTTCCTTTTGAGGTCAAGGGCGATCATCCCGGAAGGGTAGAGGATATTGTGATGCACGAGATCGATGTGCCCGAGCTTTTTAGTGACATGTTGTAGTCCGATCGACCAGGCTTTCAAATTGCGCCTGAGCTTTTGTGCCTGTGAAAGTAAAGGAATGCCGTGACGTACCTTCCTGTAATACACGTTCACGGTGAAAACATTGTTGACAGTAGTTTCGGTGACCTCGAAGTCCTGCACGGAGGAAGCATCGGCGCAAACATGCAGCGCCGCCACGTTCGAATGAAGGGCAACCGCTTCGGCATGCTTCTGCACAAAATTACCGAGCGTGGGAAGCACGCGGTTCGGATACCAGCCCGATAAAAATAAGATGTTCCGTTTTTGTGTCATACAATGCCCTGCAAATTAACAAAAGATTTCCGTTATCCTGCCTTTAAGGGCGGTTGACTTTCGCGTTAGTTCGCGTGTGAGGCACGGGCGTATCGGGAACAAGCATGTTACGGTGCTTTTTTGCTTAGCGTAACTTTTTTGTTTTGAGGCGGATGGAATTACCGATCACGATCACATCCGAAAAGGCCATGATGAGCGCGCCGAAAGTGGGCAGCAGCAATCCCATGGCAGCAACGGGAATAGCGATGATGTTGTAGAAGAAGGCCCAGAACAGGTTCTGCTTTATGGTGAGCAGCGTATGCTTGCTGATGAGCTGTGCTTCATAGAGCTGTGAAAGGTCGTTGTTCTTCAGGAGCACGATCTGTGCCGACTGGATCGCCACCTGTGTGGCATTGCTGAGTGAAATGCCAACGGATGCTTTGGCAAGCGCAGGCGCGTCATTTACGCCATCGCCCACCATAGCGGTGGAATGCTGCTTGTTGAGCTTTTCGAGGAGATCGAGCTTTTGTGCAGGAAGCTGTTCGCTGTACACTTCGTCGATCTTCAGTGTTCCGGCAAGGGCTTCGCATTTCTCTTTTTTATCGCCGCTCAGCAGGATGGTACGGATGCCGGCGCCATGCAGCAGCGCGATGCTTTCGGCCGCATTCTTTTTCAGTTCATCTTCAAGGTCGACCGTAGCGATGAGTGTATTGTTCTTTAATACATACAGGCTGTGTGCATCGTCCTTCGTATGCTGCGCCGCCACCCGGTAGGAGCCGATGCTGTAGCTGTTGCCCGCATCATCGCCTGCCGACATGCCCGATCCCTTTTCTTCCTTTATTTCCCTGAAGGCTTTGTAGGAAGTGTTTTTCAGCTCGCTCACCACCGATCTGGCAATGGGGTGGGAGGAGTGCTGTTCGATGTTGAAGAGGATCTCTTCCACTTCCTGTCTCGAGGCGTTGTTCAATGTGTTGATGCTGCGGATCTTAAAATCGCCGGTGGTAAGTGTTCCGGTTTTATCGAATACCACTGTTCTTACTTTCGCAAATTCCTCGAGCGTGCTTCCGCCTTTGATGAGAATCCCCTTTTTTGCGGCCCTGCCGATGCCGACCATTACGGCTGTCGGCGTGGCAAGCCCCATTGCACAGGGGCAGGAGATCACCATTACGGCGATGCTTCGCATCATGGCATCCTGGAAAGGAATGTGAACAATGAAATAGGAGATGATAAAGGTGAGGATGGCAATGCCAAGCACCACGGGAACGAAAATGGCGCTGATCTTATCGCCGAGCTTCTGGATGCCGGGCTTCGAGAGCTGCGCCTGCTTTACCAACTCGATGATCTTTGCAAGCACGGTTTCATCGCCCACGCTTTCGGCGCGCATGCGGATATTGCCATGCACGAGGATGGTGCCGCCGATCACTTTGCTGCCTGCGCTTTTTTCCGCAGGAACGCTTTCGCCGGTGAGCATGGATTCGTCGATGCCGGCATCCCCGGAAAGGATCTCGCCGTCAACCGGGATCTTATCGCCCGTGTTCACCTGCAGAATGGCGCCTGTATGGATGCTTTTGTAATCCACTTCCGTGATCACTTCCTTACCCATTTGCAGGCTTACCAGCTTCGCTTTGAGCACGCGAATGGTGTTCAGCTCCTTTAAGGCGGTGGTGGTTTGCCTTACGGAGCGGTGTTCAAACACATTCCCGAGCAATACAAGGGTGATGATGGTGGCGGTGGTTTCGAAAAAGAGATAATTGTGAAGCCCGGGACTGCCTTGGTAGAGATACATCCCGGCAAGGCTGTAAATAAAAGCGGAGCTGGAGCCGATGAAGATGAGCACATCCATGTTCGGCACGCCGGCCTTTAAGGAATTCCATGCGCTTCCGCCGAACTGGATAAAGCCCATGATAAATACCGGTAAACAGATGAGCAGCTGTACAAGCGGCTGGTTAAGAATGAAATCATGGCTCAGGAACATGTGGCCGAAAAAAAGCGGGATGGTGAAAGGGAGCGTGAAATAAAAGCGCTTTTCTACCGGCGACATTTTAGATTCATTTTCCTCCCGTGTTTTGCTGTCGACCACCTTGTAGCCGATGCTGTGAATGCCGTCGATGATCGAAGGAAGCCGGCTTTTATCATCGAGCAGGAAGGAAGCTTCCCCGGTTGCGAAGTTCACATGCACATCGGCAAGGCCTTTTTTCTGGAGGTCCTTGGTGATGCCGAGTGCGCAGTTGGCGCAATCCATGCCTTCAACAAGCAGGGTGATATGTTTGGGATCTGAAGCCATGTTTCACACAAATTTACGGAATTTATCGCTTGGCCTTGAGGTTAAAGCATTGTTGTTCCGGCGGGGAATACTTAAATAACAAGTGAAATGGCCCCGCAGTTCAATTTCTTTAAAATATTCTTCCATAATTTCTCCTGATTATAAATTTTGGTATATTTGCAGCCTCAAATTCTATGGTGGCCATAGTTCAGTTGGTTAGAATATCGGTTTGTGGTACCGAGGGTCGTGGGTTCGAGCCCCATTGGCCACCCAAAAAATAGCCCAGCGAAAGCTGGGCTATTTTTTTGCAGAATCATTCGCGAGAAGCCTGCCCTGAGCGTTCCGCTTTTCGCGGAACAGTCGAAGGGAGCCCCATTGGCTTGCAGGATCATTCTTTTTCCAGAAAATTTTTTTTATTAACGAAATCATTCGCCAGAAGCCTGCCCTGCCTCGCCGTCGGCAAGCCTTTGGCGGCCGATGCCGACTGCCCCGCTGTTCGTTTTCTATAATTCGCTCCTCCGGAGCTCCATGCCGTTGGCGTGATTATTTGTTATTAATAATATGCTCCTCCGGAGCACCGGATCACTTAACAGGCCGCTCCTACGGAGCTTGAAATATCCAACAAACAAAGATGCAACAAACAGGTAGCCTCCGCGGCTTTCAGCGAACTTCCGGGTGAGCCATACAAACCTGCATTCGGTTCAGGCGTCGCTTCGTAGGAGTGTCCTGTTTATAATCAATCAGGATCTATGGGTTCTACGGCCTGTTATAACCAATAAGATCGCGGATATCCTCGCTTCGAAGGGCGAATTATAGAAAACCGCTAATTCGTGTAGCCGCTATTATTTCTTTTTCGCTTTTTTCAGCAGCCATTCATGAAAAGGGATGAGCTCCGGGCTGAAATACTCCCAGGCAACATCCGAGTTCTTCGCTGAAAGCTGTGTGAGCATATTATCAAGGGTTTTATTTCCTGCCGCATATTCAAAGTCATTCTTTTCCAATTCCCGCAGGCATTTCGTGATCAGGTGATCGCGCTTTTTTATTTTATCATCCTGTTTGTTCCTGTCGAGGTATTTTCGCAGGGCTTCGAGTGTGCGGGAAGCATCGGAGATCTTGTTAAGCTCTATGTAAAGCATGATGGTAAAAATGCGGAGGGAAACACTCCAGACGCTTTTGTCCTTTTCAACTTCGAGCGGTTTGCTGATAAGTGCCAGGGCGCTTTTGAATTCTTTTTTCGTGAAGAGGAGGCAAGCTCTGTAAAAAATGAATTTCGCCTTTCTAAATTTCCCGGAATCAACCAATGAATGGTTCATAATACTTTCAATGCATTTCTCCGCTTCATGATATTTAGCTTGGTGGAAAAAAATGTGAAACTTTTCATCTAAGGAAACGAACATGTCAAGGCTATTATTCTGGAAAAACTCTTCTGCTTTTATAATACATTGTTCTGCCTTTCGATAATTATTAGAAAGGAGGTAAAAAAGGCTTAGATTATTATACGCAAATCCTATTCTTTGTTTCCGGTATAGCAGGCTGTTGTCTTCTATTAGTTTGATGAGATTATGGCAAGTTTTAATGCATTTCTTGTAATCTTTTTTTTGCTCGTTATATGCAAATTGCATGATGTGTAGGTAATAATTGATTTGCTGTGAGCCTGTATGTTTATAATTCTTTTTTAACTGCAGTATGCTTTGTTTTATGTGGTTATTAAATTGGGTTTGTGTCAGTTGATTGACCGCAGCCTGGTTTATGATTAGTGTGTGATGCCTGTCAACTGCATCAAACAAAAAGTTTTCACACTTCTTGTAAAACGAAAGTTCTTCGTTGATTTTCTTAAACTCATTAATCTCGCTTCGATTTCCAATGAAATATTTCTTTACTGTTAAGGCTTCAACCAAAAGCGTATAGATTTCATTCTTTCTTGATTCTTCAATTATATGGTTTAATAGGTTTAAAACAATCACGGTTTTGTTTTCATTGATGTTTAGTTGCAGAATCCTGCATTTCAGCATGTCTTTTTTAAGCTTTATTAAAAGATAGTCCACCTCACTATAAGCTGTTGAAAGATAATCATCGTCCATCATCAAAGCATCCAGGCTCATTTCAAAAATGCGTGATTTGATCTTGTTGAGGGCAACCGGGCTCCCGTACTGTACAGGCCGGCCTTCCGACAGCTGCTCAAAAACTTCCATTGTTTTACTTTGCTCCGCATTCGTGATCTGGCTGCGGAGGTAACGGCCGACCGCTTTTTTTTCGCTCGTCTGCAGGTTGCCTAAAAAATTGTCGATGAAGGTATGTGCCATGTGGAATGTAAAAATTGTGCGCGGCTAAAATACTTCATTAAGGCATCCGAATTCGCTCATGTCATTTTGGGGCTTGATTTGTCCATGGCGGTTGAAATAATTTATTGGAAATTCCCTTGGTCAACGGAGCCGGGCTGTGAGTCAGGCCAATGAGAATCATTTAAAATGTTGTAATTTTGAATGGAAGCACCACAGTTCCGGACTTGGTTGTTATACACTAACAGTCTTATTGATTGAATAAATCCTTTTACATATTACTTTTTATTCTTGCTTCCGCTTTTACAAAGGCGCAGACGAACCTTGTGTACAATGGTGATTTTGAAATGTATGATACTTGTCCGGTAATTGTTTCTCAACCGGGTGATCCGCAGCTTGAAACATGCCTGGGTTGGAAATCACCCACTGAAGCGACAAGTGATTATTATAATGTTTGCGCAACTTCCATTGTGGGTGTACCGGCTAACGGCTTTGGTTATCAATATCCATATTCCGGTAACGCCTATTGTGGAATCTTTATCGAGTATGTTGCACCACCCTATTCTACTTATGGATACTGGTTTGAATATCTTCAAGGAGGTATAACAAATCCCTTGAAGAGTGGATATGAATATGAATTTTCGTGTAGGGTTGTAATGTGTGATTTGGGCGTCGATTATGCACTTTCAAAATTTGGTGCAGCTTTTACATCTAACGCTATTTCAAAAACAGATGGCAAGCCATTTAGCGGAGTTACACCTCAAATACTAAATTCAGCTGCAAATTATCTCACTGACACTCTGGACTGGATGGAGATTAAAGGAAAATTTATAGCCCAAGGAGGGGAACAATATATTACACTTGGCTTCTTTTCTGACACAATGAACCTGGACACTCTAAAAATGCCAGCCCTTGCATTTGATCCTAATCATTTTATAACTTATTACTTTGTTGATGCTTGTCGTTTAGTAGAAACCGGAAAAATACAGAATACGTCAAATGTGTTTACTCCAAATGGTGACGGGCAGAACGATTTGTTCTCAATTGTAGGTCTGCAAAAGGATGAAAAGGTAGTGGTATTTAATCGCTGGGGGATAAAGGTCGCTGAGTTTTCAGGAGAAAATATTGGATGGGACGGAAGAACAACAAGCGGTGAAAGATGCAGTGAAGGTGTGTACTATTACTTAGTAAAGAAACACAAAGAGGAAAGCTCACAAAAGGGATTTATTCAGTTAGTAAGGTAAAAAAGCGTAAAACAGCCTTATTCTGTGGCATTCTTTACTTCTTCTTCCCTCGCAACACCCACTTATGAAAAGGAATCAGCTCGGGGCTGAAATACTCCCAGGCAACATCCGAGTTCTTCGCTGCAAGCTGTGTGAGCATGTTATCCAGTGTTTTATTTCCGGCTTCGTACTCAAAATCATTCCTTTCCAATTCCCGCAGGCATTTCGTGATCAGGTGATCCCGCTTTTTTATTTTATCATTCTGTTTGTTCCTGTCGAGGTATTTTCGCAGTGCTTCGAGCGTTCGGGAGGCATCGGAGATCTTGTTAAGCTCTATGTAAAGCATAATGGTGAAAATGCGGATCACGATATTCCATTCACTCTTATCTTTTTCAATTTCCAACGGCTCTAAAAGCAACTTCATTGCTTTGTTAAATTCCAGTTGCTCAAAATGAACACAGGCTTTGTAAAATGTATATTTTGCCTTTTTGAATAATCCCGTGAATGAAGTGGGATAAGTAAGCAAGTGTTCAGCGATCGATTCTGCCTGGTTGAACTTTTTATTGTAAAAGAATACACCGAATTCGATTTCATTGCAAATCATCATATCAATACTGTCGGGACTAAAATAGCCTTTTGCTTTTTGTATAAACGACACTGCTTCCCTTCCCCTGTTCAGAAATATGGAGTAATAGCTTAAGTTGTCATACATAAAGCCAGCTCGCTTTTTGCGGTAAATGCATGGATGCCTTTGCATAAGCTCCAGGATTTTTTTACACTGTTTAATCGTCGACGTGTATTCTTTTTTAAACTCAAATAACATGAGATTGAATAACTGCAGGTAGTAATTTATTTGTTGGGATTTTGTTTTTCTATAGTCCGATTTCATTTTTTTTATAGAAGAAATTAAAAATGCGAACAACTCCTGCCTGGAACGGGTTTTAATTCCTTCAATATCTAATATGAACCAGTAATATCGGTCGGTAGCCTCGTACATCGCTTTATTGCAACGTTCATAAAAGGCTATTTTTTTATCGATGCGTTCAAAGTATGATTTATACACGCGGGCGAAGTGAAGATATTTTTTGAAAGTAAGAGCTTCTATTAAGACGGGGTACACTTCATATTTCTCAGCCGTTTTGATCAGATCACTTAAAATATGATCTATCACTTCTGTTTTTGATTTGGATGAATTTAGATGTAGGATTTTGCATTGAAGCATTTGTTTTTTTAGCTGAAAATGCTTTTGATCAAAGTCGCAGAAGGATGTTGATAGGTAATTCTCGTCCATCATCAAAGCATCCAGGCTCATTTCAAAAATGCGTGATTTAATCTTGTTGAGGGCCGCGGGACTTTTATACTGTACCGGTCTGCTTTCCGCAAGCTGCTCAAAAACTTCGATCGTTTTGCTTTGCTCTGCGTTTGAGATCTGGCTGCGGAGGTAACGGCCGATGGCTTTCTTTTCACCAGCCTGCAGGTTTCCTAAAAAATTATCAATGAAGGTATGTGCCATGTGGATTTGAAGATTTGTGTGAAGCTAAAATACTTCATAAACGCATCGAAATTAATTCATGTCATTTTGGGTGCCGATTTGTCCATGGCAGTTGAAATAATTTGTTGGAAATTTCCACCGGATAAAACAAGGAGGTACCATGAGCTAAGCACTATTGAGGATTCATTTAAAATGTTGTAATTTTGAATGAAAGCACCACGGCTCCGAACAGTGGTTAATTATACTTTAACGATCTTATTGATTGAATAAATCCTTTTACATATTACTTTTTATTATTATTTCCGCTTTCTGTAAGGCGCAAACTAACCTTGTGTATAATGGAGATTTTGAAATGTATGATACCTGCCCGGTAAATGTATCTGCACCATGGGATATGCAGATTGCCACTTGCTACGGCTGGCGGGCACCAACTGCGCTGGGTACGTCCGACTATTTTAATGTTTGTCATTCTACCACCTATCTTGTAGGAGTGCCTCAGAATGCAGTAGGTTTTCAATATGCAAATTCGGGTAGTGGTTACTGTGGATTTGGAGCTTATTACTTGGGTGATGATGTTCCCGACGGTGTTTATATGGAATATGTTCAGGGAAGACTATCCCAGCCTTTGCTTCCAAATAAAGACTACAATTTAATTGCTTATATTTCTTTAGCAAATCTTTCTGCAATGGCGTTGAATGAGTTGGGAGCCTATTTTTCTGCTACTCCAATCAGCAGAAGCGATCACAAACCTTTTAATGTTGTTCCACAAGCGTTACTAAGTAATGGTGGATATTTATCAGATACTATGCACTGGATGAGAGTAGAAGCTGAGTTTACGGCAATGGGGGGCGAGCAGTATATTACCATCGGTAATTTTACAGACACTCTGAACACGGATACCCTGCGTGTTGTTCCTTTTGATCCAACCGTTCCCGATTTTACCGTCTATTACTACATCGATAATATCAGCATAGCGGAAAAAGAAAGTCCTGCGATTGCTAACTTTTTCACTCCCAATGAAGATGGGGAAAACGACCTCTTTACAATTCAAGGCTTGGAAAGTGAGGACAAGGTAATGATCTTTAATCGTTGGGGTACAAAGGTTTGTGAGTTTTCAAGCCTTAGCGGGGGCTGGGATGGCAGATCAACAAGTGGTGAAAAATGTACAGAAGGAGTGTACTATTATGTCATAACGAGGCAAAAAGAAACGCAAACACAAAAAGGATTTATTCAGTTAGTAAGATAAAATTATCTTACTATGAAAAGAACATTCAAAAAAATTTCATCGTGCCTTTTGGTCATAGGAATTATTTTGACACAGAAGAGCAAGGCACAACAAAATCCAACAGGGATCGGAGCAAGCGGAACAGGTATAAATTCTGGTAACTATTGGGCAAGAGGCGGAAATAATACAATTTTTTCGACCAATAACATTTTTGGTACTCTTTGGAATTCCCCGATTTATACTGTAACTAATGGTCAACATCGTCTGCGTGTAAACGGAACACTGACAACTACGATCAATTCGGTATTAAAAAATGTGGACGGCTTTGTGGGAATAGCGCCCAGCGGCTATTTTTCAACCAACAGTCCTGCAACTATGCTTCACCTGTACGGGCCTAATAATGTACCGGGCTTCGGCATTGGCGGTGGCTACCGCACATGGATGGGAACAGGAATGCTAATCAATGAAAATTCCGATGCCATGTATGTCGGCATGAAGCCGGAAGTTGGTACAAGTCCGGGAACTAACCGCTCGGATGCGATCATCTGCTGGAACGACGATGGAGTGGGAGGACAGGCGGACATTGACAAGCTTCGCTTTATTTTCAGCGGCGCCTATACCAATGGGAACGGCAACGGCTTAAATCCGCTCGACCCGCGCTCGCTCAACGGCTATGAGTACATGCGTATGTCATCCTCACCAACGCAGAACAATTCAACAGGCTTCCCGGTGGGGAATGTCGGCATCGGGCCGGTATTTACCAACGCCGCACCGCCGCAGAACCGCCTGCACATGAACTCCGAAGAGTACTGGAGCAACTGGTTCCAGATGAGCATTGCGCAGTCGACCGGGCAAACCAATACCGACGGCCTGAAGCTCGGGATCCTCGGTGATGTGGCGCCGGCATCGGATGCGAGGAACGGTAACGCCTTCCTGTACAACCAGGAGAACCGTTACCTGCTGTTCAGCACCAACCATGCTACGCCTTCAACGGTAAACGCTACTGCGGAACGGATGAGGATCACCGCCTTTGGAACGCCTACGAATTTACCGGCAGGTGGCTACGGCATTTATACGCCTCCCGGGAGCACGGGCGCCGTGGGCTCCGACTTTACAAGGATGTCGATCAGTGAAGACCCGGCAGTGCCGGTAACACGTCCGCTGAGCCTCCTGCATTTAGGCTATAACACAGGCCTGGCATCGCTTATCCCCGGAGCAACAGACGGCTGGCGCCCCTGGATGGACATAGGAATGTTTGTGAGCAACGGGACCGATAATACCTACCTCGGCTTAAAGCAAGAGGCAGGCTTCCTGGGCGACAGGCAGGACGCCGTGTTAAGCTGGGGCGATAACCAGTCAACAGGAAGCCCGGCAGTGAACGGTCCCGACAACCTCCGTTTTATCTTTACTTCCACAACTTCCGGCGCTGGCGGTTCTCCTCCTGCAACCTTAGTGAACGGGCTGGAAACAGGACGCTTTTATCCCGGCCGCGATACGCTCGGCACATTCGGACGCTTCGGCGTAGGCGATTTTACAGCGACAGGCGTAAACCAGGCGCCAACGCATAAGATCGATGTTGTAGGTAACGGCCGTTTCCGTTTCCTGCCGGATAATATTTACCGCAGGGATGCAGCCGTGAATAAAATAGTGTATGTGGATTCGATGGGCGTTTTACGCTGGGAATATGCAGATTCACTCTCCACAGGCGTAGGAAATTATTGCGCTTCAGCATCAACAAACCCGCTGACCGGTGATTACACCATCCCAATGAATAACCACAATTATCATTTCAGCGACAATGCCTCTGCAGCGGCAATGAATAATGTAGGCATCGGGACCAATTGCGGAGCCCTGCATGAAAAGTTCACGGTTGTTAACCGCGTAATGGATACAGGTGTGGACGCCACCACTA
>Ga0157372_10002917_pt1 | contig 18491 bp, 15 predicted proteins | sample C55metaG_FD_115307 | JGI IMG/M metagenome (GOLD analysis project Ga0157372, IMG submission 115307) | Corn rhizosphere microbial communities from Kellogg Biological Station, Michigan, USA - C5-5 metaG | ecosystem: Host-associated > Plants > Roots > Rhizosphere > Soil | place: USA: Michigan... | reverse complement strand
CCGGCGATCATGCCGACCTTGCCCGGCAGCAGTTCCTGCGCGTAAACGAGGATCGCCGAGAATGCCGACGACAGGATCAAACCGATCACGATGCTGAGCATGCTCGTCCAGAACAGGTCCGCGTGCGGCAGCGCGAGCGTGAACGGCAGCACGCCGAGGATCGACGCCCAGATCACGTACTTGCGACCGATACGATCCCCGACCGGTCCGCCGACGAGCGTACCCAGCGCAACGCTGCCGAGGAACAGGAACAGGTGGAACTGCGCGTCCTGTGCCGCCATGCCGAAACGCTGCATCAGATAGAACGTGTAATACGTATTGAGGCTCGCCAAGTAGAAGTATTTGGAGAAAATCAGCGTGAGCAGCACAGCGATCGCCAGCACGATTTTTTGCTTCGGCAGTGCCGGTGCACGCGCGACCTGCGCTCGCGCGCGCGCGACGCGGTGCGTCTTGTACCAGCCGCCAACGCGCACGAGCAGCGCAATCGCGATCAGCGCGGCGACACCGAACCAGGCTACGCTCGCCTGCCCGCGCGGCAACACGATGAACGCGGCCAGCAAGGGACCTGCCGCCGTGCCGAGATTGCCGCCGACCTGAAAAAAAGATTGCGCAAAACCGTGGCGTCCGCCCGACGCCAGGCGCGCAATGCGCGAGGATTCCGGATGGAACACCGATGAGCCAGTGCCGACGAGCGCGGCCGCGAGCAGCAGCAGCGGATAAGCCGCGCGCGACAGCAGCAAGAGACCCAGCAGCGTGCAACCCATGCCGATCGCCAATGAATACGGCAGCGGATTGCGGTCGGTGTACGTGCCGACGACCGGTTGCAGCAGCGAGGCGGTGAGCTGGAACACCAGCGTGATCAAGCCGATCTGCGCGAAGTCGAGCGCATAGTTCGCTTTCAGCAGCGGGTAAATCGCCGGCAGCATCGCCTGGATCAGATCGTTGAGGAAATGGCAGAAGCTCACGGCCGCGAGCACGCGCAGCGCCGTGCCGGCCTCGCTGTTATCCGCCGCCAGGGCTTGCGCCGATCCGTCCGCGTTCACAAAGGCCTGTGTCCCGGCTTGAAGTCGCGCAACGCAGCGCGCGTGCGCACGCGTCCGAGCTCGATCAGCTCTTCGGCGCGATGAAATTCATAAAACGCCGCGGCATTGCGCGGAATCGGCACGAGCAGGTCCGGCGGCTGCGCGGCAAGCTTGAAGCGCGTGATCGTGGCCTGCACGATGTCGAGCGAGCGCGCAAACGTTTCCAGCAACCCGGTATCGGCCGACTCGTTCTTCTTGTCGCGTTTTTCCAGCAAACCGCCGAGCAGCTCGGTGAGCTTCTGCTTGTAGCCGACCGCACTCGGCTGCTCGCCGGTCTCCGCCGGCGGCGCATCGGCGACGACCGGCACGCCGTCGCTCGCCGGTTCGATCTGCTTTGGGTCGATCGGCGCATCGGCACTGATGGACTCGGGCGTTTCCGCCGGCGCGTTCAAGTCCACCGCGATCGTGCAGTCCGTCAGATCGCGCAGTGTCGGCGTGATCGGCACCGGATTGAGCAGTCCGCCGTCGACGAGCACGCGACCTTCGTAGTGATGCGGACGAAATACGGTCGGAATCGCAATCGAAGCACGGATCGCATCGAACAGCGAACCGCGCGAGAACCACACTTCGCGCTGCGCCTGCAGGTCGACGGCGACGGCGGTGTACGAAATCGGCAGGTCTTCGATGTTCATCTCGCCGATCAGCTCTCGCAGCTTGTCGACGATTCGATCGCCCTTGATCAGGCCGCCACCGCTGAACGTCCAGTCGAGCAGGCGCAGCACATCGAGCTTCTGCAACTCGCGCACCCAGTTGCCGTACGCATCGAGCTTGCCGGCGGCGTAAACGCCGCCAATCAATGCTCCCATCGACGCTCCGGAAATGCTGCGTATCTCGTAGCCTTGCGCGAGCAATTCCTCGATCGCGCCGACGTGCGAATAGCCGCGCGCCCCGCCGGAGCCGAGGACCAACGATACCGTCGGCTTCGAAATCGCGTTCACTGATAGGCACCCACGGCCAACTGCAGCATGATTTTCATTTCCTCACGCAACGACACGGGCGCAACGATCTCGGCGTCGGCGCCATACTTGAGCACATCCATCAGCAGTTCGCGCGAGTTGCTGTACGGCAGGCGCAGTTCGTAGCGGCCGTCCTTGAGCCATTCGCCCTGCTGCTGAGAATGCCAGTGTTCGTCGGCGACCCAACGCGCGGCATGCGGCGAAAAACGGATCGTCGCGGTCGCCTTCGGCTGACCGGAGAAGATGCCGTAGCTCGAGGCCAGATGCCGGTTCAACTCGGTCTCGTCGCGATCCTCGGCAGCGGCCTCGAGCAACTGCACGTCGCTGATGCGGTCGATGGCGAAGCTGCGTAGCGCATCGCGGTCGTGATCCCACGCGTCAAGGTACCAATTGTCGCGATAATGCGTGAGGCGCTGCGGCGACACATGGCGTTGCGTGATCTCGTTGCTGGTGCGCGCCCGATAGCGGAACTTCAGTTTGCGCCGGCCCAGTACGGCGCTGGCGACATGGCGGAACGTGGCTTCATCGATCTTGCGCGTGCCACTGCCGATCACGCGGATGCGCTGCAGCGGAAATGCTTTGCCATCGCCGTGATTGGACAGCAGGCGTTCGATGCGCGAGCGGAACGGCGCCAGCGTGCTGACGAGAATTCCCGGACCCGTTCGTCCAACGAGTTCGTTGAGCGCCAGCAGCGCCTGCAACTCCTCGCTGTTGAGCCAGAGCCCCGGCAATTCGAAACGCTCGGCTTCTTCGGCGGCGTAACGAAAGGCGGCCTCGTCGCCTTCGCTGTCGATCGGTGCGCCGAGCGCATCGCGCAGAAACGCGATGTCGCGGTACGCGGTCGCGCGCGAGCACGCAAGCTCGTCCATGATGCGCGCCAACGGCACGGGATAACGCGCCTGTTGCAAAATCCGGTGCAGCGTGAGGATACGTTCGTATCTGTCCATGCGCTTATTGTGGCACGCGATTGCGATCGCTGCGCCCTAAGAAACTCATTACGCCGGCATCACTTCTTCGTCCTCCTTCGCCGCGCGAATCATCGCGTCGCGCTGCTGCGTCCATTGCGCCGCCATTTTGGCCGGAGTCGAGCCTTTCTGCATCGAGCTGATCTTGAGCGCCCAGTCGGGTGGCCGCTCCGGCAATGCCTGCGGCTTGGCGCCGGAGCTCGCGGAAGCCAGATCCCAAAGCGTCTTCAGTCCGACCAATGCGTACAGCATCGCCAACGGCGACTCCGTCAACATCATTGCACCCATGCCCAAAATGATGACGAAGTGCATGATCAGAACGCGACCCATGCGCTTGTCGACATACGCCCTGAGCCAGGCGAAGCTGCGTCCACGCATCGCCGCGGCGTCGACGATCAGGTCGGCAACGAGCGCGAGGGCCATCCATTGCGCACCTTGCATGAATTGCGTGCGCGAAAACTGCCAGATGGCGTCGCTGCTGTGGTCGGCCGCAATGGCGACGAATCCCCAGACAAAAATGCCATGCGCAAGCGTGAACACGAACGCCATCGTCGCGTATTCGCCGAGCAGGCCCGCCGTGCTCGGCTTGTCGTTCACCCTGGTGCCAAGCTGACCGGCGCGCCAGTGCCCGCGCTTGCGCGTGAGCTTGCGATGCAGCGCGATGCGTGCGCAGGTGAAGAATGCGATGAGCAGATTCTCGAACCAGTACAGCACGACGACCGTGCTCGCCGACCAGCCGAGTTCGAGAACGCCGTACAGCGGCACCGCGTTGACGGCAAGCACGAACAACAAATTCAACCAGCGCATCGCAGCTCTCCCCCGCGAACGTTGTGTTGATTATTATAACGTCGTCATTATTGCTTGACTGGCGCCGGCGCCGGCAACGCGCCGACGCGCGCGAGCAGCGCGTGCGCGAGTTGCTGGCGCTTGGGCGCATCGTCGATGCCTTTCGGCATGTCGATATTGAGTGCGAAAAACCAGCGTCGCGCGTCGTGCTCGACCCAGCCGACGTACCAGCCGAAATAGCCGCCGCCGTGCGGGTGCGACAACCCGGTCTTGCCGTGCTCGATGTGGTCCGTCGCGCAGTCGACGATGGTAATGCGGCGCACCGCTTCTTGCGCGCTCGCCGAAAACGGCAGTTCGCCGCGCGCGAGACGGCGCAAGAAATCGACCTGCTGCACCGCGCTGATGCGCAAGCCACCGCCATCGAGCCAAAACGCGTCGATGCCGCCGCCGATATCGCGATTGCCGTAGCGCACCTTGTCCAGCCAAGCCTGCATGCGCTCGGCGCCCGCGCGCCGCGCGACCTCCTGATAGAACCACACGGCCGAAAACTTCATGGCGCTGGCCAGCGAGTGATCGCGGTTCCAGCCGGGGAACTCGCGCTTGACGCCGTCCCAGCGCATGACCTCGTATTCATCGGCGACGGCGCCGGTCTCCAAAGCGACCAGCGCATTGAAAATCTTGAACGTCGACGCCGGAATGAATGCTGTCTGTGCGCGCTGGCGATCGAACACGTGATAGGTGCCGGCCTGCTCGTCGTAGATCAACGCCGTGCCGCTGACGCCGCGCTGCTCGAATTCGGTTTTGAATTCGGGATGTACCTGCCACGCCGGCTCCGCGCCGAAAGCGCGCAGCGACAGCAGGATCAGAAACGCGAAGGCGCGCACACTCATTGTCGTTCTCCGGTCGATAGGCGCGCCAGCATAGTCAAGCGCATGCGGCAAAATCATGGCTCCATGCGGGCGAGGAGCAGACACTGCGCGCGTTCCGCTATCATGCGCGGCGATGCCGCACGCGAACCTGAAACTCGACGAGCCCGTCGGCGACGAGGCCAAGACGACGACGTGCTACATGTGCGCGTGCCGCTGCGGCATTCGCGTACATCTGAAAGACGGCCGCATTCGCTTCATCGACGGCAATCCGCAGCACCCGGTCAACAAGGGCGTGATCTGCGCGAAGGGCTCGGCCGGCATCAAGCAGCATTATTCGCCGGCGCGACTGTCCAAACCGCTGCTGCGCGTCGGTGATCGCGGTGCCGGCGAGTTTCGCGAAATCGAGTGGGAGGAAGCACTCGCGCTGGCAACGCGATGGCTCGGCGATGTTCGCAAGCGCAATCCGGACGAACTCGCGTTTTTCACTGGCCGCGATCAATCGCAAGCGCTGACCGGCTGGTGGGCACAGCAATTCGGCACACTCAACTACGCCGCGCACGGCGGCTTTTGTTCGGTGAACATGGCCGCGGCCGGCATGTACACGCTCGGCGGTTCGTTCTGGGAGTTCGGCGAGCCGGATTGGGAGCGCACGAAATACCTGCTGATGTTCGGTGTCGCCGAGGACCACGATTCCAATCCGATCAAGCTCGGCCTCGGCAAACTCAAAGGCCGCGGCGCGAAAATTGTCGCGATCAATCCCGTGTGCACCGGCTACGCTGCGATCGCTGACGAATGGATCGGCATTCGCCCCGGCAGCGACGGCCTGTTCGTCGGCGCGCTGATCCGCGAACTGCTGGTCAACGACCGCGTCGACTTCGATTATCTGATCAAGTATACAAACGCGCATTATCTCGTTGTGCGCAATCCCGGCGGGGCGGATGACGGCCTGTTCGCACGCGACGCGCACGGCCATCCGCTGTGTTGGGATAAACGCAGCGGCCGCGCGCGCTGCGCGTCCGACATCGATATGGCTCCGGCCATCGCCGGCGAATACTCGTTGCCGGACGGGCGCGCGGCGATTCCGGCCTTGCAATTGCTCGCGCAGCGATTCCTGGCCGACGAATTTGCGGCTGAGAATGTCGCCGCGCAGTGCGGCGTGGATGCGCAAACCATCCGCCGCATCGCCGGCGAACTGGCCGACGTCGCCTTCAATCAGGAAATCCGCCTGCCGCAACGCTGGACCGATGCGTTCGGCCGCGAGCACGCGGAAATGGTCGGCCGGCCCGTGGCGATGCATGCGATGCGCGGCATCAGCGCGCACGCCAACGGGTTCCACACGTGTCGCATGTTGCACGTGCTGCAGATGCTGCTCGGCGCGATCGACACGCCGGGCAGTTTTCGCTACCAGCCGCCGTATCCGAAATCGGTGCCGCCGGCGAATCGTCCGGGCAAATCGCGCAAGGACGACGGCACATTGAATGGCGCGCCGCTCGGTTACGTGCACGCGCCCGAAGATCTCGTCGTCGACGCACAAGGCGCGCCGCTGCGCATCGACAAGGCGTTCTCGTGGGAATTCCCGCTCGCCGCGCACGGCATGCTGCAGAGCGTGATCCGCAACGCCTGGGCCGGCGATCCGTACAAGATCGACACGCTGTTCCTGTTCATGGCCAACATGGGCTGGAACTCGGCGATGAACACGATGCAGACGCGCCAGATGCTGTGCGACAAGGACGCGAATGGCGAGTATAAAATTCCACATTTCATCTATGCCGACGCGTACTGGTCGGAGACGGTCAACTGCGCCGACCTGGTGCTGCCGGACACGACGTATCTGGAACGCCACGACTGCATTTCGCTGCTCGACCGGCCGATTTCCGACGCGGACGGCGCGAGCGATGCGATTCGTCAGCCGGTGTGCACACCCGACCGCGATGCGCGCCCGTTCCAGGACGTGCTGCTCGATTTGGGCGCGCGCTTGCAACTGCCCGGACTGATCGCCGCGAGCGGCGCGCCGAGATATCCGGACGGCTACGCACAATATATGGTCGAGCACGAGCGCGCACCCGGCATTGGCCTGCTCGCCGGCTGGCGCGGCCGCGATGGCGGCAAGTCGGGCGTCGGCGAGCCGAATCCGGCGCAACTGGGTGTATACAAAGCGCACAACTGTCATTGGGAGGCGAAAATTCCCGAGGCCGGCCGCTACTACAAGATGGCCAATCGCGATTACCTTGCGTGGGCGAAATCGCTCGGTTTCGTCGCCTCCACCGAAGCGATCGTGCTGGAACTCTATTCCGAGCGCCTGCAGAAGTTTCGCCTCGCCGCCCAGGGCCATGGGCTCGCGCAGCCGCCGCAGCGCGAACGCGCACGCGTGGAGAAATTCTTCGACCCGCTGCCGCTTTACTACAGCGTGGATGACGAGATCGCCTATCCGCTGTCCGCGATTACGCAACGCCCCATGTTCATGTATCACGCCTGGGGTTCGCAGAACGCATGGCTGCGTCAGATCGCCGCGCGCAACGTTTTGTATCTGCATCCGGACACCGCGGCCGCGCACGGCATCGACGACGGCGCCTGGGTGTGGCTCGAATCCGCGCACGCGCGCATCCGCGTGCAGGCGCAGCGGCACGCCGGCACTGCGCCGGGCGTGGTATGGACATGGAACGCGATCGGCAAACACGAAGGCGCGTGGAAACTCACGGCCGATGCGCCGGAGTATACAAAGGGATTTCTGCTCAACCACGTCATCGACGATCTGTTGCCGCCACGCGACGGTTATCGTTACGCCAACGCCGATCCCGTCACCGGCCAGGCGGCGTGGTTCGACCTGCGCGTGCGCATCCGTCGTGACGACGACCAGACATCCGGACATCGCATCGATGCGCCCGAGGCGATCAGCGCATGACGATGCTGCCGCCGCCGTCGCCGAAAAAACTCGGCCTCGTCATCGACCTCGACATCTGCGTCGGCTGCCACGCCTGCGCGGTCGCGTGCAAGGAATGGAACGACGGCGGCCAGTTCGGTCCGTTGCCGGACGAGAATGCGTACGGTCGCGAACCGCTCGGCGTGTGGTTCAATCGGGTGCACAGCTACGAAATCGAACCGGCGGAAACGACCGGGCCGGCGATGACGGTGCATTTCCCGCGCTCGTGCCTGCACTGCGAGACACCCGATTGCGTGACGGTGTGCCCGACCGGAGCGAGCTACAAGCGCGCCGAGGATGGCATCGTGCTCGTCGACGCGGACAAATGCATCGGCTGTCAGCTGTGCGCCTGGGCCTGTCCGTACGGCGCACGCGAATACAGCGAAGCGCGCGGCACGATGCAGAAGTGCACGTTGTGCGTGGATCGCATCTACAACGAGACGTTGAGCGAATACGATCGCCAGCCTGCGTGCGTGATGGCCTGCCCGACGCGCGCGCGGCATTTCGGCGATCTTGGCGATGCGGAATCGAAAGTATCAAAGCTCGTCGCCGAGCGCGGCGGCTACGACCTGATGCCGGAGATGGGCTACAAGCCCGTGAACAAATATCTGCCGCCGCGGCCGCGGCGCGACGGCTGCGCGACACAAGCCGCGCCGGCGCGGGAAGAAAAAGTGGACCTATCCACCGCATCGCCGCTGTTGCGTTGGATGGACCGGATTCTGTCGCGCTGATGCACCCTGCTCTCTCCGTCATCTTCTTCACGGTCGCTTCCGGCAGCGGTTACGGGCTGTTGTTCCTGCTCGGTTTGCTGCTGACGATCGACCCGCAGATCGTCTCCGGCAATGAGGCGATTGCCGCCGTCGCGCTTGGCGGTGCGCTTGCAGCGGCGGGATTGCTCTCGTCGATGCTGCATCTGGGCCAGCCGCGCCGCGCGTGGCGCGCATTTTCGCAATGGCGCTCGTCGTGGCTGTCGCGTGAAGGCGTCGCCGCGACCTTGAGCTTCGCACCGATGCTCGCGGTGGTCTGGCTGGAATGGCGCGGTCACGACACGGTACTGTTGCGTGCGTGCGGCCTTCTGCTCGCCGCAGGCGCAGCGCTGACCGTGGTCTGCACCGCGAAAATCTATGCAACGCTGAAAACCATACCCGCGTGGCACAACGCCTACGTGCTGCCCGGTTATCTGCTGCTCGGACTCCTCGGCGGCGCAGCGTGGGCTTGGGCTCTGCACGCCGCTTATGTGCCGCGCGTCGACGTCCTGCCGATCGCAATTGCCGGGCTCGCGCTCGCGAGTGCATGGTTCAAATACGCGTATTGGCGGCACATCGACGCGAAGCCGCCGGCGGCGACTACCGAATCGGCCACCGGCCTCGGCCGTTTCGGCGCGGTGCGCAGCGTCGAAGCACCACACACCGAGCAGAATTATCTGACACGCGAGATGGGCTTCGCACTCGCGCGCAAGCATGCGCGCCGCCTGCGCGCGATTGGCCTGATGTTGATCGGCGTGGTTCCGCCGCTGCTCGCGGCCCTGGCGTGTCTGGCGCCGGCGTTCTGCTTGCCGTGTGCGGCGGCCGCCGTGATGTCCGTCGCCGGCGGATTGTTTGTCGAACGCTGGCTGTTCTTTGCCGAGGCCAGACACGTCGTCATGCTGTACTACGCGGCGAAAACGGGTACGACACAACACGCCTGAACGTCAGTTGTACGCGACGCGCAGAACGCGCTTTTTGCGCACCGCTTCGTGTTTACAATCGCCACGCCGCGCGCGCATCGCGGCGTATCCAACAACAAGGAAATAGGATGAAGACGACTCTGTTCGCCTCGACGGTGCTGCTTGCACTGCCGATTGCCGCGCTTGCGGCCGACCCGCCGCCGCCGCCTTCGACAGGCTGGTCCGGGACCGGCGAAGCGGGCCTGGCGCTGGCCAGCGGCAACACCAAATCGCAGAACCTCAACGCCAAGCTCGATATCAAATTCAATGACGATCAGTGGAAGGACGATTTCTATCTGCTCGCCCAGCGCAACAAGGCGAACGTGACGATCGCCACCCTCGACACGAGCACAAACCCGCCGACGACGATCAATACGACCCGTTACGACCTCACGGCGAACCGTTACGAAACCGGCGCCTCGCTCGGCTACAAGATCGACGACCACAGCTACATCGTCGGTGCCGGTCGCTACGAGCACGATGAATTCTCGCCGTACGACTACCAGTACATCCTGTCGATCGGCTACGGCTATCAGGTGCTCAAGAACGCGCACGACGAACTCGCATTCGAAGTCGGTCCCGGCTACAAGGTCGTGCAGCCGACGTCGTTTTATCTGACACCGGTCGATCCGGGTTCGCCGGCCGTAAAGGTGCAACCGGATTCCGACAGCCAGCTCGCTGCGCGCGGCAAGATGGAATACAAGCACAGCTTCAGCGGCGCGGTTTCGTTCACCGATGTGCTGGTCGTCGAAAGCGCGAGCGGCAACACGTTCGTGCAGAACGACGCCGGGTTGTCGGTGAAGATGAATAGCCATCTGGCGCTGAAAGCCGCCCTGCAAACGCGCCACAATTCGGAAGTGACCGCGGGCTTCAAGAAAACCGACGAGCTGTTCACGACCAATCTCGTCTACGGCTTCTGATCTGGATAGACGGATACGCGCACGGCCATTGCCTGTGCGCGTATCCGTAACTCGCGCCGGCAACACGCCTTCGATTTGCCGGAACGACTTCGTCGGCGGTCATTCATGGCCGAGCAATTCGGCCGCGCCCTGCTCGAGGAGCTTTCGTGCCACGCGCTCGCCGAGCGCTTCGGGCGCCTCGGTCTGACCGTCGTCGTCGGCGCGAATCAAACGACCGGTGCTCGCATCGCCGACCAGACCGGAAAGGTGCAAGCCGATTTCCGTCTGCAGGCAGAACGCCGCGATCGAAACCTGACAACTGCCTTGCAGGCGTCGCGTCATCGCGCGCTCGGCGGCGACGCACATGGCCGTATCGGCGTCGTGCAACGGCTTCAGCAGTTCGGCGATGCGTGCGTCGCCTTCGCGGTGTTCGATCGCGATCGCACCTTGCGCCGCGGCCGACAGCCATGCCGGCGCCTGCAGGCGATGGCCGATGCGCGCGGCGAGGCCGAGCCGTTCCAGGCCTGCGCACGCGAGCACGATCGCGTCGTACTCGCCGGCATCGAGCTTCGCCAGGCGCGTGTTGACGTTGCCGCGCAGGTCGAGTGTCTGCAGATCCGGCCGCAGCGCGCGCAGCTGGGCGGCGCGGCGCAGCGACGACGTGCCGACTTTTGCTTTTTGCGGCAAAGTATCCAAACGCGCAAAGTGGACCGAGATGAACGCATCGGCCGGGTCGGCGCGTTCGAGCACGGCGCCGATCGCAAACCCGGGGTCGAGCTCCATCGGCACATCCTTGAACGAATGCACGGCGATATCGGCGCGGCGCTGTGCGATCGCGACCTCGAGTTCTTTGAGGAACAAGCCCTTGCCGCCGATCGCGGCGAGCGAACGGTCGGTGATCTGGTCGCCGCGCGTCGTCATCGGCACGAGTTCCACCACCAGCTGCGGATGCGCGGCACGCAGCAATGCGGCGACATGCTCGGCTTGCCACAGCGCGAGCGCGCTCTGGCGCGTGGCAATGCGCAGCGGTGCGGTCACAGACTCCGCACCAGTTTGCGCAATCCGGGCAGATTGCGCCGGCTGACTTCCAACGTCGCCGTGCTGCCTTCCAGCTGCGCGTAGATCGCGCCATCGGCGGCACGCGTCAGGCCGATCAGGCGATCGCGCGCGACGAGACAATTGCGATGGATGCGCACGAAACGATCGCCGAATTCATCTTCGAGCGCCTTGAGCGCTTCCTCGATCAGCACTTCGCCCCTGGCGTAATGCACGACGACGTATTTGTCTTCGGCGAGCAGATAGTGAATGTCGGCGACGGCGACGAGCACGAGATTGCCGCGCACCCGCGCGCACAGATGCCCGCGTTGTACCGGTGCACCCGCGGCGGACTGCATCTTTTCCAGTTCCGCGGCGCCGAAGCGGCGTGCGCGTTCGAGCGCCCCGCGCAGACGCTCCAGGCGCACCGGCTTGACCAGGTAGTCCACCGCGCCGGCATCGAACGCGGCCAGCGCGTGTTCGTCGTACGCCGTGCAGAAGATCAGCGCCGGCGGATGTTCGAATTCGGACAAGTGCCGCGCCGCTTCAAGCCCGTCCATCAGCGGCATGCGGATGTCGAGCAGCACGACATCCGGCTGCAGGCGCGCGGCGGCTTCGACCGCCGCGCGTCCGTCGCCTGCCTCACCGACGAGCTGCGTGCCCGCGCATTCGCGCACGAGCGCGCCCATGCGCTCGCGTGCGAGCGGTTCATCATCAACGATCAGGACTTTCATCAAGGTTGCACCGGATTTCACGTTGTTGATCCCGCACGGCACGCGAGACATCCCACGACCCGCTGCGCTGCGCACCTCGCCCTAAAGCGGCAACACGATCACGCAGACGAACTCGCTTGCGCCGGACTCGACAGTCAATTTACCACGCGCGCCAAAATGGTACTCGATGCGCGCACGCGTGTTCTCCAGCGCGACGCCGTGGCGTTTGCTGGCGCGCGTCGGCGGACACGGATTGCGGATTTCGATGCAGACGGATTTGTCGTCGCGCCGGCCGCTGATGCTCACGGTGCCGCCTTGCGGCAATTGCTGCACGCCATGATAGACGGCGTTCTCCACCAGCGGCTGCAGCAACAGCGGCGGTACCTGCATGTCCGCGGGCAATTCGTCCACGCGCACGTCCACGCCCAGGCGCTCGCCGAGACGCAGTCGTTCGATGTCCAGATAGCGGCGCACGAGCTCCAGTTCCTCGCCGAGCGTGCTGTGCGCCTCGTGGCCCAACGCCGCGCGAAACAGGTCCGACAGATTCTCGACCGCGCTTTCGGCCTCGGCCGGACGCACGCGGATCAGACTCGCGATCGTATTCATGCTGTTGAACAGGAAATGCGGCCGGATGCGCGCCTGCAGCGCATCGAAGCGCGCCTTGGCTTCGGCGCGCACGCGCGCGCGCCACTGCTGCAACACGAAGAAATAGCGCAGCAGCGCCGCCGCGATCAGTGCGCACAGCGCCGCGCTGCGCCAGATGAAGCGGCCTTCGAATTGCGTCGGCAAGGTCAGCCCCAGATCGAGCTGGTGATCGAGTTCGAACACGAGCGCACTGCCAAGCACCGTCACCGTGAGCATCAGCGCATAGGCGGCGACGATGCCGAACCACGGCGTGAGCGTGCGCAATCGCGGACCGAGCTTGCACAGGCATACCGCGCACACGAGCGCGAGCCACTGCACGAACAAACTGGCGGTCGCGAGCCGCGGCAACAGCGGCCGCGATTCGTCCGATGGCGCGATCAACACGACGAGCGCGAGCAACTCGGCGACGACCATTACCGCGAACAGCACCGGCAGGCTGCAGAAGTCCGGCAGCCACTGCGGGCGGTCGTCGTCGTGCGCGGCCGTCATCCGGGCAGGCGCGCGCTCATCCATTTGCGCAGATCGGCGATTTCTTCCATGCACACCTGGTGCGCCATCGGATAATCGTGCCATTCCACCGCGTAGCCGCGCTGCTTGAGGTACTCGCGGCTCATCTCGCCAAGCGCATGCGAAATCGTCGGATCGAGCATGCCGTGAGCCATGAAAATCGGTACGTCGCGATTGGCCGCACTGGCTTCCGCGTCGGTTTTTTCCGCCATCGGCAGATACGTCGACAACGCGACGATGCCGCCGAGCCGTTGCGCATGGCGGATCCCGCCGCTGAGCACGATCGCGCCGCCCTGCGAGAAACCGGCGAGGAAAATATTGCCGGTCGGGACGCCACGCGCCACTTCACGCTCGATCAATTCTGCGACCTGGCCGTTCGAGGTGCGAATCCCGGCTTCGTCCTGGCGTTGCGCGATCTCCATGCCGGAAATGTCGTACCACGCGCGCATCGTCATGCCGCCGTTGATCGTGATTGGCCGCACCGGCGCGTGCGGAAACACGAAGCGCAGCGGCGGCCAGTCCGCATCGATGAGCTCGGGCACGATCGGCGCGAAATCGTTGCCGTCGGCGCCGAGGCCGTGCAGCCAGATCACGGCGTGGTGCGGATCGCGTCCGGTTTCGTGTTCGATGCAGGGCAGCAGCATGAGTCTCTTCCAGATTGGCCGTCGCTAGTGTAGCCGACGCCGGCGCCGGCAAAGCCCGCGGAGCCCCGACTTTCGACGCATTGCGCGCGGGCGGCGCTCGGTTATGCTGCCCGCTTTCGTTCGCAGGAATTGCCCGTGTCCCGTTTTGCCATTGCCGCTGTTTTCGCCGTTGTCGCCGTCGCCGCGTCCGCGCAGCAGGCGCCGCTCACGCTCGAACAAATCATGGCCGATCCGGACTGGATCGCCGGCCAGATCGCCTTGCCGGGCCACGAAGGCACCGCGCCGTATCTGGGCACGGACGGGCACAGCGTCTATTACGATCTCAAGCGCAATGCTTCGCCGCTGCACGACCTGCATCGCATCGATTTGCGCGACGGCAAGGACACCATCGTCGACGCGGCGGCGATGGTGGATGCGGACGGCGATCATGTGGTCTACGACGATGCTCATGCGCGCGCCGCGTTCGTGCGCAACGGCGATATCTTCGTGCGCGACCTCGACAGCGGCGCATTGCTGCAGATCACGCGCACGCCTCAGGACGAATCCGCGCCGCAATTCTCCGCCGACGGGCGGCTGCTGAGCTTTCGCGCCGGCAACGACTGGTTCGTGCACGATCTTGACGCGAACGTGACCGCGCCCGCCGCGATCCTGAAAACCGACAAAGACCCCGACGAAACGAAACCCGACGATCTGCGCGACCTGCAATTGCATCTGTTCGCCACGCTCAAGCACAAGCGCGACCAGAAGCGGGCCGAGCGCGATGCCAAGGAAGCGCAGCAGCACGGCGACGCCACGCGCGCGCCGCTGCCGTTCTACCTCGGCGATGACGTGCAGGTCGTCGACGCCACGCTGTCCCCGGACGTGCGGTGGTTGCTTCTCGTCACCTCGCCGAAGAATTTCGAGGCCGGCAAGAAGGGCAAGCTCACGCGCTATGTCACCGAGTCCGGCTACGAGGAATTCGAAGATGAGCGCACTCGCGTCGGCCGCAACGGCGGCGCGCCGCACACGTTGTGGCTGCTCGACCTGCGCGCGCATACGAGCGCGAAGCTCGGCTACGACAACTTGCCCGGCATCAGGGACGACGTGCTCAAGAGCGTGCGCGACGAGAACGCAAAAGCCTCTGCGCAGGACACCAAGCCAGAAAAGGAGAAGAAATCCGACGAGAAACCGAAGGCACGCGACGTTCAGATCAACACGATCGTCTTCGCCCGCAACGGCAACGCCGCCGTGCAGCTGGTCGCCAACGACAACAAGGATCGCTGGATCGCCACGCTCGACTTCGACAAGCACGCGTTGGTCCCGCAGCATCGGCTACATGATGATGCGTGGGTGAACTGGAATTTCAACGAACTCGGCTGGGAGAACGACGGGCGCACGTTGTGGTACGTATCCGAAGAAAACGGCTATGCGCATTTGTATACGAAGGCACTCACGGCCAAGGCGCAGGCGCTGACGCATGGTCATTTCGAAGTCAGTCACCCGGAGCTGTCCGCCGACGGCCGCTGGTTCTACGTGATCGCGAATGCGCAGGCGCCGGGTTCGTACGACGTCTATCGCGTGAACGCCGACGGCGGCGAGTTGCAACGCGTCTCGCAGTACCAAGGCGTCGAGACGTTCGCGCTGGCGCACGACGGCAACAGCGTGCTGATCGTGCACTCCTCGAGCTATGTGCCGCCGCAACTGGCACTCGTGCCGAGCGCCGGCGGTGCGTCGCGTGAACTCACCGACACCGTCACGCCGCAATACAAGGCGCTGCAATGGACTATGCCGGAAATCGTGCAGGTGCCGTCCACGCATTTCAAGGGCGCGATTTACGCCAAGTTTTACAAGCCAGCGGGTTTCGACGCCACCGTCGCCCATCCGGCCGTGATGTTCGTGCACGGCGCCGGCTACACGCAGAACGTGCACCAGAAGTTCCCGTACTATTTCCGCGAACAGATGTTCCACGACCTGCTGCTGCAACACGGCTACGTCGTGCTCGACATGGATTACCGCGCCTCGGAAGGCTATGGCCGCGACTGGCGCACGGCGATCTACCGGCAGATGGGCCATCCGGAACTGGAAGACCTGCTCGACGGCAAGCGATGGCTCGTCGACAACCAGCACGTCGACGCCAAGCGCGTCGGCATCTACGGCGGTTCGTATGGCGGCTTCATGACGCTGATGGCGCTGTTCCGCGCACCCGGCGAATTCGCGGCCGGCGCCGCGCTGCGCCCCGTCGCCGACTGGACGCAATACGATCACGAATACACGTCGAAAATCCTCAACACGCCGCAGGTCGATCCGCTCGCGTACGCGCGTTCGTCGCCGATCGAGTTCGCCGACGGCTTGCGCGACCCGTTGCTGATCTGCCATGGCGTGATCGACGACAACGTGCTGTTCGAGGATTCGATGCGCCTGTATCAGCGTCTGATCGAACTGCACAAGGACAACTTCACGATCTCGCCGTATCCGCTGGACCGCCACAGTTTTGTGAACGCGGATTCGTGGCTGGACGAGTACAAGCGTATCTACCAGCTGTTCGAGCAAAACGTCGGGCATCGAGAATGAACGAACCAGCGCATCGCTGAAGTCCGAATGGGTGAAGAAGGCATGATCGGCCGCAGCTGTGCCATGTTGCTGGTCGCGAGCACCACGCTTGCCGGTTGCGGCCTCGATTGGCGGCGCGAACATCCGCTCGGCTGCCGGCTCGACGAACAGCCACTCGTGCGCGACACGCTGTATTTCGGCGCATCGATACCCGACGGTGGCGAAGTCGATGCCGCGGCGTGGCGAAAGTTCGAGGACGATACGCTCGCACCGGCCTTCCCCGACGGCTATACCGTTACCGCCGCGAACGGCACCTGGCGCAACAAAAACGGCGAAAGCATCCATGAAGCGACCCGGGTGTTCACCGTCGTGCACGCCGACACGGCGGAATGGGCGGCAACGCTACGCCGCGTAGCCGCTGGTTACCGCGACCGATTCCACCAACAGTCGGTATTGCACGAATACAGCGTAGTCTGCGCGGGATTCTGAAACGCCACGGGCACGATCGAGCGGGCTCAGCACGCCTCCCGGCCCGCGATTGAGCACGTGCGTGTAGATCTGCGTCGTCGACACGTCTTTGTGGCCGAGCAGTTCCTGCACGGTGCGGATGTCTGCGCCGGATTCGAGCAGATGCGTGGCAAACGAGTGGCGCAGTGTGTGTGCGCTGAGCGGCTTGACGATACCTGCGCGTTTGCGCGCGGTCTTGAGCGCGCGCGTGAGCACGGCGTCGTCGACGTGATGACGGCGTGTGCGGCCTGAACGCGGATCGACGGAACGCTGCACAGCAGCGAACACATACTGCCAACCGAGCTCACTGGCGGCGTTCGGGTACTTGCGCGCCAGCGCGTGCGGCAGGTAGACCTCAGCGCATCCAGCCGCACTGTCCATCTCATGCAGCAGACGCGTGCGCTCCACCTCGCGCTTCAGCGGCTCGACCAGCGCACGCGGCAACACGGTGTGCCGATCCTTCCCACCCTTGCCATTGCGTACGATGATCGCGTTGCGTTCGAAGTCGACGTCCTTGATGCGCAGACGCAGGCATTCCATGAGGCGCATACCCGACCCGTACAGCAGACTGGCCATCAGCCACGCCTGCCCATGTATTACCGCCAGGAGTCGCCTCACTTCATCATGCGACAGCACCACCGGCGCACGGCGCGGACGTTTGGCGCGAACGATTTTCCCCATCCAGGGCAGATCCGTGCCAAGCACGTCGCGATAGAGAAACAGCAGCGCCGAAAGCGCCTGGTTCTGGGTCCCGGCGGCGACATCGTGATCGCTGGCGAGCCTGCTGAGAAACGCCTCGACCTCTTGACCGCCCAGATGGCGTGGATGCCGTCCACTGAAGGCGAGAATGAACCGGCGCACCCAAGCCAGATAAGCCTGTTCTGTACGCAAACTGTAATGTCTGAAACGCAATTTGCGCCGAACCGCGTCGAACAAGCGAGCTAAGTCCGAATCTGCGGCAATGCTGTTTACGCCTCCGCTCGTGCGCCCGTACTTCATTACGCCCCTCATCAAGGAAGTGTTGCACAAGATGATCGCCGCAGGCCGGCGCACCGGCTATCGTCCAACACCGTGATTCTTTGTAGGAAAATCTCCTTGACGAGCTGATCCGCGCGCGTGAACACTACGTACAATGACCCGGTTAGGGGTTCTACTTGTCGTTAGGCCTCATGTCGGAACGCACTCAAATTCACTCGGCCATCAAAATCGCTTTGCTCGTTGGCTCGGCATTCGTCGCGTGGGACGCATATCTTTTCCTCACACGCACTGCCGCCATGGCCCCGATCGATTATGGGCGCCTGATTTTTTCACTACTTCTCCAAGCCTTCAGCGTGCTCGGGTTTTCGTCATTTGCGCTTCCGGCAACTGCTCCCATACGCAAGGCTCAGCACATCATTTTCAGGGGCGGCCCGTTCTTTTCTGCGATATTCGGCCTTGTTCTTGGCGCAGGGCTTGCCGTCGGCGCGCTACATTACAGTAACTGCCAGCGCTGGGGCTTTGATGGCGGCAGCCATTGTACTCCTCCTCAGCCATAGAGGCCTAACTATTCGCTCAAGCGGACCTTCGCGGGGTTGCGGCGGTGTACTATCATGCGTTGGCGGCCGCTCGGCCGCTTAGCTCAAGCGTTAGGCGCATCGGATATGAAGTCGCTAGGCACCAAGCCCGCAACGGAGTCCATCGCGGTCGGTACTTGCTTTTTGTGCATGTCGCTTTCGGCTGGCGCCCATGG
>Ga0157372_10002915_pt1 | contig 18500 bp, 17 predicted proteins | sample C55metaG_FD_115307 | JGI IMG/M metagenome (GOLD analysis project Ga0157372, IMG submission 115307) | Corn rhizosphere microbial communities from Kellogg Biological Station, Michigan, USA - C5-5 metaG | ecosystem: Host-associated > Plants > Roots > Rhizosphere > Soil | place: USA: Michigan... | reverse complement strand
TCCTCCAGCAGGAGTCGCCGTTGATGCAGGCGGCCCTGGCCGATGTCATGCTGAAGCTGCAGGCGCAAAGGGCGATCCATCCGCTGAAGAAACTACTCCAGCAACAAGATCTCAACGAAACGGTGAGGACCCGCGTCCAGGAGACCATTGTCCGACTAAGCTAAAACACGCAAATATGAAAAAAAGACTCTTCCCGCTGCTGTCGGGACTGGCCATGCTTTGCCTTACACCCGCCGCCGGCCGGGCGCAGGAATTCAAGGAACAGATCAAAAAGGAATTTGCCGTCCCGAATCCCGCCGCCGAAGTGCTCGCCATCTATAACCTCAACGGATCGATCCGCGTGGAAGGCTACTCCGGCGACAAGGTGCTCGTCGACATCGACAAGCGAATTTCGGCGGATGACAGCGATGGCCTCGCGTTCGGCAAACATGAGTTCCAGCTGGGCTACGATCAACATGGCGACAGCATCATCATTTACATTGCGGAGCCCTTCGACACCCGGCCGCATGAGTGGCGCCGGGATGACGATTGGCGTCAGCGGGATCATAATTATGATTTCAATCTCGATTTCGTTGTTCGCGTTCCCTTCGGAATGAACCTCCATGTCAGTACCGTCAATCATGGCGACATGCTCGTGCAGGACGTGACCGGGAACCTCAGCGTCCACAATGTCAACGGACCCATCGCTATCAGAAACGCCAGGGGCGCAACCACGGCCCGGACCATCAACGGCAACCTCACCGTCAACTATGTCTCGGCGCCAAACGGACCCTCCGATTATTATACCCTGAACGGCAAGCTCGAGGTCACCTATCCGGCCAATCTCTCCGCGATCTGCCAATACAAAAGCATGAACGGAGCTTTTTATACCGATTTTGACAATGCAGAACCGCTGCCGGTATCGGTCATCAAGAACGAGACGCACCGGTCTTCAGGCACCGTCTATAAATTGAACATCACCAAACGGGTCCAGATCGGCAACGGCGGCAACCTGTTCAAGTTCGAGACCATGAACGGTAACATCTATGTAAAGAAGCAATCGTAAATTGATAAAGCATGAAAGCAATGAAAATTATCACAGTATTTATCTTGTTGTCGGTGTTGACGCCTGGCCGTCTGCTGGCACAAACGGAAGCAAAAGATCAGGGGAAAGATCAGTTGAAGGAGTCGCTGACCGTCCCGCTGAGCGATCCGGCAAAACCCTTCAAGATCGTCGCGCGTGTGATGTATAGTTCCCTGAAGGTCGTCGGCTACGAAGGGAAGGAGATCGTCATCAATGTAACGGGCAAAGAGCGGCCGCGCGAATCTTCCAGCAGCGGCGGCATGCGGCGCATCGGCGGCAATGCCGGCGGCGACGTGACGGCAGAGGAAGACAACAACACCGTCACCATCAACACCGGCCTCAGCCACTTCTCACTGCTCGAAATAAAGGTTCCCCAGTCCAGCGGAAAGTTCGAACTGGGAGCCGTCAACGGCGGCGAGATCGTCGTCGACAACGTCAGCGGCCAGCTGGAGATAACGAATGTCAATGGGTCGGTCTTCGCCCGTAACATCGCCGGGTCGGTGGTCGCCAACTCCGTCAACGGCGAAGTAAACGTCGCCTTCCGCAGCGTCGATCCCCAGGCGCCGATGGCCTTCTCCACCCTGAACGGCAAGATCGACGTCACCTTCCCGGCAAGCGTCAAAGCCAATGTCAAGCTTAAGGCCGAACGCGGCGATATCTACACCGACTTTGACGTTGACGTCACAAAAGGACAACCCACGGCTACGAAGAACAACGAAGGCCATATGTACCGCGTCACCATCGATGACTGGGTCCTTGGAAAGATCGGCGGCGGCGGCCCCGAGATGATGATGAAGACCTCGTACGGCAGTATCTACATCCGAAAAGCAAAATAGTCTATGTTCAAAAATTACTGGCGCACCGCCCTGCGTGTGTTGGCCCGGAACAAAACCTTCAGCGCCATCAATATCTTCGGATTGACGCTCGGTACGTTATGCTGCCTCTACATCGTACTGTATGTAACCGATCAATACAGCTACGACCGGCAGCATTACCGGGTACAGGATATTTATCGCGTCGACACCCATATCAAAGGGGCGGGTGGCGAAGGCGACCGCGCCACCGTAACGGGGTCCGTCGCACCCCTGCTGAAACAGGACTTCCCCGAGATCCAACAGTTCACCCGCGTGGTTCCCTTCCTTGGCGTCGACAAGCATTTTATCCACTATAAGGATAAGGTCCTGACCGAAAAAGAGGCCGTCTATGCCGACTCCACTTTTTTTGATGTATTCAATTTCCATTTCGTACAGGGCGATCGGCGAACCGCGTTGATGGAACCCTATTCCGTCGTCCTGTTGCAGTCCGTGGCCGACCGGCTTTTTGGACGGCAGGAGGCTATAGGGAAAACGATCACCATCGAGAATGTCTATTTCAAGACGGACTATGTGGTGAAAGGGGTCATCGATGAAAGTCTCGGCAAAAGTCATATCCATGCGGGGCTGTTCCTCGCCATGAACAGCGGGTTCATGGGCGACTACGTGTTGCATACCACCAACTGGGTCGCGAACGGCTATATCTCCTCCTATGTCCGGCTCCGGCCGCATACGGACATTGCCGGCCTGGTGAAGAAATTCCCGGCCTTTGTACAAAAATATGGCGGTGATCAGTTAAAAGCCGTCGGTGCGGAGAACCGGTTGTTCCTTCAGCCGCTGTCGACTGTGCATACGACTACCGGGATCAATGGACCGCAATTCACCACACCGGTGAGCCCGCTCTTCCTCCGCATTCTCCTGTCCATCGCAATTCTCATCCAGCTCATCGCCTGCATCAATTTTATGAATCTGTCCACTGCCCGGGCGATCCGGCGGGCAAAAGAGGTAGGGGTCAGAAAGGTGATCGGCGCCCGGCGCCGGCAACTGTTGCAGCAGTTCCTGGGCGAGTCCCTGTTGCTTTCGTTCATCGGGTTCATGCTCGCCCTGCCCCTCCTCGTCCTGGCGCTGCCGGCGTTGGATCGCCTTGCCGACGCGGACATCCCCCGCACGTTTTTGCTGCAGGGCAAGGTTGGGCTGATCCTTGCCGGGTTGACCGTCGGAACCGGCCTCGTGGCAGGCAGCTACCCGGCCTTTTACCTGTCGGCCTTCCAGGCGATCCGGGTACTGAAGGGCAACTTCACAAGCACCATCTCGGCCAACGGTCTGCGGCGGGGTCTCGTCATCTTCCAGTTTGTCTTGTCGATCGTCCTGATCATCGGCATCATCGTCATCTATAGCCAGCTGAACTATATCCGCGATCAGGACCTCGGCTTCGACAAGGACCAGCGCCTCGTTCTCAACTTTCAAACGCAGGATGCCGTCGATCGGGTCCCGGCCTTCCTGGCCGATCTGCGCAGCCTTGCCGGGATAAAAGACGCTTGCAATTCCAGCGCGTATCTCGACGGCCCCGGTTTTTTCTCCAATGATTTCTGGCTGAAAGGACAGCGCAGCCAGCAGGGGCTGAACACCGCCTTCCTGATCTCCGACGAGCATTTTGTCCCGGCCAATGGCATCCGGCTCATAAGCGGCCGTAATTTCCGGTCCACGGACAGCTCGCGGGTATTGATCAACGAGACCTATGCCCTCCGGCTGGGCCTGGATCCCCAGACCGCACCGGGCGTCCGCATCTTCGATAGTCAGTCGAGGGAGGCGGAGATCGTTGGCGTAATGAAGGATTTCAATTACAGCAAGCTGGATACGAAACCCGGCAGCTTCCTCGTCTGGATGATGAAGCCCAATTGGAATATCTGGCCGGTCGTCGTTGCCCATGCGGTGACATCGGACTACTCCGCATTGCTGGGAAAGATCGAAGCCCTCTGGCACAAAGATGTCCCCGGCAGCCCGTTCACATATTCCTTCATGGATGAGGAAGTGCAGAAACAATACAAGGCCGAGATCACGATGTCCCGGATCATCCGGTCGTTCACGATGATGGCGATCGCCATATCCTGCCTGGGCCTTTTCGGTCTGGCCGCCTTCAGCGCCGAACAGCGTAAGAAAGAGATCGGCATCCGCAAGGTCCTCGGCGCCGGCGTACCCGGCCTGACCCGCCTCCTGTCGATGGAGTTCCTGCGTCTGGTCTTCATCGCCTTCCTTATCGCCGCCCCCATCGGCGGTTGGGTGATGAGCCGGTGGCTGCATGAATTTGCCTACCGCATTTCCCTGCAATGGTGGATATTTGCACTGGCCGGCGGAATTGCCGGCGTCATCGCCCTCCTGACGGTCGGCTACCAGGCCCTCAGGGCCGCGGTGGCAAATCCGGTGGAGTCGATAAAAACCCAATAAATGCAAGAGCTGCAATCTTTGTTCGATCGCTATAAGCAATCGGTTTATCAAAAAGATACCGAATCCTTCCTCGCCCTTTTCGATGACAACGTCCGCGTCTTCGACATGTGGGCCTGGACCTACGACGGGCTCGCCGCCTGGCGGCAAATGGTGACCGGTTGGTTTGCCGGTCTGGGCGCCGATAGGGACGTCGTCACCTTCGACGATATCCGCATTCAACAATCCGGCGATATGGCCGTCGCCAGCGCGATCACGCGATTTACCGCTGTATCGGAAAAGGGCGAAGAGCTGCGATTTCTCCAAAACCGGTTGACATGGGTAGTCCGGAAAAAGAATGGAGTCTGGAAGATCATCCATGAACATAGTTCCGGACCGGTGGATGGAAGCACCATGAAGGTGCAGCTTCAGCGATAAGGACTTATTGCACCACCGGGACTACCGTCTGGAGATCTTCCAGCGGTGAAATATTCCCGTGAACGGACCGGTTCTCGAGGACCATATAATAGTCTCCCTGTAGCAGGTTCGGGCTCATGGCGTCCAGACGCAGGAGTGAAACCGAATGGACCGAAAGCACGCGCTCCCCGCTATTCTCACGAACGTCCACGAGAACATAACCATCGGCAAAATCCGGAAAGGCCTCGGTGCGCGAATACAAAAGCCCCTCGTATTTCCGGTCGCCGACAAACACATCTGCGAAGATGCCGCTTCCCGGAAGCCCCTTGCCCTCGGTAAACAGCTTGAACAGGCTTTCACCGACATAAAAGTTCCAGCCTTTCCGGCAATCTTCATAACATTCGACACCAGGGACCAGGCCGGCGTGGGTCATCGTTACCCGCGTGAGCAATCCCTCACGGGTGATCTCCCAGAGGATACAATTGCCCTTCCATAGATAGGGATCTTTGAAAATGGGGAGATAGCAATCCACCACCTTCCATTCGATGTATTGATCGGGCTCCGAATCGGTGATCTCCATCAGCGACCAGGTCGTCCGGGCGAAATGGACCGTAAACCGGTCATGGAGGGTTTTCGCGCTCCCTTTGAAATTGACGGCCCACCATTCCCCTACCCGGCTGATCTTTTCAAAGGCCTCCGCGGGCGAGATTGGCGCGGTGATCGTACATTGATAGTTTTGCAGGTTCATATAGCTGGTTTATAGCGCGAATGTACCCGGCAGGCGGCTGAGCTTATTTATTGAAAATGGAGAATTTGTTCCAATGCGGACTTCCTGATCTTCGCCACAACCACCACCTCCGGGTCGGCGATCTCGGCGATGCTGTATTCGATATTGGTACTCATCACCTGGGTAGCCTCCTGCAGGCTAAGAGCATAGTCTTTTTGCAACCAGTCGAGTAGGTTTTTGGATGCTTTTTTCAATGCATCGGGTATTTCGGAGGCCGTCCCCAGGGCCATAAGATACTCGCCATCTTCGATCCTCGGGTATTGCAGCGCCGGTGTGTAGGTTTTGATCAAGCGGACGGAAAATACCACATTCATCGAGGTTTCCAGCGCATTGCCCGCCAGCTCTCCATCGGCCTGAAGCGCATGCCCGTCACCGATATACAGGTACGCGCCTTCATGAAATACCGGCAGGTAGACGGTCGATCCGCTTCGGACCCGGTTGTAGTCGAGGTTTCCGCCAAAGGGCCCCTGGAAAAAGCTCAGTATTTCGTTCTTCCGGTTATCGGGCGCGACGCCGATGCAACCGAGGAAAGGGTTCATCGTCACCTTGAAGTTTCGGAGATGTGGATAGTGGCTAAGCGCGCTATCCGGCAAAGCCCAATTGTTTTGCCGGTCAAGCTTCCATTTGACCAGCCGCGGTTTTTTAAGGCTACTCAAGGTTTCGCGGGGCATACTACGCGAGACAAAACTTTCGCTGGTATAGGCATAATCGCGATTTAAAGACACGTCCAGGAATTGGACGGCCAGTACATCGCCGGGCATCGCGCCCTCGACGCGAAATGGACCGGTCAAGGGGTTTCCGCCCTTTGCCCGATGCACGCCTTTTTGATCAAATCCCATGGCATCAATGGTTTCCGTGCGGACAGTATCGCCTGCCCGGATGGTCAGGGCCGGTTCCCGGTTGAGCGAAAACACCGGCGAGAAAGTTGTTGGAGCGAACCGAAGATGGTTGGACGATTGTGCGCAAAGGCCGGAAGGAAGGAGCAGAATGCACGCAAGACAGATTCGCATATTTGCAGGGATTGAAGCGTTAAGATATCGAAAAAAGCAGCGATGAGAACCGGGAGGACTTTTGAGACTCCCAAAAGTGGAAATTCCTTCCAGTAGCGAGAAAATTCTCGCTTAGAAATGTCTTATAGCAGCTTGGTTAAGAATGGAATAAGATATTGGTCCCATAATGGTTTGTTACTTTGTGTTGAATCCTATTAAAACGACCCTCAAAATCCTGTGCCGATGAATAAGCTCTACTATGTGGTTGCTTTGTGCTTGTCCTTCCACCTGGCCATTGGCCAAAACTGCCCCTATCTTACCTCCTCGACGCTGAGCACTTTTCCCAATACTTACTACCCGGGGAATCAATCTTCGGTTGCTGTTGGTGCAACGACGATCTCCCTTGCCGCCGTACCCACGGGTTATGGCATTACGCCGATCAGTACGGGCGACGTGTTGCTGATCATCCAGATGCAGGGGGCTCAGTTCCGGAGCGTCAATAACGGGGCATACGGGGCGAACAGCTCTGGCGGCAACGGGTATCTCAATAATTCCAACTTAACGGCCGGCACCATGGAGTATGTGATTGCAGCCAACAACGTTCCGCTGACCGGGGGTTCGCTTACTTTAAAGACGGGTACTAAACACGCGTATACGATCAGTTCCTATGGCACCGATGGTCAATATGTCTACCAGATCATCCGGGTACCGCTGTTCTATGACTTGAAGTTGACCGGCACGATCACTACTCCTTCCTGGAATGGTTCCTCGGGTGGTGTAATGATGCTGTACGTAATTGATAAGCTCGATTTCAACGGTCAAACGGTCACCGCCTCGGGCGCTGGGTTCCGCGGTGGTGGCGGCCGGCAGCTTTCGGGCGCCAGCGGCCTCAGTTATACGGATTATATGAGCTTATCAAGTTCCAATGCCAACGGACAGAAAGGCGAAGGTATTGCGGGCACTCCCGCTTACGTGTTGAATGGTACGTCGGTCATTTCTACGGGTTATGAAGGTTATCCTGGCGGCAGCGGCGCCCGCGGCGCTCCCGGTAACGCGGGTGGCGGCGGCTCCGACGGTAATCCGTCGAGCAACGACCAGAACTCCGGTGGCGGAGGCGGCGGTAATGGCGGCGCTGGTGGCATCGGTGGTAATACCTGGTCGACCAACAGGACCTCGGGCGGTAAAGGGGCTACGGCTTTTGGCCAGGTGTCCGCATCGCGCCTGGTGATGGGGGGTGGTGGCGGCGCCGGTACCTCCAATAATGGTACGGGTACTCCTAACAATGGTGTTGCGAGCAGCGGTGCTGCCGGCGGCGGTATGATCATGATCATCGTTCCCTCCGGGTCGATCACAGGCTCGGGAACGATCTCTGCCGATGGTAACTCCGGAAACAGCACAATAGACAATGATGCCGCCGGCGGCGGCGGCGCAGGTGGATCGATCATGGTCTACTCCCAGGGCGGCGGCCAAAACGGCATTACGGCCTCGGCTATCGGTGGCAACGGCGGCAGCAATGAACTCGGTGGCGGCGACTCCCACGGCCCCGGTGGCGGTGGCGGTGGCGGAGTGATCTATTCCAACCAGGCGTTCTCCTCCACCTCGATTACGGGCGGCAACCCGGGTACCACGAGCGGCGGATCGACGAACTACGGCGCCGGCAGCGGCTCCAACGGATCGAAAGTCTCCAATATGAGCGCGACGGCCTTTGTTAATCCGAATCTCTCCTGCGCCGTCCTGGCGACCAGCTATATCGATCTCAGCGCAAGTCTCAACGATGGCGCCGTCCGTCTTACCTGGGAAGCTACAAGCGAATCGACCACCGAGAAATATATCGTCGAAAAAAGCACCGACGGCGTCAACTTTAAGGGCATTGCTTCGGCACAGCCACAGGTTCCCGCATCGGCGGTCGACACCTACCAATATGAAGACAATGGCAACTTCGTCAACGAAGGAGTCATCTACTATCGTATTGTCGAAGTTCAGACCACCGGTAACTATGTCTACAGCCGGATCGTCCCCGTGCAGACCTCTTCTTCGCAGCAGGTCGTATTCACCGCCTTCCCCAACCCCACGGCAGGGGCCGTGTCGGTCCGATTTTATTCGGCGGCGCCAAAGACCATGAACCTCCAGCTGTACAACCTCCAGGGGGCGATCCTCTGGCAGCAGGAGTATTTCGCCAATGAGGGTGTAAATACCATTTCCGTTGGGAAGTTCAGCACGCTGCCCGAAGGGCTGTACATCCTTGGCTGGAAGGACGGCAAAACGGGTGGGCAGGTGAAGGTCATGGTAAGACGATAAAAGACGGTAGCTCCTGCGGCTACAGCTGCCGCAGGACCTCTAAGAAGTCGGTTTGGCCCCAATGCTCCTGGTATTGGCCATCTTTCAACCGGATGATATCGATCACGTTGAACTCCACGCGGCGGTGAGTTGGAGGATGACCAAGCACCTCTCCCAAATGGGTTCCGCGGATCTTCTTCCGGGTTGTCACCAGGTCGTTCTCGGCAATTTGCTCGATGATCTCGACCTCTACGTCCGGAAAGCCTTTGCGCAGGACTTCATTCAGAAAGAAATAGAAACTCTCCTTTCCATTGGGCCTACCAGGCGGCGCCGAGTGATTGATCACCCCATCGGCCAATAATTCTTCAAAGGAGGCCGGGATACCCTGCTCGAGACATTCTTTGTTAAAGCGACGGACGATCGCCTTGTTTTGTTCGGTACTGTTGCTCATCTTTTTGAGGCAAAATTGAGCAAAAGCCGGGCCTCGTTGTTAGGTTTACCGGTTCAAAAACTAGTCCTGAACGGTCAGCCGGCCGGTATAATCCTTTGGCACGACGCCAAAATGCTTTTTGAAGGATTTCGTAAATCCTGAGTGCGTCTCGAATCCCAGCTTGAACCAGATCTCCGCAGGCTTTTCCTTTTGTTTTGTCAGCAATTGCGCCGCCATTCGCATCTTCTGTCCAAGTATCCAGCTGTTGGGTGACTCGGAATAGATGTTTTTGAATTGCCGCTTGAAAGTGGATGCACTCAGATTGCAGAGGAAGGCCATTTCTTCGACGGTCAGATTGCTTAGCAGGTTGGACTCGACCACCTTTCGGATGGTCAGCTCGATCGGGGATATGCTTCCCCGGTTCCTGAATGCGACAAACTCCCGGGTATGATTCTCCAGAAGGTAAAGCAGCAACTCGTGCAGCTTGATCCTTTTCATCGCTAACGACGGCTCGCCGCCGCTTCCCAGCATGAGTCGGATCGAATCGATATAGTGCTCGATGAAATCGTCTTTTTGAAACGCGACATAAGCGCTCGCCGTTGATGGGTGCGTCTTTATGGCCCTTTCGATCGCGCCGGCGTTCGCCCGGAAAAAATCGGCCAGTTCGGGGTCTTCGAAGAAGATCAGGATGCTTCTGAACTCTTTTTGCGTTGAGATATCGACCGATGCAATACAATGACCGGCGGAAAGGATATGTATTTCCCGGTCGTTGGCATGGACAGTCTTCTCCGTGAAGCACATCGTCTTTTGTCCGGAGATCACCAGGCTGATCGCGTTGCGGTCCAGGATCGTCTTCTCCTTCAGCGTATTCTTCGTCGCCGTGAAGGGGTGGATGATGATGGGGTCACCGGCGATGGACCGGCCGGCGAAGGCATCCTGCGGAAGGTTGAAGACTTTCATTCTACCTGTAATTTATGTACATTCGGTGAAATGCAATTTTTCCCTTCCGATATTCTCAGGCCCTACGTTAAGAGCTATGCGGTGATAACCATCGACAAGGACCTGAAGGACGAGGTGTTCTATCCCAGCGGTTATGTCGATTGGGTCATCAACATTTCGGAAGGCGTTGCAACCACGAATATCGACGGCAGAAGCAGAAGACTGCCACAGGTGGAGCTGCTTGGGCACCTGACACGGCCCTCCCGCCTTTCGGTATCCAGGGGCACCTCCATTTTGATCGCCAGGATCTATCCCCATGCCGGCGGGCTCTTCTTTCCCAACCCCATGGCGGAGTTCACCAATTTTGCGACCGATGCGTATGGCATCTTCTCCCGGGAGATCGATGATTTTTATAGCGGCCTTATGGAGGCCGGCTCGCTTGCAGAGCAGGTTGGCGCATTGGACCGGTTCCTGGTGGAGAAGCTGAAGAAGAATGAACGGCGGTATCGGAAGTCGGCGATCGTTCACGAGGTCTGCGCGCATCTCTTCCGGACCGGCGACGCCTTTGATAGCGAGGCCTTGTCGGACAGCTATGGATTGTCGGAGCGATACATCCAGCAGCTGTTTGTGGACACGGTCGGGATATCCCCCACCGCGCTTTTTTCGGTGCATCGGTTCAATAAAAGCCTTCAGCTGGTCCTCGCGTCCGACCGGTCGCTAACGTCGATCGCTTATGACTGCGGATACTACGACCAGGCGCATTTCATCAGGGAGTTCCGGAAGTTCACCGGCATTACTCCTTTCGCCGCGCGCGCGTCCCTGTTCGCTGGCGGGGAAGACTTCCAGCAGGCCGTAAACATCGGCTTTTAGTGTTGCACGGGGTGGTTGCTGCTGAACATATCCCGGTACATTTTCCAGCCGTCTTTCGTCTTTTTCCAGATGACCAGCACCTTGCCGTCGTCCAGCTTGTGGTTGCTCAGGTCGAACAGTTCGTAGTGGCTCTCTTCGGTAACGAAGTCGTTGCCATCACCGTACACATTCTGGATGGTGAAGATACTATGCACTTTTGGACCGCCATGGAAGAACTGGCGGATATTCTCGCGCCCGCACACCGGCACGCCGTTGGGCGGCAAAAGGCAGGCATCGTCCGTGTAGCGGGTGAGGATCGACCCGTCATCTTTGTTGGCCAGGTCGGAATAGATCGCGTTGCTGGCGAGGATGGCCTTTTTGGCCTCTTCCAGTCGGCGGGCCTTTTGCGCCCCGGGCTGGGCCTGTGATTGAGTCGCACCGATGCAGATCGCCGCCAGCAGGGTCAAGGAAAAGATCATTTTTTGCATTATTCTTATTTTTCGAACAAAGCAAGCGCCTTTCCGCCGCGGAAAATTGTACAATTCCGCACAACCCGTCCCCGCCTGCGCGATCTTTGTCCCAACCTAACTTTTGAGCCATACCCAATCTTACCTATATCTCACCTTCTTTTATCGTCGCCAACCTGAAAACCTCCGTGTCTTTTTATGTCCATCAGCCCCTTCCGGGCCATCCGATTTCTTTTTGATATTTTAAAAATAATTGTACATTTAAAATCGAAGTACATCAATTAGGGTACCATTGCCACTCCGGCACTATGCATCATCCATGGCTACCCGATCCCTCATCATAAGCGAATCATCGCTTACGATGGCGATGTGCTCTTCAAATGTCGTAATCGTTGAACCGCTCCTCCTATTAGAGTTTCTGCCATTTCATGAATTTGGCGCCGAGGCCGTATGGAAATCAGCGCGGGCGAAAGCAATGCCTTTCGACGGGCGGCATTCTATTATTTTAAACCTTGAAAATGAAAAGCAGCTCTAATCGCGATTGGGACGTGTTGGAGAAGAATTCAACTCCGGAGAAAGAGGCATCGGTATATGATCTACTGAAGGGAAGGCTAAAATTTACAGACGAATCACCGTGGGTCCGGATCGTTTTGTATCTGATCACGGCGCTATTTTTTATTGGCGCCTGTTGGATACTGAAGGGGTAATCCTTAAATTAGAAACAAAAATGGAAGATTTTTCGCATATCATAAAACGCAAGGAGATCAACAAATTTCTGATCCTATACCACAACAAAAAGTTTGGAAATTTTATTGACAAGACGAAGTTGACGAATGAACAGCTTCAATTTATTAAGTCGAAGATCAAGGGCAAAAAATGAGCGCAAAAGCACAGGCGCCTTGATATTCATAACCCTAACATCCATGACAAAAGCAATCTTAACCCTTCTGGCATCATTCCTGGTTTCCTCTGTCATCGCACAAAACCTTTTCCCCAGAAAATTCGATAACTGTGCCACAGAGGTTTTTTGCCTGGATTGCGGCGACACCAAGGTGAGTATAGACGATCAGAAACTAAACGTCTTGATTACCCGCCTGCAAAAGTCGAATGATCTGAAGGGACTTAGCGGCAAAATAATGTTTCAGATACTCGTAGACTCGTTGGGAAGAGGTTGTGTATTAAGTCACACGGACGTTTCAGATCATGCGATCTCGAAGAACATCACAACTGCGCTAAATGCCTTCGACGGCTTTATCCCTGCTCAGACAAAAGGGAAAGCCGAACCCCGCACATCTTTTAACATGTCCTTCGAGGTAAAAGAGGGGACGATCGTTGCGAAGGTCGAGCGGGTCAATATGAATGCTTTCAGAAAATCGTTTGACAGGCCGAGGGCCCCTGAGATTTATAATAAAACGTACACATACAATAATGAACATTTAAAAACGTATAAAATTACCGTTTGGAACAAAGGCAATTCTGGCCTTCCGAACAACATGAACGATCATCTGACCATTGATAGGAAGGGAACCATATGGTTAACGGCCGATGATGACCTCGTCACGTTCGATGGCTATAAATTTTCAGATGCCGGAGGAAATGTTACAGACAAAGGAAAGCATTTGGGTTACTATGCCATTGCAACGGATAATGATAACGTCAAATGGGTTTATGGCGGGAGACGCATCTATAGCTATGACGATAAGGGATGGAAGGCATATGACCCAAAAGTCACTGGAATTAATGGGGCCTACCAGATAATAAACAATCCGGCAACTGCTGAGGTCTTCTTTTGTTCCGACGAAGGAGTAACGGTGTACAAGAATGGCAGGTGGGACAGTTTAATAAATAAGCAAAAATTCAGGGAACTGCCCTCCTCCCGGGTCGATTATGCGAAAAGAGATTCTAAAAACAGGATCTGGATCGGAACTTTTGGCGGATCTGCGATGATCGATGAACAGGGCAAACTCTTAAATTTCGAAGCAACGACAAACGTGCTGAAAGGGAAATGCATTACGTCAATGGATGAAGATGAAGAAGGAAATATATACTTTACGATTTTTGAGTTCAACAGAAAAGACAAGACATTGATCAATAACGACGAAGGAATAGTCATATGGTACAAGAACGGCACAGTGAAGCAGTTTACCACATCCAACTCCGGAATGCCTTTTAATCACACGACGGGTGTGCTGTATGACAAAAAAGAAAAGGTCTTATGGATCTCCACCGACCGGGCCGGTCTTGTCAGGTATGACCTGAAGGACGGCTGGGAAAACTATCATTCCGAAAACTCCGAAATTCCGACATCCTATATCTCAACCATGAGCTTTGACAATGAAGGTATTTTGTACCTCGCGACCCGGCAGGGTTTGGTAAGGATCGAGAGAAAATAAGCCGCGCCTTTTGCCCATTGGGCCGATCCAGGTAAACAGCCTTTCTATTATTTCAATAATATAGCCACATGAAAGTAACGCTGTGCATACTCGTAATAGTATTGACCAATCACTTTGCCGCTGCGCAATCTCTTGACAGCATGATGCTTAAGGATGCTGAAGTTCCCCAAGGGTATAAGAAATCAACTGAATTAATATGCGCAACACCCCATGCCTGCTCCCTTTATGATCAGGTTGATCTATACGAATCGCTTTTAGGAAAGGTGACAACCAAGACGTTTCAATCGTACAACAAAAAAGGGGATAAAGGGTCGATTCTTTATTTTGAATTCGATAAGCCGTTCACTGCTCAGGGTTTTTTGAACGGGCTACTATGGGGAAATGAAACCAAGCCATCCAGGGCGGAGCCAGATGAATATTTCGCCAAAGGGAAAATGTTAATTATATGGAGCTTTAATCTGAAAAGTGAGATCAAGCAAATTTCCAAAGCAAAAATCCAACAGTTGATGCAATAGGCCAACTACTTGGGCTTGTGCCGGCGTTCATTGAGATAGGTGACTGTCTGGTTGCCCCTGGTAACAGCGACTTCGATGATCGCGCAGAAGGTGACAGGGTAGCCATTTTGTGTGGCCGGGAGCCATTCCGGCATACCGTCGATGCAGTCTCTGATCTCCTCCGCGGTATAGCTCGTAGTGTTGTATTCGATGGTCAGGCAGTCCAGTTTGCCGGCGCTATCGATGAGGAGCTTTATCTTGAAGGCGCCCTCTTTGCGCTCAGCTTTTTCCGGGAGGGCCTTTTTGAAGTATTTGTCCAGTGGTTGACTGAAGCGTGCGCCCTTTTCCGCATAGTAAAAGATGTGACGCATGTAGGTGGCGCAATTGCTGCCAATTCCCTGGGCGTCGGCCTGGATAGAGATCGTTAAGGTGATTAAGGATAAGGCGAGGAGGATTTTCTGCATGGGATGGGGTTACCTTTTTGCAGACAAAAATAAACCTAATAACAATTGACCAGCATATATTCAATAGAGGTCCGGACCGGCGACAGGAACAAATATTTGTTCCACTTTTTCTTGATCGTATTTATCTTTTCTTTTGCCTTTATTATTCCAAGCCAGCGAAAGGAATCTACCGACTTCTTCTTCGGCAAATGGAGCTTTGCCAAGCTTCCATTTTTTTTGGTATTTGCATTCGTTCCATCCGTTTGTCTTTTTTTCTATTTTGACAAGGGCATTAAAGTGCGCATAGACAGCGAAGGGATATGGTCGAAAAAATATGGAAATATAGTCTGGAGCGAAATCTATAGCGTCTATTCAACCTTTACAAAAGGGCCTCGTTATGGAGATATTTATCAACTTTATGTCAGACTGCAAGACACAGAAGCCAGAGTGGACGAAGAAGTTAAGCTTAAGTTTCAGAATATGGACAAAAGTTTTGACGAGATAAGGCCGATCGTCGAGTTTTACGCCCGAAAATACAACATCGAAGATTTTGGCCATACGGCGTTGCTTTAAACTAGAAAGGCCGCATTGCTGCGACCTTTAAAGCGTGGTGTGGGGCGGGATCGAACCGCCGACACAAGGATTTTCAGTCCTTTGCTCTACCGACTGAGCTACCGCACCGCCTGTACCCAATTCGTGATTGGGGTGGCAAAAATAGGCTTTCCCGTGGGAATTCCGAAATAAAATTTACATCCCGTACTCACTCAGGAATTTGATCCTCATCAACTTCAGCTGCTCCCAGGTAAAATTACCCTCGGACAGCTCCTGCTGCGCCACCTGCAGGCTGCTGGTCTCGCAGCTCTTGAAGTAATCGATGATCTCGTCCTGCTCGTACTCATCCAGCATCTCATCGACGGCATAGTCGAGGTTGAGCTTGGTGCCGCTGGCGGCGATGGTCTCCATATCCTCCAGCAGGGCATCGATACGAAGGTCCTTATTCTTGGCAATGGTCTCCAGCGGGATCTTCTTGTCCACCTGCTGGATAATATACACCTTGTTGACGCTCTTGTTGACGACGCTCTTCATGATGAAGTCATCGGGCTTCTGGATATCGTTCTCCTCGACATATTTGGCGATGAGTTCGATGAACGGCTTCCCATAGCGCAGGGCCTTGCCCTTGCTGACGCCCTGGCATTTTTCCAGCTCCTGGGTCGTCGTGGGGTATAGGGTGGCCATATCCTGAAGAGAGGTCTCGAGGAAGATGACAAAAGGCGGAAGCGCCTTCTTCTTGGCTTCCTTCTGCCGAAGGTCCTTCAGCAGCTCGAAAAGCTTCTCGTCGGTCGACGTAGTGCCCGCCGCCTCGGTATTCTCCTCTTCGTCGTCCGCATTGGCCTCTTCAAAGAGGTTGTTGAGAATGATCTTGAAGGAACGGGGCTTCTTCAGGAAGTCCTCCCCCTTTTTAGTCATCTTCAACACTCCATATTCCTCTATGTCTTTCTTCAACAGATCCTCCAACAGCAGCTGGCGGATCAGCGAATTCCAGAGATGCTCGGGCTCTTCCTTGCCAATGCCGAATTCCGCGATGCCCTCGTGACGGAACATCTGGATCTGGGGAGTGAGCTTCCCGGTGAGGATATTGATGACATAGCCGGTGGCAAAGCGCTCGTCGAGGGCCTTGATGGCCTTCAATACCTTGACGGCATAGTCGCGGGCTTCCACCTGCTCCTTGGGATGCAGACAGTTGTCGCAGTTGCCGCAATTCTCGGTGGTATACTCCTCGCCAAAATAACTCATCAGCACCTTCCGTCGACAAACGCCGGTTTCCGCATAGCCGACCATTTCATTGATCAGCTGGGCGCCGACTTCGCGCTCGCTAAGGGGCTTGTCCTTCATCAGGTGCTCGAGCTTGGCGACGTCTTTATGGGAATAATAGAGAATGCAGTTTCCTTCCAGTCCATCGCGACCGGCGCGACCGGTTTCCTGGTAGTAATTCTCGATGGACTTGGGAATATTGAAGTGGATAACAAATCTAATGTCCGGCTTGTCGATACCCATCCCGAAGGCGATGGTCGCAACGATCACCTGCACATCTTCGTTCAGGAACAGGTCCTGACGCTCGGCCCGCAGCTTGCTGTCCAGCCCTGCATGATAGGCCACGGCCTTGATCCCGTTGGCGACCAGCATGTCGGCCAGTTCTTCGGTGGTCTTCCGGTTCAGCGTATAGATGATACCGCTCTTGCCCTTCTGCTGGACAATGTAGCGGACAATGCTTTTGATGGTCTGATCCTTCTTGATCTTCGGCTGGATCTCATAGTAGAGATTGCCCCGGTTGAAGGAGGAGATGAAGATATTCGGTTCGCGTAGACCCAGGTTCTTGATGATATCGCTTTTTACCTTGGGAGTCGCAGTGGCCGTCAGCGCGATCACCGGGATATCGGGACTGATCTGGTCCATCATTTCCCGCAACCGCCGGTATTCCGGTCGGAAATCATGCCCCCACTCGGAGATACAGTGCGCCTCGTCGACAGCGAAAAAGGAGATCTTCAGATCGCTGAAGAATTCCATATTCTCCTGTTTGGTCAGGGTCTCGGGTGCGACATACAGCATCTTGGTGTGCCCGTTCAGCAGGTCTTCATGCACCTCCTTGATCTGTTTTTTGCTGAGAGTCGAGTTCAGAAAGTGGGCCACGCTGTCCTTGCTGCTATAGCCGCGGACGAGGTCCACCTGGTTCTTCATCAGCGCGATCAACGGGCTCACGATGATCGCCACCCCTTCGCTGATCATGGCCGGAAGCTGGTAGCACAGGCTTTTGCCGCCCCCGGTGGGCATGATGACGAAAGTATCTTTTCCCGATAATAAACTTTGGATGATCTTGTCCTGGTTGTCCTTGAAGGCGTCGAAACCAAAATGTTCCTGCAGGTGAGCCAGCAGGGAGGTGGATGGTCTGGCTTTTTCTTTGACAGCTTTGCTGCTAACGGTCTTGGTTTTTCTGGCGGTATTTTTTTTTGTTTCGGTTGTTGCCATGCTCAAAAATTTTCTTCCTCACTTGTTATCTGATCTTGAGAGCCCCTGGTGTTGTCCTGTTGACGTTCTTCTGGCAAGAAAAGGGTAGGCGGATAATGCTTTCCCAAGAGTCTCGGATTAAGAGGGCGGTAACTTTAAGGGATGGCGAAGTTACACAAAAAGGGGGTAAGCTGCTAGTGGATTCTGTTAAAATTGCCGGGCTGATTGCTAACATTCAAGATCTTCCAGGCCGGGCCTCCCAACCAGTAAAACAGGTATATTTTTGTTTTTCAAGCAATTGCAAATTTGATCGCGCTCTAATCCTATAAAATCGCTAAGGGGCGGCATCGCTGCGGCGGTTTGTCCATTTTGATCTAGATTTGCGGACCTAAACGGATCGGTTTAAAAAGTATGAGCAGGGGCAAGAATATCATTGGAATAGGAAAAGATATCGTCCGGATGGAAGCAGCGGCCGTTTCGGCCCTGGAACACCATCTGGACGGCCAGTTCGAGCGGGCGGTGGACCTGATCTTCAATTGTAAAGGACGGGTGGTGATCAGCGGCATCGGGAAAAGCGCCATCATTGCCCAAAAGATCGTCGCCACCCTAAACTCGACCGGCACCCCCGCCATCTTCCTCCACGCGGCCGACGCGATCCACGGCGACCTGGGCATGGTACAGGAGCAGGATGTGGTCATCCTGGTGAGCAAAAGCGG
>Ga0157372_10002913_pt1 | contig 18517 bp, 19 predicted proteins | sample C55metaG_FD_115307 | JGI IMG/M metagenome (GOLD analysis project Ga0157372, IMG submission 115307) | Corn rhizosphere microbial communities from Kellogg Biological Station, Michigan, USA - C5-5 metaG | ecosystem: Host-associated > Plants > Roots > Rhizosphere > Soil | place: USA: Michigan... | reverse complement strand
TGGGCAATTGCAGAGTCGGTCAAGCTCAAGGCGGAGGTCGTATCAGCGGATGAAAAAGAAGGCGGCGTCCGACGTGTTCTGAACTTTGGACACACCCTGGGCCATGCGCTCGAAACCGCAACCCATTACCGCCAGTTTTTGCACGGCGAAGCTGTGGCCTGGGGAATGGTTGCGGCCGCTAAGATCGCCCACGAAATGCGCTTTGCACACAATGGGACATTTGATCGCGTCCGCAACGCTACACTTGGTTGGGGACCGCTTCCTAATGTCAATCTGACAGCAGCCAAGGCCATGTCGCTGATTCGCTCTGACAAGAAGACCGAATCGGGCATAGTGAATTTTGTGCTGCCCAAAGAAATTGGCAAAGTTGAAGTTGTGAGCAGCGTTTCGGAAAGCGCGGTCACTTCCGCGCTGGCGGAGATTTGGCGGCTTTCGCGTGAGTAGGGAAATAATAGAGAAAGCCGAAGCCGCGAAAGAAACCACTCCGGTTCGCGGCGCTACCCCAGCCGGCGCTTCCGATCGCGATTCCGCCGCCCGCGCTGTTCGCGAAATGTTCACCGCGATCGCACCCCGCTATGACCTGCTTAACCACCTTCTCTCGGCGAATGTCGATAAGTTATGGTGGCGGCGAACAGCGAGAAGGTTTGCTGAAATTCTTGCCAGGCCTGACGCTCGGGTGCTCGATCTATGTTGCGGGACAGGCGACATGGCATTCGCGTTACGGCGGCAGGCTCCGCAAGCCGAAATCACCGGCGCCGACTTTTCTCACAGCATGCTGGTGCTGGCGTCGAAGAAGAACTCTCGAGGAGGTACGATCCGGTGGATCGAAGCGGATGCGTTACAACTTCCTTTCCCCGACCACAGGTTTGACCTGGTTACCTCCGCATTCGGCTTCCGCAACCTCGCCGATTACGACGCTGGTCTGCGCGAAATCTTCCGAGTGCTGCGGCCCGGAGGTGAATGCGGCATTTTGGAGTTCAGCGAGCCGCAAGGGATGATGGGTAAGCTCTACGACGTTTATTTCAAATCCGTTCTGCCGCGCATCGGCAGGGTGATCTCGGGCAACAGCGGCGCGTATTCATATCTTCCCGCATCAGTCGAGCGCTTTCCCCAGCCGCTGGAGATACTCTCTCGTATGAAAGTCGCGGGCTTTGGCGAAGCCTCATGGACTCCGTACACATTTGGAATTGCAGGACTGTTCCGCGGAAAACGTTAGACCTTTGCGGCGGGTGTCGCTTGGACTTTGGATTCCTCATGCCGGAAACACTCTGCAAATGCATCAGCCATTGGAAAACGAAGAACTGCCGATTGCTCACTGCCCAGGAACTCTGCTAGCCGCGAAGTATCCATGACGGTGTCCGAGGTCATATAAGGCGCCACGTCAGGAGGAATGGTCGAAAGCTTAATCTTCCACAAAATTTGTAGAATTAGCGCAAATAATTTCTCTGTCGGTATACGCACCAGTTTGGCATTGGCAATGCGAACGCACTGTTCGTAGGTCAGTGGTCCGCCACGCGCCGCCACATTCAGAATAGTCAGCCGTCGGCCTTCAGGTTCGTTTTTTTCGAGGATAAACTTCACCAGTCTGGCCACATCATCGACGTGTACGAATTGAATACGATTCTGCAAATATTGATCGCCTGATGGCAACATGCAGGGCAGTCGTTTGTTTTGTTGTCGCATTCGCTCCGCGCGCTTGCTGGACCCCCCGGGGACCCCGCGGAAAGCTTCCATAAAATAATTGTCAATACTCGCACCGGCAAAAATGTGTGGTCGCAAAATGTAAACACTACATCCGCGCAATGCGGGCGCGCGCTGCTGCACCACTCGGTCAGCTTCCATTTTGTGGATCCCATACGCGTAGGTGTGTGCGGCTAAAGGAGCTTCTTCGGTCGCGGGAGTCGACAAATTCGGGCCGTACGCAGAAACACTGCTCATGAAAATGAATTTCTCCACCATCGGCCATTCGCGATTGGCCTCAGTCACCGCTTCCATCACCCGGGCAGTACCGGCAACATTTATTTGCCACATGCGGTCTCGATCAAGAATCCCGGTGCGCACTGCATCCATTACAAACGCAAGGTGCACGATCGCGATCGGCCGCACCTGTCGCAAAAGGTGGATCATTTCCAGGCAAGACGATTCCAGACCGAAGTCCATCTGCACGAATTGCAAAGGGAAGTCAGTCTCGGGAGGACGAAAATCGACGCCGACAACCCGAAACCCGGAAAGCATGGGCAGCAGTCGCCGCCCAAGATTTCCTGAAATTCCCGTCACCAATACGGACGGAAGCGCGTCCGGCATTTATTTCTTTCCAGGGGGTGGAGTTGTACCTTGCGGCGCCGGAGTTTCACCGGGATTCCGCAACGAAGGCGGTGCAGGAGTAGAAAAATACGTGTTATCAAACGTCGTCTTCGCAGAGTTCTGCAGCGATTCGAACGAGTTTTTTATATTTTGTCCCTGCAGGGCATGCGCGATTTCATCATGCGCACTGAGCAACGGCAGCTCTTTGACCTCCGTTACTTTATAAATTCTGTAGCCGGTGGGATCGCTGAACACCGGTGAAACCTCGCCTGCTTTAAGGTCGAAAATCGCTACGTCGGTCGGTGGAATACTGGTCTTGCGCATATTTTCCACTTTGACGTTTGTGACTTTTGTTTTATTTCCGGCGAAATCGTTGGCCTCTTGCTGCAGCTTGGTCGGGTCCTCGCCGGCTGTGGCGCGGGCGCGCAATTTATCAGCTTCGTCCTTCATTTCAGCGTCTGAAGCCTCATTTGCCTTTGCAGCACGGGGCTCATTCGGCTTGCCCGCTTCGACTTCCTTCTCCTTTGGAACGAAGATTCGATCGAAGCTGATAGTTTTGTAATCGCTTGCGTGCTGCTGGTAGTAATCGCTGATCTCGCTATCCGGAACGTTTGCGGCATCGCGTTGCATCTTTTCTCCAGCCTGCCGGGCGAGAAGTTGCAGCCGCGCAATATACATTTGCTCGTCGAAGTCTGGGGTCTTATCGAGCCCCATTTCGTGGGCTTTCTCAGCCAGCAGCAATATCGTCACATAACGAGTAGCAAATGGCTTTCGGTTTGCTGCCGTCATATTAGGCTGTACCGCGTTCACTAATTTCTCAAAATCAGCGCGGGTGATTACGGTACTACAGTCAACGGGGGTAGCAGTGCTGTTTGGGGGGCGTTCGCAAAGCCCTTGTATCGTGATCACCGGGGCGTCTGGCGCGACATTCGACCCCGGAATCAGTTCATTTGATTCAGAAGGGCGTGGCTTAAGGGTCGGAGTCGGTTTGTTAGTCTGGCCTATGGCTACGGTCGCCAGCAATAGACAGACGACTCCGTGCAGAACACTTTTCAAAGGATACCTCCGGAAAATTTGCAAGGGTAATAAAGAATCCTAGCACAGGCCAGAGTAGCTCAAGTTGTTGCCGATCACTGGCGGAACTCTTCCCGCACAGCGATAATTCTCCTATGTCAGGCGTGCCAGGCGCGTTAGCTTCCGAGTCTATGCGGGCAGAAAAGCGCAAAGCTGCCGGCAATTCGCTGCTGGCGGCTTTGGCCATCACCGGTCTGAAAATCTTTGTAGGGATCACCACAGGCAGCCTGGGAATTTTGTCTGAGGCTGCACACTCTGCGCTTGATCTGGTGGCCGCCACCATAACGCTTTTTTCCGTGCGGGTCTCTGACAAACCTGCCGACGCCGACCACCAATATGGCCACGGCAAGGTCGAGAATTTCTCGGCTTTTATTGAGACGGGACTGCTGCTGATAACTTGCGTAGTTATTATTTACGAGGCAATCAAGCGCCTGTTTTTTCATCATGTAGATATCGAGCCCAGTGTTGCGGCATTCGTAACTTTGTTTTTTTCGATGGCCGTCGACTTCTGGCGCTCGCGCGCTTTGGGGACTATTGCGGCCAAATACGATAGCCAGGCGCTACAGGCTGATGCGCTTCATTTTTCGACCGATATCTGGTCGAGCGGTGTGGTGGCACTCGGTCTAGTTTTGGTGTTAATTGGTCGCCGCACCCACACCCAGTGGCTGATTTCCGCAGACCCGATAGCGGCGCTAATTGTAGCCGGCATTATCGTACTGGTCAGTACTCAGTTGGCCCGCCGCACCATAGATGCGTTACTTGATGCCGCCCCAGTCGGTGCCCGTAGCAGGATCATCAAAGCGTTACAGAGCGTAGAAGGCCTGCTTGAAGTTGATCGAGTGCGCATCCGGCGTGCCGGGAATCGCTATTTTGCCGACGTCTCCATCGGCCTGGCGCGCAACGTCACCTTCCAGAGATCAGGGCAGGTCGCGGATGAGGTTACAAGCACTGTCCATCGCCTGCTTCCCAATGCCGACGTTGTCGTTCACCCGGTCCCGCGGGCGGCTTCGGCGGAAAATATTTTCGATCGCGTGCGCGCAGTTGCCACTCGTCACAATATGAACGTGCACGATGTCAGCGTGCAGGACTTGCATGGTCGACTGCACGTGGAGCAGCACCTGGAGATGGATGAAAACTTGCCGCTCAAGCAGGCCCATGATCTGGTCAGCATGCTGGAGTCAGAGATTCGCCAGGAGATTCCAGAAATTGCCTCGATCCTTACCCACATCGAAAGCGAGCCCGCTACTATTGAGGCGGGTGAGCAGGTTGAACGCGACGCGCACCTTGAGGGGCGATTGAAGGCAGTTTCCGAGGAGTTTCCCGACATCCTGGATACTCATGACATCGAAGTGAAGCGTGTGAAGGGCCGAGTCTACATCTCCTGCCATTGCACTTTCGCCGACGATATGCCGCTTTCGCGAGTGCATGATGTTTCCACTGCGCTTGAGACTCGCTTCAAGCAGGAAGATCCAGAACTATTTCGGGTGCTAATTCATCCCGAACCAAGCACTGACAATAGGAGATGACAGATGCAAGCGACAGCAAAGTGGTCGGACAAAATGCAATTCGCCGGAACCGGAAATGGCGGACATTCCGTGCTGATGGATGGAGACAATAAAGCCGGCAATAGTCCCATGGAACTGGTGCTGATCGCGCTGTGCGGATGTACCGCCTTTGACGTCGTCAGTATCTTGCAAAAAAAACGCGAGCCGTTTACCGCGGTGGAAGTCAGCGCTCAGGCCGAAAAGGCACCCGACCCCCCGCGCGTATTTACCGACATCAAACTGCAATATCGGATTGCTGGAAAGGTCACCCGCAAAGCGGTGGAAGATGCCGTCCGCCTGTCCGAAGAAAAATATTGCTCAGTCGCCGCCATGCTGAACAAGACCGCCCGCATCACCTACGAAATCCGTTTGGATAAAGAGTAGTAATGGCGGGAAGCGTAGATTCATCTCCGGCCTTGGAATCGAAGGCTTTAGAACCTGAAAGCGGCGCTCGCGATTCATTGCGAGGGTTTTTGTATATCGCCGTGGCCACGTTCTTTTGGGGTTTCTCCGCCACCCTGGGCCGCGCGGCATTCACCGGGAAATTATTGCCGAGTTTAAGAATTCGAGGAATCGACCCGGTAATTCTGTCGCAGTGCCGGACCGGCTTTTCGTTTCTGGCGCTCGCAGTGTGGTTGATCGCGCGACGCGGCACAAGTTTGCTCCGCGTGCCTTGGCGAGACCTGGCAAAGTTAGCCTTGCTCGGATTAGCTGGTCTTGCTGTCTCAAATTACTTCTATTACCTCGCAATTCAAAGGACCAATGTCGCGACCGCCATTATTGTTCAATACACGGCGCCTGTGTGGGTGCTTCTGTACATGGTGGCTCGCGGAGCTGAGCGGCTGACCATATCAAAAATTGGAACCGTCTTACTCGCAATTACCGGAATTGCTTTGGTGATCGGAATCTTTCGCCGCGGCGGAATCCAAATGGACGTAATCGGGGTGGGGGCCGCACTGGTCGCCTCATTTTCATTCGCGTATTACAACGTTGCGGGACATTACTTGCTGGAACGATATGACCGCTGGATGGTGATACTGTACGCGACCCTGGCCGCGTCTCTGTTTTGGCTGACTGTGAATCCGCCTAACAAAATCATAGCCGCCCACTACTCGGCAGGCGCCTGGCTGTTTCTCGCAGTTTTTTCGTTCCTGTCTATGCTGCTGCCGTTCACCTTTTATTTTGCGGGCCTCAAACTCTTGGTCCCGACTAAGGCAATTATTGCCAGCTGCCTGGAGCCAGTCTTCGCCATTCTGATCGCAGCTCTTGCCCTGAAAGAGGCCGTTGGATTCGTGCAAGCAATTGGGATTGCCATGGTATTGGGTGCCATTGTGATGGCCCAAAAATCTGGCACAGATCCTCGTCCCATAGCTGGCCCGGTCGACTGATTTTCATCAGTTGTTCACAAATTCTTTACAAAAGGCCCAAGCTTAAACACTTTGGTTATCTCGCCCTGGAAGGTAAATTTCAACTAGCCTGATCTCGGAGTGAAAGTATGAAAGTTACATGTTCTCGTAGCGCTTCCGTAGTTCTGTTTGCGATTCTGTCGGTGGCTCCGTGCTTCGCGCATCACATGGCGGTGGTGGTTTCGAAACAGAATGGGGTTAGCGCATTATCTTCAGCGCAACTGCGCAAAATATTTCTCGTGGAAACAAAGAAATGGCCTGACGGCAGAAGCATTCAGCTGGTGATGCATCGGGCATCCAACGGCGAAGCGGTCACCCTTCAACGCTTGAATAAGATGTCGGCCCAACAATGGCAGAATTGGGTCTCCGAGCACAAAGATTCTGTGACGCTGGTAGATTCCGATGAGGATGTGTTGAATTACGTGGAGAACACACCTGGCGCGGTTGGATTAGTCGATGTTCGGTCGGTTAACGATCATGTGAATATCGTTCGTGTAGATGGCAAAGTTCCCATGGAGGCGGGTTACCTGCCTCACTAAATGTTCAGCAGTCTGCGGCCAGCGATTTTCTTCCCATCAAGCTAAAATAACGTTCGGCACGCGCAACGTCACGTTGAATCTGTCGTCGCAGTTCTTCTACCGAGCTGAACTTTATTTCGTTGCGCACGCGCGATAAGAACGAAATATCGATTTCACTCTCAGCCGTGATTTCCAGCGGATGAAAATTCAACAGGTGGCTTTCAATGGCAAATGAATCGCTGCCAAAAGTCGGACGATTCCCAACGTTGGTGACCGAATTGAAGCATTCTTTGCCGACCCGCGTCTGGGTGATGTAGACGCCGTCACGCGGAACTAATTCTTCGTGTCGACTTAAATTGATTGTAGGAACTGTGTACTTCGAACCGTAACCGCGCCCACGCCCCGCGGTTGATTGGATGCTGAACGGGCGTCCCAGCAAGGATCTCGCACGACGAACATCTCCCGCCTGAATCAGTTCGCGGATACGTGTGCTCGACACCGATTCGCCGCGTAGCCGCATCTCCGGATATTTGATTACCTCGAAGCCACACTCTGCACCCAATTCAGAAAGCAAAGTGACATCCCCCGCAGCTTTATGCCCGAAGCGAAAGTTGTAACCTTCATGGACCTCGACTGCACGCAATCGATCGCAAAGAATCAATTTCACAAATTCACGGGGGCTCATCAGCGAGAGTTCGCGCGTGAAGGGAATTAGAACGACGGCATCGATGCCGGTTTTTTCAAGCAGTCGAATCTTCTCGGGCCTCGGGGTTAAAAGCTTAAGTCCGGCATCCGGCCGCAAAAGCCGCATCGGATGCGGTTCGAAAGTCACCGCAACCGACAGAGCATCCCGCTGCGTCGATCGCCCCACAATCTTATCGAGCACTCGCACATGCGCGCGATGCACCCCATCGAAATTCCCCACACTGACCAGCGAAGGCCCAAACTCAGCGGGAATTTCATCAAGCTTATGAAAAATCTGCATTAACCAAACTCATGTGGAGACAGCTGCCCTCGGCTGTCCAAATCTTCAAATCAACCTTCATTCGCAATTCAATGCCCTCTGCGTTCTCCAGTTTTTCTCAGCGATCTCTGCGGTTAAAAGCTTTCAAATTTCAAACTCCAACTTCATCCCGTCGTACGAGAGCCTCACATTCTCCGGCAGACTCGCATTGGTCTCCTCATGCGGCAAGTCGTGACAGATGTGGGTAAAAAAGGCACGGCGCGGTTTAAGACGCTCCACCGTCTGCAGCGAGTTTTCGACCGTCGAATGCGTAGGATGAGGCTTGTAGCGCAACGCGTCCAGAAACAACACATCCAATCCCTGCAGCTTAGATAGCGAGCTTTCAGGAATCTCGCTGTGGTCGGTCAGGTAGGCCGCCGATCCGAAACGAAAGCCATAAATTTCCTGCTCTCCGTGAATCAGTACGATGGGTTCGAATCGAGCGCCAAACAACTCCACCGGCCCATTTATCGGTTTCAATTCCACATGCGGCAGTCCACCAAATTTGTAACTGGCGTTGAAGATGTACCCAAACATATTGCGGATAAATTCCGCAGCCTCAGGGTGCGCATACAGCGGCAGGCGATTGGGTTTGTGCAGAAAGCTCAGCGGCCGCAAATCGTCGATTCCCAAAAGATGATCGGCATGAGTGTGGGTGTAGAGCACGGCATCGAGCGTGCGAATGTTCTCGCGAATCGCCTGCTCGCGAAAATCCGGCGTGGTGTCGATGATTACGGATCGGCCGTTGTATTCAATGAGAACCGAAGGGCGCGTTCGCTTGTCGCGAGGATCGGAAGAATGACAAACCAGGCAATCGCAGCCAATCGTGGGCACGCCCATTGATGTGCCGCTGCCCAGCACGGTCAGCGTTGCCTTCATTTTGCGGCAGGGACCTGCTGCGCATTTTTAGCGATAGCATTGGTCACTTCTACGTATGCCATTCGCATTTCGTAAAGCGCATTCTGCAAAAGGCCCTCTTCTTTCGACGTAACGTTGCCCTTGGTCTTATCTTTGAGGAGCGCCAGCGTGTCAATGGTTTGTCGCGCACCCATCAGATCCACCTGCGGTGGCATGCCTTGTTCATGCATGAGTCCGAGCTGCATCATTCCCGTCATGTAGAGCGAGGCCAGGAATCGCTCGAAGGTGATCTCCATGTCTTTGGTGGAAATTCCGCTTGCTTCAGCTTGCCGGTCCATCTCAGCCGAAGATTTCTGATAGGCCTGAGCCTGCTCGTGCTGCTCCGCGGCGCTTGGCCCCTGCAGTTCCGGACTTTCTGAGTTCGGACTTGCCGCCGGTGCCGGCGGTTTGGCTGATATTGGCTGGGCAGCAACTGGGCGTTCCTGCTCTTCCGGCGCATCTTTGCGTAACTCTCCATCCGCAGTAAAAAGCCGGCGGTCGGTCACAGTGAATGTCTCTTGTTTTCTCTCTGCCATAATTTCACTTTACTTTATCAGTGTGGCGCGGGCGCCCTCGCCCGCGAAATTTGGTTCCAATTTCAATCCCTAAGAAATCTCGGAAAATGGCAACGCCATCGCTTTCACTTCCGCCTGGCCCGCCATCAACGTCTTATCAGTCGCCAGAAATTCTCTGCGCAGATATCCGAGTCCAAGCTGCTTTCCCTTGAGCGGTTCGTTGGCGACGCTGGTGATCTCGCCAACGTCCTTGCCTTCGCTCTGGACCTTCGTCCCCGGCGCAGGAGCCGCCCCCTCGATTTCAAATCCGACGAAGGTTCGATGAACCGCTCCCCGTGCCCTGATGCGCTCTACAATCTCCTGTCCTATGTAGCAGCCCTTATTGAAATTCAGAGCGCGCTCCTGCCCAGTCTCCTGCGGAAGAGTTTTCTCTCGTGTGTCATGGCCGACCTTGGGAATCCCGCACAGAATTCGGAATGTCTCTAGCGTCTCATTGTGGATTTCAACTGCGCCGGCCCGCATCAAAGCATTCCAAATTGAGTCGGCTTGTTCTGCCGGAACCCACAATTCATAATTCGGAAAGGAGGAATTATCGCCGCGCATCAGGGTGACGGCGGTTCCATCTAAGTTCACGTTCGCCACTTGGAGTGCGCCGAGATCCTTACTCGCCCCCAGAGATGCCAACGCGTCTCCCGCCTGAGGACCAGTGAGTCCTATCGCGGTACTTTTCTCGGTCAGGTCTTCGATCTCGACCTTGTCCATGATGATGTACTTGCGAAAAATCCGCAGCAGCGTCTCCGCCTGCGAACGATCGGTTTCTACCAGCAGGCTCTCTCCGCGATTGAAGGCGTACACATCAGCCTGAATATGACCCTGCGGAGTGAGCACAAACGCATAAACTCCATGGCCGGCGGCCAGGTCACGGACGTTGTTGCTGATCATGCCGTTCAGCCAGCGGCTGCGGTCGCGTCCGGTCAAGGAAAGCAGAGTGCGCTCCGCCCGGTAGATTCCGCAGCCGGAAACCAGCGCGCTCAGCTCTCTGCGGCTGTCGATCGTCTCGGAAGTCTGATTATCTGCAAGAACTTGCATCTTCATATTGATTATAGCGAAGCAAATTCGGTCGCATCGGTCCTGCTGACGATCACGAGGTTGCGAGCCTAGGACTAGATTGTGTGGGGACAGCCGCCCCCGGCTGTCCGGTTTGTCGTCACATCAATTTCTGCTATCTTCCTCCCGTGGCCCCTCAGAAAAAGATCGCAGTTATTCCCGGCGATGGCATCGGCAAAGAAGTCATCCCACAAGCTGTCCAAGTGATCCAAGCTTCGGGCGCGCCTTTGGAGCTGACCCACTTCGATTGGGGCGCCGACCGATACCTTAAAGACGGCACCACCGTCCCCCCCGATGGTTTTGCAATGTTAGGTCGCGATTTCGATGCCATCCTCGTCGGCGCCTTCGGCAATCCCCGCGTGCCCTCGAACATTCATGCCAAAGAAATTCTGCTCGGCATGCGCTTCAAGATGGATCTCTACGCCAATATCCGCCCCGTGCGCTTGCTCGATGCATCGCTCTGCCCGCTGAAAGCGATCGAGCCGAAAGACGTGGACTTCGTCGTATTCCGCGAAAACACCGAAGGCGTTTACGGCGATTCAGGCGGCATCTTCAAGCAGGGAACTGCGGACGAGGTTGCCATCCAGGAAGACATCAATACCCGCAAAGGCGTCGAGAGAATTGTTCGTTACGCCTTCGAGTATTGTGCGCACAACAAAAAAGCCGACGGTACCCCGCGCAGCCGCGTGCTCATGTGCGACAAATCCAATGCCATGACCCATGCCGGCGGTCTTTGGCAGCGCGCATTCAAAATTGTCGGCGCCGAATATCCGCAAATTAAATCCGAGCACATGTATGTGGACGCGCTCTGTATGCAACTGGTCCGAGACCCGCGAGCTTTCGATGTGATCGTCACCAACAACATGTTTGGCGACATCATCACCGATGTCGCCGCCGCGCTGCAGGGAGGCCTTGGAATGGCCGCCAGCGGCAACATTCATCCCGGCAAGACGTCAATGTTTGAGCCGGTTCACGGTTCAGCGCCACCACTCGCCGGCAAAAATGTGGCCAACCCTATGGGCGCGATCCTCACCTCAGCCATGATGCTGGCGCACCTGGGTTTCGCCGACGCCGCGAGAAAAATCGAATCCGCAGTCCTTGAAGCGGTTCGTCAAAAAAAGACGACTCAGGACGTGGGCGGAACCTTGGGAACAAAAGCAGTGGGAGAGTGGATAGCGGACAAAGTGAAAAGTTGAGGTTCGCCGCGGAAATTACATCTCGATGAAGAGTCGGATTCTCGGCATCGTGAAAGAGGTAGCGCTCGCGACTACTGCCCGCGATTCGTTGCCAGCTGTTTTTCTTGCGGCGTCATCTGCCGCCACAAAACTTGCAGATCGGCGGAGATGCGGCTGTTCTGTGGCTCCTCGTGCAGGGCTCGCGCGAACCAGCGATACGCAGAAGGCAGATCGCGTCCGACGCAATGTCCGGTGGCATACATGGTGCCGAGCACAGTTTCAGCCTTAGAGTTTCCATGCATTGCCGCTGTGCGCAAACTATTTTCAGCTCGCGCACAGTTTTGCGGCACGCCATTTCCGTAAAGAAATTTTTCACCTGCGAGTTCGAGATCAGCGTCCGGTGAAGCGCCGGCCGCGGCCGCTCCGGCCACACGTGAAGGTGTAGGCTTCGGCTCACGCGCTCGCGCCGGTTCCTTGGCCACCTTTGAAGCCTTGGCCACTCCCGGAGGCGGAGTCGCATTCGCCTCTTCGGTTGCATTCTCATCAGCAGGAGCCGCGTTCTGCTTGTCAGACGGGTTGTCATTTTTGGCGGGGGTTGCTGCGGCATTCTGCGGCGGAGTCTGTTTCTGCTGCGCTTCGGAATTCTGGGGTGCTGCGCCATTTGCCGGCGGAATATCGGTTTCAGTCGGCTTGCCAGGTGTCTGATTTTGCGCGTTCTGGTCTGGTTGCGTGGGGAGGACGTCGCCTGCGCCGGTCATGGGCTTATCAATGTGCGTCTGCTGGTCTGACGTCGAAGCCGGTGCAACTTCAGAGGGCGATGCCGAGGCCTGCTGTCCGCCTCCCATGCGATTAAAAGGAAATCCGTTGTGCTTCCACTGCCATCCTGCGAATCCTGCCGCCCCGAGAGCAATAAACAGTAATACGATCAACCCTACATGGCTCTTCGGTGGCTCGTCTTCGTATAGATAATGAAATTCAACTTTAGGATCGGCGGCATCGTCTGCCAAGCCCAGAAAAGAAGGCCCGTGCACGGGCTCAGAGTGCCCGTTATCCTGCTTGGACACGCGGGCCGTGTCTTTTGCAGGCGTCGCTACGGTCGCGGGCGGATGCGACAGCGATGCCCCACACATGCCGCAGAAGCGATATTCAGGGCTATTGTCGTACCCGCAGTGGGTACATCTCACGTACATGGTTTCAAGCATATCTTAATACTGTGATGGCAGAAAGGGTGTTGCTGTTGGAAGCTGCTGGAGTAGACAGTACAAGCGGCTAACCTGTAGAAATCGAAGTTTTTAGGATAAATCCGCAGCCAATAGGGCTATTTCATCGAAGCCAAGCTTCTATCGGCGCGAGCTTCCATCCTGGACTTGCCGCTGCCTGGCGGCCGCAGCCATTTGAGCCGGGTTCACAACTCGGATAACCACGTGAGCACCGTCCGGGCAAGGAGGCGGCCAGTGATAGTTCACGTAGGACCAACCCCCGACCACCGCTAACGAGAGAACCAGGCCCGGAATGAACACCGCTGCGCTAATGGGCGATTCTCTCAGCGGCACGTAGGCATTGGCCTGAGAGAGAGTGGCGGTTGAGTGAGTTCCTTCGAGCCAACAACGCACTACGCCGATGCCTGTATCGCCAAAGATAAGCGGCCATTCAGAGATCTCCGCTGCTTCCGCCAACTCCAGCATCTCTGGCGCAAACCGCCTTCTGAATGAGGGAGGATAAAACACGAGCAGAACGCGATAAGCGCACAACAGGCACGTTCGGATATTCATGCTCCCCTCTCATCCAATTTTCCAAGCCGGGTTCGCGCCACGTTAACGACTTGCCGCAAACGTCGCACTTCGAACCGCAGCACCCGCTCTCCGTCGGGAGTCAAACAGTATTCGCGCCGCGTCTCTCCATCTTTCAGCTTACGTTCGGTCTCGCTGACCAATCCGCTGGCGAGGAGCCTATCCAAATTCGCGTAGAGGGTGCCAGGCCCGAGCTTGAACGTCCCCTCGGACTGCCGCTTCACCGACTGCATAATGCCATACCCGTGCAAGTCTGATTCCGCGAGTGCGAGAAGAATATGAAGAGCAGCCGAGGAAATCGGCCGCTCGTTGTCGATATTGTCGTCCTTGACTTTCATATCGTTATTTGATATATCACATTTCGATATATCATGCAATGAGGCTCACCAGCACTCAGTATGCACCAGGAGATGCCAAAGAGGAAGATCAAGATGAAACTCGCAACCATTATTTCGATATCCTTCGTAGCCGTTGTGATTTCGGCCGCATTGTCGTTGCCCGCGGCTGCGCAAACTGAATCAACAGGAGCAGCTGCGACTGCTGTACCTGCAGAGCGCGACGGACAACATGATTTCGACTTTGAGCTGGGCAGCTGGAAAATTCACTTGAAACGCCGCCTTCATCCGCTGACGGGTTCCAATACCTGGGTCGAATTTGACGGCACTTCTGTCACCCGAAAGGTTTGGGACGGCCGCGCGCAATTAGAAGAGTTCGAAACGGATGGTGCAGGCGGCCACATCGAAGGTTTGACTACGCGTCTCTACAATCCAAAAACTCACCAATGGAGCCTCTATTGGGCCGACAGTAATAACGGCACTATGGAACCGCCTCAGGTCGGCGAGTTCAAGAATGGCGTTGGCGAATTTGACGCTATGGACTCCTTGGATGGAAAAGCAATTCTTGTTCGGTTCGTGTGGTCTAAGACTGATTCAACCATGCCGCACTTTGAGCAGTCATTCTCCGCGGATGGCGGCAAGACCTGGGAAGTGAACTGGATCACCGACCAGACGCGAGTCGGAAGCGCGGCAAACGCGGCACCAGCCCAGCCGCAAGGCCTACCAAGCATAGCGTCAGCCGTGGACCGCGAGATCACCAATGCGGAAAAGCAAATTGTGGAATTGGCAGAGGCGATGCCGGAGGATAAGTTCGATTTCTCTCCCGAAAGTCTGAATGTATCAAGCGGGGACTACAAAGGAGTGCGCACGTTTGCCTTGGAGGTCAAGCATATTGCCGCGTCCAACTATGCGATTTGGCGGCCCTTGACGGGTGAGAACTTTCCGAAGGATTTTCTTGGCGGCAATGGTCCTGAAAACCTGAAGACCAAGACTGAGATCATTCAGTTCTTGAGAGATTCTTTTGCTTTGGGTCACAGAGGGGCGGCCACACTTACGATGGAAAACTTTTTGCTGCCGCCGGAAGGAAGTAAATCGACACGCCTCCGATTGGCGCAATTCGCGGTCGAGCACGCTTACGATCACTACGGACAGATGGTCGAATATCTGCGGATGAATGGAATCGTTCCTCCGGCAAGCCGGCAAAAGTCAGACTGACTCATCACTTGAAGTATGCGAGTGTAACTACGACAAGCTTTACTGAATCACTTCTTTAAAAATCCCTCTGCTTGCAGCCAGTCTCCCAGGCGATCAATCCATGTGTCAGACGGGTGTCCGTGTTTTCGCATTCCAAAGCCGTGGCCGCCCACAGCGTACATGTGCAGCTCGACTGATTTGTGGGCGCTGGTCCATTTCTGGTAGAGCGAGATGCTGTCCGGCGCCAGGCCAAGATTGTCGTCGGTCGCGGCTGCGATAAACATAGGCGGCGCGTCCGCCGGAACCGTATCGCCTCTGAACATCCCTGTGGCGGGATAGATCGGAGCGGCAAATGCCGGCCGCCCATCAGGCTGATAGCGCAATGCAGCGCCTGCGGCGAGCGATCCGCCGGCAGAAAATCCGATGACTCCAACGCGATCGGGTGAAAGTCCCCACTCCGCGGCGTGTTTTCGAACATAAGCGACTGCAGCGAGTCCATCGGCGAGCGACAAAGGTATGACAGGGTCAATCGTTTCCCTGAATTTCTGGTGGTCCTCAAATAGCGTTGTGAACTCCTGGGTAGCGTCCTCGCCGGTATGGGCCAACCTGTATTTCAAAACGAAAGTGGTCATCCCCCGAGCCGCAAGCCATTTCGCCACCTCGATTCCTTCGCTATCGATGGACAGCGCCATGAACCCGCCACCGGGGCAAATCACAGTCGCGCTGTCGCTGGGTGTCCCTCCGGTCGGCTTGAATACCAGCAGGCTGGGATGGGTGACGTTTGCGACCACTTCGGTATTCCAGATTTTCGAGAAATATTCTTTTTCCGGATAATCGGCCGCGGGAGAACCAGGCGCCGGGCCGGAGTACAAAGGGATAACATCTTGCGCCAGCGCAGCGCTTGCCAGGAGGATAACTGCCACCACAATTCGAATCAGAGTTCGTTTCATGGCCGCACAGTTTAACAGAGCTCACATTACTGCGGTCAACACTGAAGCTGTCAATGCGCAACAAATTCGAACTTGCGAATCACCACAGACTGATCCTGCGCGGGCGTTTGCTTGAAGCACCAGAGATTGATGCCTACAGGAGCGGCGACTTGGGGAATATTGGTTGCGTCCGAGGTGTACTGCTCGGTTTTGATCACCTCGGCAACCGTTCCGATGGGCTGAGCTCCATTCATCAGCGTAAACACGATGTGGTTCGGAAACCACTCCATCCTCGCCGTAGTCAGAGTTCCCCCGCTGACTTTAAAGTTGTCTTCCCACACCGAAACCCCCTTAGGCTTGCGATGACCAGTCGCAGGATAAACCGTGAAGTCGGCATTGCATCCGTGACAGGTCTTATTCCACTGTGAAAATTCAATGTCGATCTCGTCTTCTGCATCCTTGCCGATGTGATGTGTGGGGCCATAAGTAAAGAGCCCGAGTACGATAACCGGATCCATGGCGTACACGTTCCCCTCGACGATCCATTGATAGGTTCCGAAACCCAGGTCCTCGGTGGTAAATAATTCGCCAGCCGTCCATTTTCCATCCTGCCGGACAATACGCAGATGCAGATATCCGTGATCGTCAATAGTGACATTGGCAGGATCTCCGAGCGCAACCCCGGCCATGCCTCCGTTCGTCACTTTCCATGAACGCCCGGACCACGTGATTGTCTGAGCATGAGCGACTAGCAAAGTCGAGAGCAGAACGGAGCAAAGCGCGAACTTTTTGGACATAGAAATGTTGAAGGTATCACAGGTAAGGGTGCCCCACTCAAGCTCCGCTTGGGTGGGGATTTTCGAGTGACCGTAATCGTACCGTTGGGAAGATCCCAGCTCTCTCGCGAATCCGCGCCGTCCAGTGAGATTCAATTTCGATGGGACCTCGATCACCAGTCAGATAATGAGTAAAGCTGCTCCAATACCAATCTTCGGCGCGCAGAACGATACCGCGTCGAACGGGATTGCGATGAATGTACTTCAATTTCTCAACGAACTTCCGTTCAGACCAAACGTTGAAATCGTAGTAGCGCGCCTGCCAGAAGGAGTCTTTCTCCCGCAGCGCCAGCCTTCATGCGACTCCCTGTTTCAGTGATTGAATAGCTTGCGCAAGCGTGCCGCATGCCGGTTCGCTGACCAATAGATGCACATGTTCAGGCATTACTACGTATCCATACACACACATCGCGTGCTGCTCTCGAACACGTTCGAGCGCCAACTGAAAGGTGCAGCGAGTCTCGACTGTTCCGAGATTAGGTCTGCGCCTGTAACAGCTAAAGGTGACGAAGTGAGAATCGCGGGTTTCTTGAAAGCGTTTCAGTCCCCAGGGCACAGGGAGAATGTAGTTTCATGTCCAGAGTTTAGTCTGTGACGGATGAACATCGATCCTGAGGAAATTGGTAGGAAATTCTCCAAGCATTAAAGGGTGCCCCACTCAAGCTCCGCTTGGGTGGGGATTTTTCACTCCGTTAAGTCGCTAGTCGAGCCGACCTGTTCTGGTATCCAACTTAGCGGGGACACCTGAATTCAAACCCCCGCCCAAGCGAAGCTTGGACGGGGCACCCGCGTGAGTGAGCATGCTCCCCAAACTTGCCGCGTTCCCCTTCACGTGTTAGCCTGATTACGACAACTAAACGTTGACAATCTAGAAGGAGTGCATCAGGTTAGTGCTAGCCAGAGAGCAAAAGAAATCAGTCATTGACCAGTACGGTACGCATGCTACCGATACCGGCAGCCCGGAAGTTCAAGTCGCTCTGTTGAGCGAGCGCATTGGTCAATTGACGGACCACTTCAAAACGCACCAGAAAGATCATGGCTCGCGCCGCGGTCTTCTCATGCTGGTCAGCAAACGTCGCCGTTTGCTTGACTACCTCAAAAAATACGATTCCGAGCGCTACAAGACGGTTGTTCAAAGACTCGGCCTCCGCAAATAGGAGGCTGTTTTTGTTTGAACGTTCGTTCCTATATCTCCGGAACCGCGCCGTATCTCGTCTGGCGGCTTGAGGTTGAAGGTTGTGTTCCATTCTCTCGACTCGGCTCTTAGCTGTTAGCTCTTAGCTTTTAGCCAAATCAAAGCTTTGAGATTGATGCCAAACGTTCGCGCGAACGGTTTTGCTAAGAGCTAAAAGCTAAGAGCCGTTTTCCGACGCCCTCCTCAAAGGACAAATCATGAAACAAGAAATTTCTGTTGATCTCACCGGCGGTAAACGAATCTCATTTGAAACCGGAAAATTGGCCAAGCAGGCCCACGGCTCCGTCGTTGTAAGAATGGGCGACAACGTCGTTCTCGCAACTGCCACCTCGAATCCTGAACCACGCGAGGGCATCGACTTCTTCCCTCTGACCGTTGATTATCGCGAATATACCTACGCCGGCGGACGCATTCCCGGCGGCTTCATTAAGCGCGAAGGCCGGCCCAGCGAGCGCGAAATTCTCACCAGCCGTCAGATCGACCGCCCGGTGCGGCCTCTGTTCCAGGAAGGCTTCCGCTGCGAAACCCAGGTGATTGCGTTCGTCCTTTCCGCCGACACCGAAAACGACCCCGACGTCCTGGGCATCAATGGCGCTTCCGCGGCGCTCACCATTTCAGATATTCCATTCCTCGGTCCGATTGGCGCAGTCCGCGTCGGCCTGGTGGACGGCCAGTTCATCATCAACCCCACCTAC
>Ga0157372_10002906_pt1 | contig 18530 bp, 12 predicted proteins | sample C55metaG_FD_115307 | JGI IMG/M metagenome (GOLD analysis project Ga0157372, IMG submission 115307) | Corn rhizosphere microbial communities from Kellogg Biological Station, Michigan, USA - C5-5 metaG | ecosystem: Host-associated > Plants > Roots > Rhizosphere > Soil | place: USA: Michigan... | reverse complement strand
TCGATCTTGAGCGAGCGCGTATCGAACTGCTCGATCGCACCCTGCTCCTCGATGTTGGCGAAGAGCTTCCCACGCCCGTCGGCAACTCCCGATTCGAGTCCGTCGCCGATCATCGTCTGGGTGATGAGCTTCCCGGTGCGCATATCGACCACCCAGCCGTCCTTGTCGGCCCACGTGAACCCCCGGTGCGTCACGGGATCGTAGCGGCTGCCGTCGGCCCGCATGTCGATGTGACCCGTGACGGCGAGCGTCGTGAGGTCGAAGAGCGTGCCGTTGCGCACGAGCCCGCGGTTGTCCTGGTCGTCGATGAGATAGCCACCACCCGCTCCCGCGATGCTGCCGACGATGGTGTCGCGATCGACGTCGATCACCTTGTCGCCAAGTCCGTAGAGCCGACGGCCGACAGGGTCAACGATGATGTAGTCGGCACGCGTAGGGCCCAGATCGATCGTTTTGACAACGTGATACCGGGCGCTCGGCGCGACCCCGGTCTGCGGCGATGCAGCGACGCCGCAGCCGGTTGCTGCAGCGAGACAAACGGCGGACAGCAGACTCGGGCGGATCATGAACCTCTCTTGAGGGAAGTGGGTCGAACGCGATGGTCTAACATACACATGCCGCTTTCCGTCACATGCCGCTTTCCGTGCGGCTGGCCTTCACTGCCCCGCGGAATTGAGGTCGATCGGCTCATCATGCTTCTTGGGGGGCCGACCGAACATCCACGTCGCATTGAGCTGCAGCGCGCGATGCGGGCGCCACCGGTCACTGAGCTGCGTGAACGCCGGATCGACCGTCGCAGAGCGCTCGCCCGACATGCTGAAGGGATCGATGATCCGCAGGGTCAGGCTGAGACGGTCCCCCATCACCTTGTCGCGGATGCCGAGGCTCACGCGCGCGCGCGCCGCATTCCACCCCTGCGGGACCGTCGTGCGTCCCGAGTAGGATACGAGCGCCTGCGTGTCGATGTTGCGGGAAACATGGAGCGAGGTGTTGGAGCGAACGCTCCAGCCAACTGTACTCGATGACAGTAGCGGGTCGAGGTTGGTAGCGTTGGTGCGCTCGTGGAACGCGCTGCCGCCGACGAAGCCGCTCAGGCGTCCGCCGCTGAGGCCCACCGTCGCGTCCATGCCGTACGAGTCGGTGGTCGCGACGTTCGCACGCGTCAGGGTGGTGACGCCGCTCGTGTCGATGGTACGAATGCTTCGCACGGCGTTGTCCGAATGTCGGTAGAATGGCGTGACCTGCAGCGTCGCGTGTTCGCCGGTCCGCTGGAACCCCAGCTCCACGGCGCGTATGTACTCCGGGCGGAGGTGCGGGTTGCCGACGGAGACGTTGAGCGCATCGAGCGCATGGGGGGTGGGATCGAGCAGATCCGGGTCGTCCGGCCGTCGGATCCGTCTCGAGTAGGACAGCTTGACCTGGTCCGCGTCGTCGAGCGCGTACGAGACGAGCCCACTCGGGAAGACGCTGCTGTACGGATTGTCGTATTTCTGATCTCGCGTACGCAGGTCGAACGTCGTGCCCGCGTGCTCCGCGCGGATCCCGCCCTGAAACTGCAGTCGACCCAGACGCGCGTCGAGCATGCCGTAGACGTCCTGCACCAGCGCGTCGTACGCGAAGTCGCTCGCCTGCGTCGTGTCGGTCAGCGTGGACGACGCCGCTGCGTCGTAGATCTGCACGTCCTGCGTCGTGCGGATACGCTCGAGGTCGCCCTTGTACCCTGCCTCGAGCTGCAGCCCCGCGCCGAGCGGGCGCACGTAGTCAGCCTTGAGCGACGTGCCGCTCGAGTGCGTCCATACGGTGCGTGTCTGCTGCGCGGTCGTCGTCGGTGCCGCGTCGACCGGCCACAGAGACTGGTCGATGATGTCCGTCGGACCGCCCTCGAAATGCTCCTCGAATCGCAGCTCGGCCGACAGCGTGTGCCCTTTCGCAGCGAATCCGTGCTTGTAGCCGAGCGCGGCATCCGCGCTCCCTTCGTGGTTCACGTCTCGCGAGCGACGCCCCGTGAGATCGCTGAGGGCGAGCGCGCTGTCGAGGCTCCGGTACTGCCAAGCCTGCGTCTCCCACTCGCGCCGCTGGCTGTAGTACCCATCGAAGGAGATTTCGTCGTCCGCGCTCGGAACGTAGTTCGCCTGGGCTGTCCACGTGTTCACGAGTGGAATCTGCGTGCGCTGGCTGTTCTCCTGCAGATACGTGGTCGGGGTCGCATACAGATCATGGCGGAAGATCGCCTGCGAACCCGGCCTGCTGTCCCGCAGCAGGGAGTAGCTGCCGTACATCGACAGCGGCCCACGTTGCACGCCGCCGTTCACGCCTGCGTCGACGTGCCCCGTGGTGCCGGCGCCCAGCGTGACCCCGCCGCTCGTTCCCGCATCAGGAGTCTTCCGCAACACGATGTTGACGATGCCGGCGACGCCGTCCGCGTCCTCGCGCGCCGAGGGATTGGGAACGACTTCGACGTGGTCGATGGCGTCGGCGGGGAGCTGATCGAGGAAGTTGCCGAGCTGCGTCCCCTTGAGCGAGCTCGGGCGCCCGTTGATCTGGATCACCACCCCGGTGTTGCCGCGCAGGCTGATGTTGTTGTCGATGTCGACGTCGACCGACGGCACGTTGCGCAGCACGTCGAGCGCCGTGCCGCCCTTGGTCGTGGGCATGTCGTGCACGACGTAGCTCGTGCGATCGGGTTGCAGCTCGAGCGCTCGGCGCTGAGCCGTGACCTGCTGCGTCTGAAGCCGGAGCGCGACCTGGGTAAGACCGACGACGCCGACAGCGACCTCGGGATGGGCGGACGTCAGGACGACACTGGGAAGCACCTTCGGCGCGAATCCAAGCGCCCGCACCGTCACGCGATACTGGCCCAGCGCTAGTCCGGGCACGCTGAACGTACCATCCGTCGCACTGGTGACGCGCGCCGCGGGGGCGCCGGTCGTCTGGTTGGTGACTTCGATGCTGGCGGAGACTATCGGCGCCGCGGTACCGGCAACGGAGACGCGGCCGCGAATGCCGCGCGCGGGACTCTGTGCGGCGAGTGGTGCGAGCGGGGCGAGGAGCAGAAGTGCGAGAATCGCGAATTCACGGACATGGCACATCCCGGAGCGGAGCATCAGGTGGCTGGCATGGGAAGCAGTGGATCAATTTGTTTTTGGAGAATAACGCCCGTCCCTTACGGCGAGCTTACCGCGCGTCGCGGCCTGAGCGCGGTCAACGCGGCCCTTGCGCGATTGGCGGCGAGGGAGAATGCCCTGCGGGAAGCCCCGTGCGAGCGGGTGGATGGCCGAGGCGTCCGTGCGGGTCCATCATCCGGTACAGCCCCGGGAGCACCAGCAACACGATCGGCCCCGAGAGGACGAAACCGCCGATCACGGCGATCGCGAGCGGCTGCATGAGCTGCGCGGCGGAGCCGAGCGCGAGCGCGAGCGGCGCGAGGGCGAATGCCGTGGCGAGAATCGTCATGGCGACCGGACGCAAGCGCCGGTGCGCGGCCTCGCTCCACGCATCGCGTGACGAGAGCCCACGCTCCATGGCCAGCTTGGCTTCGTGGATCACGAAGATCGCATTCTCCCCGACGATGCCGACCATCATGATCGCGCCGACGTAGCTCGAGATGTTGAGCGTCTGCCCCGTGAGCATGAGCGCACCGATCACGCCCGCAAGCACAGCCACGGCGCAGATGGCGGTGATGATCGGCGCACGCCAGTCGCCGAACTCGAACAGCACGACGACTCCCACGAGGACGAGCCCCGAGAGCAGCACGTAGAGGAGCGCGCTGAACGACTGCTGCTGCTGCTCGTACAACCCACCATACTCGACCGTCATACCGGGACCGAGCGGGACGTGCTGCACGGTACGTCGGACGTCGTTCATCGCGCTGCCGAGATCGCGTCCCTGAAGACGCGCGGTGATCCCGAAGAACGATTTCAGGTTCTCGCGGTCGATCTCCACTTCGGGCGCGCCGGTGGACAGCGTCGCGACGGTGCTGAGCGGGACGAGTCCGGTCGCGGGGGGCTGTGCGCGAATCTTGAGCGCGCCGAGCGACTCCGCTGGGGCAGCGAAGAGCCGCAAATCGTAGATGCGGTCACCGATCTGCACGCTGTCGACGACGGTCCCGGTCACCACCGGCTCGAGCGCTGCCTGGATGTCCTGCGCGGTGAGACCGTACGCGGCCGCCGCCTCGGGATGGACGTGTGCCGAGAGCGTTGGACCGGCGATCGTCAGCCCGTTGAAGACGTCGGCAACGCCGTTCACCTTGCCCACGGCGTCAGCGACCTGCTGCACTTTCTGCTCGAGCGCCTGCTCCTGATCGCCGAAGATCTTCACGTCCACCGGCTGCGGCGCACCGCCGGTGAGATCGCCGATCTGATCCTCCAGCAGCTGACCGAAGTCGGTGTTGATCCCGGGCTCGACGGCCGCGATCCGGCTGCGCAGCGTCTCGATGACCGCATCCACGTCGCGCCGCTGCGCCTTGGGCTTCAGCTTGATGACGTAATCACCGGTGTTCGGCTCCGTGATGAAGAATCCGAGCTGTGCCCCCGTGCGCCGCGAGTACGTCTCGATGTCGGGAATCGACATGATGACCTGCTCGGCGTGCCGCAGCATCTCGTCGGTCTCCGCGAGCGAGGTTCCCGGCGGCGTGAAGTAGTCCATGATGATGGACCCCTCATCCATGTGCGGCAGGAAGTCGGTGCCGATGCGCGAGTACAGCAGGTACGCGCCGCCGATCAGCGCGAGCACGAGCACGATCGAGACGATACCGTGATCGATGAAGATCGTGACGACGCGGTCGTATCCGTGCGCCAGGGCGTCGCGCGCGCCGGCGAGCTGCTGCCCGACAGCGCCGCTCGCGATGCGCTCGCGGAGCGCGCGCCAATGCTCCGCGAGCGGCGACCGTGGTGCGGCATCATCACTCGAGTGTCGGGGCGGGACGAAGGCGCTCACCGAGACGGGAACGATGACGAGTGCGATGAAGAACGACACGACGAGCGTCAGCGCCATCGTGAGCGCGAGCGGCTTGAAGAACGCGCCGACGACTCCGGAGAGCAGCGCGAACGGAAGCAGAATGACCGTGGTCGACAGGCTCGAGCTGATGAGCGCGGGCAGGAGCTCACGTACGCTGGCCGTGGCCGCGTCGCCGATGACTCCGGTGCGCTGGTAGTGCTCGATGTTCTCGATCACGACGATCGCGTCGTCGGCAATCAATCCCAGCGCGGCGGCGATCCCGGCGAGGGTCATGAGGTTGATCGTCTGCCCCAGCACGCTCAGCAGGAGTGCGACGATCGCTACCGTCAGGGGGATGGCGACCACGGCGATGAGCGTGATGCGCCACGCGCGAAGGAAGAGCAGCAGAACCAGCGCCGCCAGCGCGACGCCGATGAGGATCGCATCGCGCGTCCCGGACACTGAGTCCGAAACGAATCGCGCCTGGTCGTAGAAGTTGATCCAGCGCACATCCTTCGGGAGGAGCGTGGGCTGGTCGTGGAAGAGCTGCGTGACCGCGTCCGCGATCGTCACCGTGTTCGCCGACGGCTGGCGAATGATGTTGACGAGCACGGCGTTGCGACCTGCGGCCGTCGTGCGCACGTACGACACCTCGTTGGCGACGTCGAGCGTGCCGAGCTGCGCAAGTGTCGCCGGCGGCGCACCGGGAACCGGAACCGTCACGTGCCCGAGCTGCGCGAGCGAGCGCACCTGCCCGTCGACGAGCGTGAGATACAGCTCGTGATTCCGCTCGGTGAGTCCGGCCGAGGCAACCGTGTTCTCCTTCCGGATCGCATCGACGACGTCGGTGGCGGCGAGCGTGCGCGCCTCGAGCGCCTGCCGGTCGAGGTGCACCTCGAACTCGCGTTGCTGGCCGCCCTGGATCTGCACCTGCGAGACACCTGGGATGCGGACGAGCGCCGGGCGCAGCGTGTACTGCGCGTAGTCCAGCAGCTGCGCCTGCGATTCGCGATCGGACAGGAGCGCGTATCCCTCGATCGGGAACACGGCGGGGTTCATCCACTCGACGTCGATCGTCGTCTCGCTCGGCAGCGATGGGCGGACGCGCTGCGTTTCCGCCTGCATCTGCTGCATCGCGACCTGCATGTCCGTTCCCCACGTGAAGAGCGCATCGATCTCGCTCGAGCCGCGCGACGTGGTGGAGCGCACCGACTGGATGCCGGGGACGCGCAGAATCGCTTCCTCGAGCGGGCGCGTCACGGTGGTCATCATGCGCGCGGCCGGCTCCTCGCCCACGTCGGTGATGACTCGGATGAGCGGAAACGTGACGGATGGGAAGATTGACGACGGAAGCCCGAGCACGCGGTACACGCCAGCCGCGGCGAGAATGGCGACCAGCAGGTACAGCCCGACGATGCGGCCGCGAACGCGCTCGATCAACGGCATCGTGCGCCGCTCAGAGTGGATGACTGTGCGCGCCACCGCCCGCAGGCGTTGCGGCGCCGGGACGCCCACGTGCACCCACTCGTGGCGCGGCGCCGCCCGGTGCCGTCGATGGCGCGCCGGCTGCGGAAGCACCGGGCGCGCCCGCATTCGCTCCGCGCGTCGCGCCGCCTCCGGCGAGGACAGGCGTGTTGCCCCCGCCCGCGCCCGTTCCCGCATTCACGCCCGGCGATGTGGGCCTCCCACCGGTCGCACGCGCCGCACCCGCGGCCGCCCCGGCTGCAGCGGGGGTCGCTCCAGCTCCCGCAGCAGCTGCTGCGGCACCGCCGGGCGTGGTTGAATCCGTCGCCGACACGACGCGCGTACTGTCGGGAAGACCAGCCATCCCGGTAGTGATCACTCGCGCGTTCAGCGGCAGCGACGGTTGCAGGATCTCTGCCCACACCGAGTCGGTCACGCCGACGGTCACGTTGACCCAGTGCGCGATGTCGCGTGCGTCGACCAGCGCGACGCGCGTGACGCCGGTGATGTCGTCACGCACCAGCGCCGCCGCGGGCACGACCTGCGCGTTCGCGTGCTCGCCTACGACGATCGTCGCGGAGCCGAACAGCCCCACCGTCGGCGGCGTCGACGCGCGGTCGAGATCGAGTCGCACGCGCATCGCCGCGAGCGATCCCGTGTCCGACGGAACGACGCCGTGGACCACTGCCGGAATCGCTCCCACCCGCGATGCGAGCACGACCTGCGCACGGTCACCCGCGTGCACTCGCGCAAGGTCGCTCTGCGCGACATCAGCGAGGAAGATCATCTGGTTGGTCGCCGCCACGCTGACGATGCTGTCGCCCTGCAGCACTCGTTCGCCCGTCGATGCGACACGCGCGATCACGATGCCGCTGCGGTCGACGGGGAGGGGCGCGGTGACGAGACTGGCCTGCGCCACCTGGAGCGCGCGCGCTGCGGCGGCGCGCTCGTCGGGCGTGCGCGCGCTCGATGCCATTGCTCGTGCACCGCGGAGCGCCGCGTCGCTGTTCTCGGCGATGATCGTCCCGATGGACTGTCCTGCCCTGACGCGGTCCCCGAGATTGACGCTGATGCCTGTGATGACGCCATTGAACGGCGCGCGAACGCGCACGTCCTCACCGACGTCGACGACACCCGGGCCGCTCACCGTGACGTCGAGCGTGCGCGTGGTGACGCGTCCCATGGTGACCGGCGTCGCCGCGCTCGTCGCTCCGGAATCGGCACCGGTCGAATCGGCCGTGCTGGTCTCCTTCCCCGAACCGCCGCCACGGTGGCACCCTCCCGCCGCAACGGCGAGCGCCAGCGCGGCGAGCGCGCGTGCAGCGCGCGGCGCGTGACACGACGGCGTCGCGGTCCGCTTGCTACGCCTCGGCTCGATCACGGCGTCCCCCAGCGAATCAACTGCGCTTCGGATTGACGGTAGTCGCGCACGGCGTCCTCTTCGGCGATCTGCGCATCGAGCCACGCCGAGTAGGCGTCGATGACGTCGAGCGCCGTGCCGACACCGCCGCGATACAGGCTTTGCGCCTGCAGATACGAATCCCGAGCAATCGGCACACTCTGCCCGCGGAGCTGCACGATGTGGTAGAGGTCCTCGAGCTGTTCGGTCGCGCTCGCCCATTGCCGCTCCGCCTCGCGCCGGACGACCGTCGCCGAATCCACGGCGAGCCGCGCCGCGAGCTGCGCCTGCGCGAGCCGTGATTGCAGCAGGTGCCCGAAATCGAACAGCGGGACGGTAAACGAGAGCGTGACCTCGGCGCCGTTCCCCGTGCCGGTGTTGAAGCCGGTGCCGAGCGCCGTGCTCCCGATTGGCTGCAGGTGCCCGATGTCCGCGGCAACGGAGACCTGCGGCCGCAGGTCCGCGCGGGCGATGGCGATCTGCGCTGCGGTTGCCTGCGCGGTCGCCTCCGCGCTCAGGATGTCGGGGACCGCGCGCCATGGCTCGTCCGTGGCAGGCGCCGGCGGCTCTGGCGTAGGGAGCGGAATCAGCGTGAGCGGGCGGCGCGGCGCCTGGCCCATGAGCACGTTGAGCTCGACGACGGCAGCGTCGTAAGCCCGCTCGGCGTCGGCGATGTTCGCTTCCTCCGCGGCGACGCGCGTGCGCGTGCGAAGCACGTCGGCCATGACGCCGCTTCCACCCCGCTGCTGCGCCTCCAGATACACGAGGTACGCACGCAGCCCCTGCAGACTCGCAGCACGAATGCGCATCGCCTGCTGGTCGTGCATTCCTTCGGCAAATTGGACCCGCACGGCGAGATCGACGTCCTTCTCCACCACCCGGTAGCCCGCCGTCGCCGCGCGGAGCGCGAAGGTCGCGCTCCGGACGCCGGCGCGAAAGCGGCCACCGGAGAACAGGGTATCGGCCCCGATGACCTGCACGCGCGCATCCGACGACGTGTACGTGAGCGGGCCGCCTGCATGCACGTCGCCATCGAGAAAGATCGAGGGGCGGCCGCGTCCACGCGCTTCGCGGAGCTGCTCGCGCGCGATGGCCGTATTGAGCGCCGCGACGGGGAGGTGCGCGTTCGCCTCGCGCGCCGCGCGCAGCGCGTCATCGAGCGAGATCGCCACTCGAGGCGATGCTGGCGTCTGCGCATTCACAGGCCACGGAGCCAGGCAGGCGACGAACGTGAGGCACCACGCGGCCACAGCGACGCCGGAGGCGAGGACCGCCGCCGCGTGGTGGGACGAGGCGACCAGAGGTCGGGCACCGGCACCAGCATTCACAATTGACTGTCCTGCGCCCACGGTCACTGTGCGTCGACGGCCACGGCAGACTGTGGATGCTCGTTTTCCTGGACCGACATGTACCAGACCAACGCGACGATGATGAGCAGGATCACCCCGGTGCTCACCAGACGCCCGATGCCGAAGCCGCCATCGGCAGGTGCCTGCGTGAGGAGGTCGCCGGCCGAGGCTCCGAGCGGGCGCGTGAGGATGTACGCGAGCCAGAAGGCGAGCACCCCGCCGATGGCGTGCAGGCGGTAGAGCACGTACACCAGCGCGATCCCCGCGGCGAAGATGCCGAGTGCCACCGCGTAACCGAGTGCGAGCTTCTCCGAGAGGAGATCGCCGCCCGAGGTTCCGAGCGAGAAGGTGAACAGGATCGCGCCCCAGTAGAAGGCCTCCCGGCGCTTCGTGTAGATCGTATGCACCGAGAGCGTGCGCTCGCTGCGGTACCACCACGCGAACACGACGATCAGTGCGACCGTGAAGATGATGGTGGTCGTGACGAGGCTCACGCCGAGGTTGTCGACGAGGTTGTCCGAGATCAGCGTCCCGACGACGCTGATGAAGACGACGACGGTCCAGTACACCGCTGGCACGTACCGCGAGGTCCGGAACTGCGCGATGAGCGCGAGGATCAGGAGCGCGGCCATGATGTACGATGTCACCACCAGGCCCAGATGAAACGTGGTGGAGAGTACATCGGCCGCGGTCTCTCCAACCGTCGTCGCGCAGATCTTGACGATCCAGAAGATCAGCGTGACTTGCGGCACCTTGTTGAAGACGTCGTTCGCGTTGGGTCGTACGTCGTTCATGTCGCTACCTGTCAGGAAGATGACACGCCGTACGAGCACGGGAAGCGTTCCTCACCGTGCACGCACGAGGGGCCCGCGACGATTCGCGGCACCACATCCGCCGCGATGCACCCGGCATGCCGCACCATGCGGCAGAGCATCGGCGCTCATATCGCAGCATGGAACACCATGTGCTGAACGAAGGCCTGTCATCGCACGCTCCCGCGACCCGACGCGTGTTTGCATGCGTCTCGTGCGACGCCGGCGAGTGAACCGCGAAGCCCAGCGAGTGCGTGACGATCCAATCCAGCTTCGCGCCGCGTATCGGCGCGCCCCAGCCAGCCGCTCGCACGTTCGGCGAGCGATCATTCCCGATCCGGAGGACCACATGCAGAGCCGATTCTTCCCTCGCACCGCAGTGCTGTGCGCCCTGGCAACGTTCAGCGCGTGCGGCGGCCGCGGAAGCGCGGCCACGGATACGACTGCTGCGGCCACTGCCGCCGCGGCGCCGATGTCGAAGCCGGTGGCCAATGCAGAGGTGGCCGAGCGTGCGGCCGACTCGGCGCAGGCCGTCGGTGTGCCGACCGCGGTAGCGGATGTCGGCAATCACGGCGAGGATCTGTACGACCAGATCAAGGCCGCGAACTGGACGCGGGCTCGCACCATCATGGACTCGCTGGATGTCTCTGTCGCCGCGCTCAGCGCGGGCGACCGCGCGCAGCTCGCGGCGGTACTCGACACGCTGCACCGCGCCGTGGCCGCCCACAATCGCAACGACGCGATCGAGGCGGCGAATCGCGTGACGTTCGTCGACGCGAAGCTGACCGAGGCGTACCACCCGAAGTTGCCCGCCGACATCGTCCGGCTGGACTACTATGGTCGCGAGCTGGAGATCTGGGCCGCACGCGGCGACACTGCGCGACTCGCGAGGACGGCGGCGGACCTGAAGCGCACGTGGGACGCCGTGAAGCCCGTGGAGATCAGTCATGGCGGCACGTCCGCGGCGGCGCACGCGGACTCGCTCGTCGGCCAGATCGCCTCCGCGAGAACGCCCGCGCAGTACGCGAGGCTCGCCACGCCCTTCCTCGACGTCGTCGACCAGCTCGAGAAGCCCTTCGAGTAGAGGACGGAACGCAGACGTACGCATGCGCGACGGGACCTCACCGTCCTCACCGCGCTCAACGCCGTTGCGTGTAGTGCTGCTGCGCGAAGCGATAGCCGCCGACGCCGACGATCAGCCACGCCGCGCCCGCGAGCCATCCGCCGGCAACGTCCGTTACGAAGTGGACGCCGAGGTACACGCGACTGAAGCCGATCGCACCGATGACGACGAGCGCGGCAAGGACGATGGCGAAGCGTCTGCTGCGCTCGCGCACGCGCTCGAGGCAAAGGATCGTCAGAAAGCCGTACGTGATCATCGAGTTCATCGTGTGCCCGCTCGGAAAGCTGTACGTCGGATGCGCCATGAACTCGGCCGCCGTGAGCGGCCGCGTCCGATGGAAGACGAGCTTGAGGACCTCGGTGAGCACGAGCCCGCCACCCGTCACGAGCGCGACCGCCCACGCGTGGAACCAGTCGCGCCGGCGCGCGAAGACGACGAGCATGATCACGACGGTCGCCGCGAGCAATGGGGCGCCGATCCAGCTCACGAACGTGAAGATCGTCTCGCCGAGCTCGGTGTTGTGCGACTCCATCCACCGATTGACCGCCGCATCGCCGCGCGTGAGCGCGTCGTGCGTCGGGATTGCGTGGCCGATGAGGAGGAAGAGCGCGACGAGCACGGTCACGGCAGTCGCGCCGCCAATCGCATACGCGCCGAGGTACTCGGCCGGATGCTTCCGCGAGAACCGCGAGTCTGCCTGCGGCGGCCCGACGTGCCCGCCGGTCATGACAGCCCCCCGTCGCGCGGAGCCGATTGCACGCGCCGGTTCGGCGCGTGGAGCACGGGTAGTATGCTGGCGGCCCCGTCAGCGTGCATGCCCGCGCGTGCGAGCACAGCGGACGCGGGAAGGCGTGTCACCGGAATGTCGGCGCCGCGAACGCGCGAGCGGGCGAGTGCGCTGACGACATGGCCGGCGATCCGTGCGTGGGTCGGTTCCGTGACTCTCGTGTGTGCCTCCTGTGCGGAGCCGATGGCGTTGGGGCGAGCGACGCAAACGTGCAGGATCGATGGGGCACAGAAATCCAATGAGCAAACAGACGTCGGGGCACCGCGCCCGAGCGACGTGGATCTTGCCGCGCTCGCGGAAGCTATCCGCAATTCCTTACTCGCGGATAACAGCAGGCCGTCCGCGCACGACTACGTTGGCGGCGCACCGTCGGTCGTGTGCCCTGACTGTCAGGACGCTGACATTCGCGTTGATGCGCCGACGATCTGGCGATGCAGCGTCGACCGCCCGCCTGCTGACGTGCCCGGAGGCACGCGACGCGCGAGACAAGCGAAGTACACGGCGCAATCACCCATCATCGTGTCACACCCCATGAGTCGATTCGGTCACAACGCCTTTCTGCGCAACGCCCACCACTACGGCTTCGCCGTTCTCATCGCGAGCGCAACGCTCACCCCCCTGCTCGCGCACAACAGCCCTTTCACATCCTGCAGCCCCTGAGTGCACGCCCCGTGCAGCTGTACGATTCGCTCGCACATCGTCGGGTGTGGTACGTGCCGAACGAGCTCGATTTCATGCGCTGGGGACGGCTGCCGGACCGCGCTGCGAAGCCGATCATCATGGTGCCGTCGGGGAGCGACGTCACCTTCGACGTCATCTCGCACGAGGGCGTGCTCGAGGACCAGGGGCGCGATCCAGTGCACTTCTTCGCGCGCTACGGCGTGCCACGCACCGAGGTGCTGAACGACGCGATCGCGATCGCCGCCTCGTCGATCCCGCACGACTTCGCGCACGACGGGCCGCACGTGATCTCGCCACCCGTGGCAGTCGCGGGCGCAGAGCCGGGTGACATCCTCCGCGTCGACGTCGTCGCGCTGACGCCGCGCGTGCCGTATGGCATGACGTCCATACGGCACGGGAAGGGCGCGCTACCACAGGACTTCCCGCAGACGCCTCCGCCCGAGCCGGGCGCGAGCGCGCAGCATCCCGATCGGTATCACAGCGTTTTCGTCTTCGTGCCGATCACCGAGACACCATATGGGTGGGTGGGCATCCAGCACACGCGCGGCGGCGACGTGCACATCCCGCTACATCCCTTCCTCGGCACCATGGGTGTGGCACCCGACTCGGCGACGCCGGCGAACTCCGTTCCACCCAGCACGTACGGTGGAAACCTCGACATCAAGGACCTGACCGTCGGCTCGACGTTGTATCTCCCCGTTCAGGTCCCGGGCGCGCTGTTCTACGTCTCGGACTCGCACTTCAACGAAGGGAACGGCGAGGTCGATCTCACCGCGATCGAGGGGTCGCTGCGCGCGACCGTGCGGCTCACGCTCCTCAAGAAGGGGAGTGCGGAGGCACCGATGCACGGCCAGCTCTCATGGCCGGTCGCGGAGACACCGCGGTACTGGATCCCGATCGGTCTCGATCCGGATCTCAACACGGCGATGCGCAACGCGGTCACCGAGGGCGTTCGCCTCCTCACGGACCACTACGGCATGACACCGACCGACGCCTACGCGTATCTCAGCATCAGCGCCGATTTCAACGTCAGCGAGGTTGTGGACATCACCAAGGGCGTGCACGGACTCATCGACAAGGGAGAGCTTCCGGGCGCGCGCACCGGCTCCCACGCCCGCGCGGTGTCGCCCAGGTAGTCGGTGCGTCCGAGGCGATGCATTGCTCAGGCCCGACGCGGCGCGCGTGGCGCTGCTCGTATCGTGTGGTTGATCGGACTCGTCACGCTCGCCACGTGCGGTCATGGCGATACGGCCTCCGCGGATGCCGCAGCCCCGGGCGCCGTCGGCGGGAGTACGCTCGCGGCTGTCGCGGCCCGCGCCAATGCCACATCAACCACCGTCCGCCTCGCCTACTCCGGGCACGACGCTCGGGGGATCCCGCACTATGCGCATCTCGCCCTCGACTCGAGTGATCGTGCGCTGCTCCGGCGCGCGTTCGGGATCGAGGATCCGTCACGGCTGTACGAATCGGACTCGACGCGCGATGCGATCCTCAAGTACGACACGCGCGCCAAGCGTTGCCGCATCTGCTACGTCAACTCGTACGACGTGGGCTTCATCTCAGTCCGCCGCCCCGGCGAATCGTGGGAAGACGTCGAGCAGCGCGTGAAGCACACCAGGCCGTCCGCGTTCGCGACCGATCGTCGCACGTACAGCACCTCGGTCGACGCGCTCGATCCGTCGATCCAGCGGCTGGTGCGGCAGATGCTCGCGGACGCGCGCCGCGCGGGGTTCTCGATCCGCGTCTCGACAACGTACCGCTCGCCCACGCAGGAGGCCTTTCTCATGGCCAAGGGTGGACGACGGACACACACGCTGACCTCGATGCACTCGTACGGTCGGGCACTCGACATGCTCGTAGGCGACGGCGTGCCGCGGCACCGTCGTACGAAGCGGCAGTGGATCGCGTTCCGCCGCTGGGTCGCAAACTACCACGGGGGTTCCTTCCGGATCCTCGGCGCGCCGGATCGCACGTGGGACTGGCCACACGTCGAGGTGCCGTCGCCCACGATCGGGTTCCGGAGCATCGACGCAGCACTCGCGGCTGCTCGATCGTGCCTGGCCAACGGCGGCCCCGCGGGCGCGCCACCACCCGCATGCGAGTTCGTGCCGCATCTCCCGCCGGGCGCTCCGGCGCCGCAGTGACGAGCGTCGCGGCCCACCCGAGTTCATGAATGCTTAATACTGCTGTAACGAGCGAGACAGGTACGACGCGTAAACTCAACTGCAGCGATGCGATGGTCGCGTCGCACTTTCCCTCTGGCTGGAGTCCCACGTTTCCATGAAGATCATCACCACGCTCGTCACGCTCGGAGCCGCCGTCGCGCTCGCCGGCACCGCCGGCGCCCAGGCGACGCAGCAGGGCACGCAGACCAAGACCGACATCCCGCCCGCCCTCGCCAAGTCCGCGAAGATCTCGCTCGACTCGGCGCGCGCGATCGCTACGAAGCGTGTCGCCAACGCGACGATCGAGTCGCAGGAACTCGAGCGCGAGAACGGCCGCCTCATCTACTCGTTCGACATGAAGGTCCCGGGTAAGGCAGGGATCACCGAGGTGAACGTGAACGCGCTGAACGGGCACGTCGTCGGCATCTCGCACGAAGGCCCGGCGGCCGAGAAGAAGGAAGCCGCAGCGGAGAAGAAGGAAACCAGCAAGTCGCACTGACACGGCTGGATCACTGCCGCGCAGCAGGCTCCTCGGGCTTGTCCGGATTGCGCCGAGGAGCCTGCTGCGCGTCGGCGTGCACAACAGCAGCCCGCTACCGCACGCTGATGATCGCCAACCGCGCCACATGCCCTGCTTCGATCCCCCGGATTCCGACGAATCGTGGGCGAGCCGCTTCACACGCGCATCCGATGGCAGATTTCCGCCGTTCATCCATGCGTCATCATCTCGCCCGTACATTCAGCGTCGGAGGGCCTGACCATGCGCTTGCTCCTCGCTGAGGATGAATCTCAACTCGCGCAGACGCTCGCGAAGGGCTTGCGTGAGCACGCGTACGCGGTCGATGTGGTGGCCGACGGCGTCGCGGCGTTGTACCAGGCAGCCGTGAACGAGTACGACGCGATCATTCTGGACGTCATGATGCCGCGAAAGGATGGGTTGATCACGTGCAGCGAGCTTCGGGCACGCGGGATTCAGACACCGGTGCTCATGCTCACCGCACGCGACGCCGTGGCCGACAAGATTGCCGGACTCGATGCCGGCGGGGACGACTACCTCGCGAAGCCATTCTCGTTCGACGAGTTGCTGGCGCGTCTGCGTGCGCTACTTCGCCGCGGGCACGACTTCCTGCCGAGTGCGATTCACGTCCACGACCTCGAGGTCGATACGGCCGCGCAGTCGGCGAATCGCAATGGTCGGACGCTGTCGCTCACGGCCAAGGAGTACTGTCTGCTGGAGTACCTGGCCCGCAACGCCGGGCGCGTCGTCGACCGGCAGGCGATCTGCGCGCACGTCTGGGACGACAACCACGATCCCGCGTCGAACGCGATCGAGGTCTACATCAACCGGCTCAGGCGCAAGCTCGACAAGGCGGGCGAGGAGCCGCTGATCCACACGCGGCGCGGGTCGGGGTACATGCTCGGGCTGGTAACCGCCTGAACCGCGACTCTTCCCGGCGCATGTTCGAGTCGGTTCGCGCGCGTCTTGCGCTGTGGCATACCGCGGTGCTGGCCGTTCTGCTCACCGGCTTTGCGCTTGCCGCGTACATCTTCCTCGAGCGCGCCACCGCCGCGAACGCCGAAGAGTATCTGGCGAGTGCGGCCAGCGCGTTCGCCACCGAGCTAACTGCAGAACGAGAGGATGCGCGCTCGGACACGGCGGCCGCACTCGCGGCCGCGGGCGAGTTCCGCGTCCGGGATCTGGGCGTGCTCGTCTTCGATCCGCACGGCCGTCGCGTCGCCGCGAGCACTGGCGGACCACTGGACGGTGCGCCCCTGGGGATCAAACGGCGTCAATCTGGCAGCGAGGAGCCTCCGCCCTCCCTCGACACCGCCGCGGTACGACGCGTCGCGATGCGACCGGGGCTGCCGTCCGGGAACACCGGGGGGGAGCTGTTCACGATTCACGATCCGGAAGGCGGGTACCGAGTCGCCGTCATGCAGGTCCCACTGGCAGGCGAGGCATACCGCTTCGCGATGGTACAGTCCCGCCATGCCGAGGAGGAGATGCTCGAAAGCGCCCGGCTGGCGTGCCTGGTCGCCATCCCCATCGTGCTCCTGGCGGCTGGCCTCGGCGGATCGTTGCTCGCGAAGCACAGTCTCGCGCCGGTTGCCGCGATGAGCGAGCGCGCTGCGCAGATCAGCACTTCGGATCTGAGCGAACGGTTGCCCGTCGTGAATGCGCGCGACGAGCTCGGACAGTTGGCCCTCGTGCTCAACGATCTTCTTGCACGCGTGGATCATTCGCTCGAGCAGCAGCGGCGATTCATGGCAGACGCGTCGCACGAGTTGCGGACGCCGGTCTCGATCATCCGCGCGGCGGGAGAAGTTGCGCTCGACGGCGAGGAACGCACGCAGGGCGAATATCGCGAGTCGCTCTGCATCATCACGAACACGGCCGCACGGTTGTCGACGATCGTCAACGAGCTGTTCCTCCTCGCCCGTGCCGACGCCGGACAGCAACCGCTCAGGCGTACCGAGCTGTATCTCGATGAGTTGGTCGGTGACTGCGTGCGTGCACTGCGCGCACTCGCGCTCCGGTCGGGGATCGTGATCCGTGCGGACACGGACGTCGACGCGCCGTTCATGGGTGATGAGGAGCTCCTCCGCCGGCTCGTGACCAATCTGCTCGACAATGCCGTGAAGTATTCCGGCCCCGGATCAACCGTGAGCGTGACACTCTCGGAAACCGCCGACGCGTACCGCCTCTCCGTCCGCGATACGGGTCCGGGAATCCCGGTCGAGGCGCAATCCCGACTGTTCGAGCGCTTCTTTCGAGCGGACCCTGCGCGTTCACGCGCTGCGGTCGGGGCTGATCTGAATGGTGGCGGCGCCGGACTGGGACTCGCGATCGCCGAGTGGATCGCAGGCGCACATGGGGGTCGTCTCGAGCTCGCGGCCTCGTCACCTGCCGGGACGGAGTTCGTGCTCTGGCTCCCACGCAACGCCGAGCGGTGGCGTCAGCAGCCAGCCTGACGGCGGGGCGGAGTCGCTCCCCGGAGGCGAGGCGTTCGCAGTCGCAATTGCCCTCGAACAGACGGCATCAATGCACACCGCGTCGCGGGCTCCGCGGCGACGGGTGCTGTAGCACTGCCGTAGCACCCACGCGCACGCGAAAGCCCGGCAACGACGGAAGTCGTTGCCGGGCCTTCACTTATACCAAGTTGCCCCTCCTGGGATCGAACCAGGACTCTCCTGATCCAGAGTCAGGCGTGTTGCCAGTTACACCAAGGGGCACTTCCCCGCTCCGGTTGTCTCTCCGGGCGAGCTATCAAAGATAAAAACTCGTCCACCCCCGATCAAGCGCCAGTCGGCGCTCGAAGGCTCCCGAGGCAACGCCGAAGGCGTCGCCGCCGGTGAGCCGAACGGCTCACCCAGGCAACCCTTTCACTCGACTCGGCGTACTAATGACATCACCGTGACCCCGAGGCTCGCTCCAGAGTCCCGAGGACGCGCCGCGCGTCCGTCCCCGGACGTGCCATTGTTCCCCACGACCCCTCGTCATGCCCAGCATGCATACCCACCGTCGTCTGACGCTCGTCGCTGCCGCGCTCGCGATTCCGGCGCTCGCACTCCCCGCGCTTCCCGCGCTCGCCTCCGCCCAGCAGGCGCAGGAACCGGCCGTCCAGATCGTCCCGCAGCCGGCCACCACGCTCCCCCTCAAGCACACCGCGCAGCCCACGACGGCCAACATCACCGCCGCCGATCTCATGACGCGGCTCTACATCTTCGCCGACGACTCCATGCAGGGGCGCGAGGCGGGGACGATCGGCAACGTCAAGGGCACCGACTACATCGCGAGCCAGGCGAAGGCGATC
>Ga0157372_10002904_pt1 | contig 18532 bp, 23 predicted proteins | sample C55metaG_FD_115307 | JGI IMG/M metagenome (GOLD analysis project Ga0157372, IMG submission 115307) | Corn rhizosphere microbial communities from Kellogg Biological Station, Michigan, USA - C5-5 metaG | ecosystem: Host-associated > Plants > Roots > Rhizosphere > Soil | place: USA: Michigan... | reverse complement strand
CCTTACCTGCTCTGCCTGCTTTTCAATACTCATATTTTTATGCAGAATACCGATGCCGCCTTCTCTTGCCAATGCAATAGCAAGATTAGCTTCTGTAACGGTATCCATTGCTGCAGACAGCATGGGAATATTAAGCTGTAATGTTTTTGTTAAACGAGTAGATAAATTTGTTTCGCGGGGAAGTACCTGGCTATACGCTGGCATTAAAAGCACATCATCAAACGTTAAGCCTTCACCAAAAAAACGGGATTTGGAAGTACTATCAAGTATTGTTGCCATGTGCAAAGATATAGCAGTAAATTATTGAGTACAAAATTTCATGTATTTAATGCAGGCAGAAGAAGAATTGATAAAGTGTTGGATTAACAATTAAAGGCTCTGAAAAAAAGTTATTACTTTCACGCCGTCATTTATTGTGTTGTTTGATTTGATGAAATGTAAATGGCAAAAGTTATCTGATGAAAGCAATAATTCCGGTTGCAGGCGCTGGTGCTAAATTGCGCCCACACACATATACACAGCCAAAAGCATTAATTCCTATTGCAGGCAAAACCATTTTAAGTTTTATTGTTGACCAATTACATGATGCCGGCATTCATGAATTTATTTTTATTGTTGGATATCTCGGCGAAAAAATTCATGAATATGTTTTGCAAACTTATCCTGAACTCACTTGTCATTTTGTTTACCAAAACGAAAGACAAGGCACAGGTCATGCGATTGAATTAACAAAAACTATTGTTGGCAACGATGAAGTAATGGTAACATTAGGTGATACGATTTGTGATTATGATATTAAAGCAGTTGTTGCAGCCGATACAAATATGCTGGGCATAAAAAAAGTAGATGACCCACGCAGTTTTGGTGTGGCAGAATTATCTGATGAAGGTGCTGTTGACCACGTAATTGAAAAACCTGCTATTCCTAAAAGCAATATGGCTTTGGTGGGAATCTATAAAATAAAAGACACCCAAATTTTGTTTCAATGTCTTGAATATTTATTTCAGCAAAACATAAAAAGTTACGGTGAATATAATTTAACTGATGCACTGGATTGTATGATTCGCCGTGGTGCAAAATTCAAATCTTTTAAAGTAAAGAACTGGTACGATTGCGGTAAAAAAGAAACGCTGCTGGAAAGTAATACTACTTTATTAAAAAAATTCGGCGGCGAGATTGACAAAAATATTCAATCAGAAAATTCGATTATTATTCCGCCGGTAAGTATTGGTGCCGGCTGCCGTTTAAAAAATTCTATTGTTGGTCCGCATGTTTCTGTTGGACCAAATACCATGCTTGAATATTCTGTTGTTCGCGACAGCATTATTGGCTCTTATACAAATCTCTTTGAAGTGGTGATTGATAATTCTCTTATTGGCAGCGATGCCAGCGTAAAAGGTTTAAGCCGCACATTAAATATTGGTGACAATACAGAGCTGGATTTTGGCTGATGCCCTTCCACAAAATATCAAATTCTTTTTTGCAAGGCATTTATTTAGTTTTGAATGATGGCAGCTTTTTCTAACCGCATCACTCAACTCTTCAACATAAAATATCCTATTGTTCAAGCCGGTATGGTTTGGACAAGCGGATGGAAACTCGCCAGTGCTGTTAGTAATGCGGGTGCTTTAGGTTTAATTGGAAGTGGCAGCATGTATCCTGATATTTTAAAACTGCACATTCAAAAATGCAAAGCAACAACCACAAAACCTTTTGGCGTAAATATTCCTTTGCTTTATCCTGATATTGAAAAGCATATTGAAACGGTAATTGATGAAAATATAAAAATTGTTTTTACCAGCGCAGGCAATCCTAAAACCTGGACGCCGGTTTTAAAACAACATGGAATTACCGTAGTGCATGTTGTAAGCAGCAGCACATTTGCAAAAAAAGCGGAAGATGCAGGCTGCGATGCAGTAGTTGCCGAAGGTTTTGAAGCAGGCGGGCATAATGGTCGCGAAGAAACAACAACGATGGTTTTAATTCCTGCTGTAAAAGAAGCAGTGAAAATTCCTGTGCTTGCCGCAGGTGGTATTGCAACCGGCAGGCAAATGTTTGCTGCAATGGTTTTAGGCGCAGAAGGTATACAAATGGGAACCCGTTTTGTTTGCAGCAACGAGGCATCCAATCATTCATCATACAAACAATTAATTGCAAACAGTAAAGAGGGTGATACCATGTTAAGCATGAAAAAAGTTGTGCCTGTTCGCTTGTTTAAAAATAAATTTTTTGAAACGATAACAGAAGCAGAAGCACGTGGAGCAACTAAAGAAGAACTTGTAAAAATTTTAGGTCATGGTCGTGCAAAAAAAGGAATGTTGGAAGGCGATTTGGAGGAAGGTGAATTGGAAATTGGAGAAGTATGTGCATTAATAAAAGATATAAAACCTGCTGCGGAAATTATAAAAGAAGTTTGGGATGATTTTAATGAAGCAGTGAAAAATCCGTTCGATAAAAGTTAATAGTTATTTTGTGTTTTCATTCACCTGCAAACAAAACCCGTTTAAATTTTCTTTGGAACCCATCTTCCTCCGTTCCTCTCTAAAAATTTATTCAACCATAATTTACCGGTGTTAGCCTTAATAATTTTCAATTTAAATTATAGCTTTTCATAAAAAACAAAACCTCACATTTATTGCTAAACATGAGGTTTTTAAACTTAACCTTTCCTTGGTAGCCGGTACGGGAATCGAACCCGTCTTTCCTCCGTGAAAGGGAGATGTCCTAGCCGATAGACGAACCGGCCGTCTTTCGCAGGGCGCAAAGATAATCCCGCAGCACCAATGAACAAAGTTTAACTTGAAAGCAATTGTTTTTACAAAAACACATTAACGTAAACCTCGTAACTTGCGGTCTCAAAAAAAATTAATAGTTATGAGCACAGTTAAAGTTGCTATAAACGGATTCGGCAGGATTGGCCGTTTGGTTTATCGCCAGATTTTTGAAATGGAAGGAATTGATGTAGTTGCTGTAAATGATCTTACAAGCCCCAAAGTGCTGGCACATCTTTTAAAATACGACAGTGCGCAGGGCGGGTTTGGTAAAGAAGTTACTTTTTCAGATAATTCAATCACTGTAAACGGGCATGAAATTAAAATCTATGCACAAAAAGACCCTTCTCAAATTCCGTGGGGCGAACACGATGTAGATGTGGTGCTTGAGTGTACAGGTTTTTTTGCAGATAAAACAAAAGCAGAAGCACATTTAAAAGCCGGCGCAAAACGCGTGGTAATTTCTGCACCTGCAACGGGCGATTTAAAAACAATTGTATTTAATGTAAATCATGATATACTGGAGGGCTCTGAAAAAATTATCAGTTGTGCATCATGTACCACAAACTGTTTGGCGCCAATGGCAAAAGTGCTGAACGATAAATTTGGAATTGTATTGGGATTGATGACTACTGTTCATGCTTACACAAACGATCAGAATACCCAGGATGCCCCGCATCCAAAGGGAGATTTGCGCAGGGCAAGAGCAGCCGCACAAAATATTGTTCCCAACAGTACAGGTGCTGCAAAAGCAATTGGTCTTGTAATTCCTGAAATAAAAGGAAAGCTTGATGGCACTGCACAACGTGTACCGGTATTAACTGGCTCTTTAACCGAACTTACAACAACTTTAAGCAAAAACGTTACTGTTGAAGAAGTGAATAAAGCAATGCAGGATGCATCCAATGAAAGTTTTGGTTATACAGCAGATGAAATTGTAAGCAGTGATATTGTTGGTATGCATTATGGTTCTTTGTTTGATGCAACACAAACTAAAGTACTTACAGTTGGCGAGCAGCAATTGGTAAAAACAGTAAGCTGGTACGATAATGAAATGAGTTATGTAAGCCAGTTAGTGCGTACTGTAAAATATTTTGCAGAATTGATTGCAAAATAATTTGCGTAATGCTTCGGAAGTAATACAGGTTATTTGCGCAGAAATAATTTGATTATAAAATATCCGGGTTATAAAAAGAACGGAGATTACAATAACAAAAAAGTCATTTGCTCTTTACAGGAAGTTATTTAATGCACAAAAATTTTGAAAACAAAAACCGGTATTTTTTAAATGTGATGGCTGGATTCATCCATCATTTTGTTTTTAGGTTTTTAAAGAAACAATAAGTTTGCAGGGTTTCGGGATGTAGCGCAGCCCGGTAGCGCATCACGTTCGGGACGTGGGGGCCGCTGGTTCGAATCCAGTCATCCCGACGAACATTTTTATTAACTTTTACTTAAAGCCTGCAAAATCAACAAGTTGCGGGCTTTGTAGTTTTTACACTTTACCGCATTTTACTCAATCTCACACGGTTTTACTCATACGTTTTGTGAGTTAAACCGTGAGTCATTTTTTGAACTTTTCTAAGCTCTATATTTGAATCAGAATGACTGGTTTTTAAAAAAAAATCTCATATTGTTTATTCAAGTAGTACTGAGGAGTAAGTGAATTTTTTAAACTAAAAAATGTGAAGCATGAAAACTACTCAAACATTTGGTGTGCGCATTATTGCGCTGCCCAAAAAAAGTAATTCAAATGAAGCGTTTATTTATGCGCGTGTTACCATCTCAAAAAAGGTAATTGACATCTCTCTCAAACGAACAACACTGTGTTCTTTATGGGATTCTAAACGAGAACGTGTCAATAGTAAAGCACCAGAAGCAAAAAACATCAACAAGTTTATTGATGATACCCGTTACCGTTTAATGGAATGTTACCAGCAACTATTACTGGAACATAAAGTAATAAGTCCACATGCTATTAAAACACTTTACTTAGGTGAAACAAAAATTGATAACACGTTACTTGGATTAATAGACTATCATAACACCAATATGAAAACTATACTTTCATGGGGAACGTTAAAAAATTATTTCACGACCAGGAAGTATGTGCATTTATTTCTTACAAAAAAATATAAGAATGCAGACATCTTTCTTTCATCACTCAATTATCAATTTATTACGGAGTTTGAATTTTTCCTTAGAACATGCGAGCCATTAGACAAAAGCAACCCACCTACTAATAACGGTGTAATGAAGCACATGGAGCGTCTAAGAAAAATGGTAACACTGGCTTATAAAATGGAATGGATACCCAAAGACCCGTTTGCACAATACAAGTTGAGATTTAAAAGAAAAGAAATGTCTTTCCTTACAGCAGATGAATTGTCTAAAATTGAAAGTATTGAATTATCAAAAAAGATTGTAACAAGAGCAAGAGACTTATTTGTATTTTCTTGTTATACAGGATTAGCATTTGTTGATATGGATAACCTACGCAGTAATAATTTATGCATTGGCATTGATGGAGAATACTGGATAAAAACAAACAGGCAAAAGACAGACATATCAGTTAATCTTCCGCTATTACCAAAGGCTTATGTAATAATTGAAAAATATAAAGATGAACCAAGAGTATATCACAGGCAGCGCTTGCTTCCATTCATGTCCAATCAAAGATTGAATAAATACATTAAAGACATTGCAGGCTTATGCGGTATTAATAAGGAAGTAAGCTTTCATACAGCCCGGCACACATTTGCAACAACGGTTACGCTAACCAACGGTGTACCAGTCGAAACGGTAAGCAAGATGCTTGGTCATACAAAACTTAGTACAACGCAAATCTATGTGCATGTAGTGAAGCAAAAAATCAGTGAGGATATGAAAGTATTGAGGCAAAAACTTAGTGAACCAAAACTGCAATCGCCACTAACAATGATAAGCAATCAATAATGCAAAAGCAATCTTTTTATATAGATAAAATAACTGAAAGCATTGAAGATGCGAGCACAGGCGAAAGTTATGAAACGGATTTTACTGGTGTTCCCGCACAAGATTTAAAACATATTCTTAAAAAGCATGGCTGGCGATTTAACTGGAAAGAGGAATTCAAATTCAAAGATCGCCAGCTTTATAAATTAGTCATCAAGGGAAACGATGTTATTCAAGGAATGCTCAGTCTTCAGATAGCCGAAAATTATATTGAAATGCATTTAATAGAGGCTGCACCAATTAACTATGGAAAGTCAAAGCAGCATTTAGGAGTAGCAGGCAATCTTGTTGCATTCGCATGCAAGATGAGCTTTGATCTTGGCTTTGACGGGTTTGTTGCATTTACAGCCAAAACACAGTTAATTGATCATTATATTAATACTTTAGGAGCGGAGTTAATATTCAGAAATCGGATGAGCATTTCAGGTAATGCTGCTAAAAAGTTAGTAAATTCGTACTATAAAAGGTATTTGGATGAAGGATAAACAAAAATATTACTCTTTAGATAAAATCGGTTTTGTTGGCACTCAAGAAAAAAGAGATCGAAAGTTCTTTGAAAAGGATATTCGTGATACCGTACACTACATTAAATCAAAAAAGGCTGGTAATAATTCGATAAAACTTAAGAGACAATCTACAACGGCTTCTGCTTCAAAAGTGTCTCAGTAAGTTTGTTGCTTTCAACATTTTCTTTTGCATTAACTGGTTTTCAAATCTATCTCCTTTTATCAAGTCTATAAGCCAAATAAATCAGCCACTTTATATACTGGTAAAACAATACGAGATTGCCTTTATATAATTTCTTACAGTCATCATAAGTTATTACAGCATCCAATAAATCCATCAATTCAATTTCTGCATAGCTGTATTTAAATGCTGCGCAAAACTGCTTAATTACTTTCTTTGGCTTTGCAATCTCCTCATTATTCGGGTAGTGAACTTGCTTATCCATGGCAACGCATATTTTGGCTTGTCCTTATAAATATTCCTTTGCCTGATTAGCCAGAATGCTTCAACAAGTTTTAATAATGCTTCAATAAAATCCATCAGGTCTTCACGCAGGTAGGCTTCATCATAAGCGCTTTGATCGTTAGCAAGTGCCAACCTTTCCAATGGTTTAGTTCGCTCCTGCATGTTTCTAACTGAAAAATATTGAACAGCGCACGCAGATTGTGAAATACGTTTTTATTCCTGGCAACCAAATAATGATATGGCTTTTGAAACCGTACTCTTTCTTCTTTCTCGTTCTTCATGGCTTAACGGTTTTCTTCTTATTTTATAATACCATTTCTTAAGCCATCAGCTTGGATGTTTGTTACGCCATTTCGAATGCAGTTTTACAAGCCTCATTTTCTTACTGTCTTTTGGAAACAGAGAACCAAGTGCATCCATTTCTTTAAACATTTGCCTTATGTCATCAACGGTATAATAACGCTGACCATAACCACATTCAATAAAATAGTTGATTAAATGTTGCTTTGCAATGTCTTTACCTTCGCGATTCCAGCTTCCGCAATCAAGGTTTATAGTAAAATCTCTTATCACGTCTTCCGGTGTTACTTCCATTAGTTTGCAGAGCAAAAGAAATTGATATGGTAGGAAAAATTTAAAGCTTGCATGGCGCTTGTAAGCTCCCGTTTGCCACTTAAGTAAAGGTTTTGTTCGTGCCGTTTTCTTCATAAGCTTTATGTGTTTATTATGCCGGGAAATGCGGTTATAATTTTACCGCCTGCATCTGAAACAATAGTAACAGTGCCTGTGTGCTTACCGAACCTGTCAAAGCCTACCTGTTTAGTATCTAACACTCTTTGCAGGTTGCATGAATTTGTTATGGGTAAAGTTGGCTGCGTTGCTGCATCGCGTATAATGGATACAATACTTGTAACAGGAATAATAAATTTACCTGCATTTGGATAGCGCGGAATTTTAAAATAATGCCGCTCTAAAATATGCGTCAGGGCAGGCGCAGCTAAGAGAGGAGTTAAAAGTTAGAAACTGAAACTAATGCATATACAATGCATTGTAAAACAGTTAAACCTGGGCTAAGAAAATTGCAGATGCTGCCTTATCAGCAGCCTTTTTTATTAAATCTAAATTTTTAACCTTGAAAAATCAATCTAATAATAATAATCTCACATTTTAAAATATTAAATTCACTGTTATAAACCGTTTTATGGGCAAAGCACTTTCTGCTTTCATTGTATTGCTTTTTTCAATAAACCTTAATGCACAGCGTTTTGTGGCTGATAGTTTATTACACATTATCGCTACCTCTAAAACTGACAGTGTAAAAAACAGATGCTGCCTTTACAATTTTATTTACTTACATGAGAGCAGATATTGATTCGGCATTATATTATGGAAAACAAATCAGGTTATCGGCAACAAAAGAAAAGACTCAGTTATAATAGCAATGGGTGAACTTAATACAGGTTTTGCCTATGGAAGAAACGGCAATTGTCTGGCCCTGATGCATAATGCTTTTCGCGCCCTTACCATTGCTGGTAATGCAAAAAACAAAGAAATTCAGGCTGCTGCTTACAACATGCTTGTAATTCCTGAAAGTTATGTTGACCCTGCAAGAGCATTTGAATACCAGCACAAGGCAATTGAATTAAAAGGAGAATCAAAAAAAGATGTGTTGCTTATGCTTTTGTATAACAACATGGCAAGCCTGTATTTAAGATTTAATAAACCTGATACAGCATTAATGTTTGCAACAAAAGCAGAAGAGTGCCGGGTATTGTTTCATGATACATATGCAGATATCTGGGTTCAAAAATTACTGGGTGATATTTATTTAAGAATGCATTTACCTGATAATGCGCTGGGCTACTATTCAACAGTTTTAAAATTGCTTTAGGCACAAAGCGGGAAAGAGATTTGGTGATGGCATTTACCGCCCTTGGCACTTACTACGATTCTTTAAAAAATGAAGATTCAGTTTTTTTCTATGGAAACAAAGCTTATTACACAATTTACAGTAAAGGTTACAATACGAAGATTATTCCCGCTAAATGGCTGTACAATTATTATAACAACAACATAATGCTGACAGCGCTTTAAAATTCCTGCAAGCGACAGTAAAATCTACTGATAGCGTACTAAACGATAATACTATACTTTCATTGAGGCAACAGGAGAATGACGTATTGCAGCACGAAAAAGAAAAAGCCGATGCTTCGGAAGCGCACCGGAGAAACGTTGTTGTAATTGCCATTGCACTTGTTGTTCTTTCAACAATAATTATTTTTTTACTGCTGAACAGAAGCATTACAGTTGATGTAAAACTGATAAAGTTTTTAGGTATAGTAGAACTGCTTATTGTGTTTGAGTTTATAGATCTTTTACTGCACGAGTAGTTAATAAATGTAACTCATGAATCAACGGTGCTGATGTTGCTTTCACTAATAATTATTGCATCTGCTCTAGTACCTATACATGAATATTTACAGGAAAAAGTAATACCCAAACTTCTTGATGCACACGAAACGAGAAAGGAGGCATGGATAGAAAAAGAGAGTAAGAAAAGCAAAAAGAAAGGTGTTGAAAATAAAAGATGATAACCGTTGAGCAATGGGATTAGCGCTTTTAATCGCAGCAGATTCACCAGTGGTTTTGTGCAAGGCCGTGAGACTTGCGTTTCGCCGTTGCCGGTGTTCTTCACCGGCAACTCTTCTTATTTCAGCAATCAGTTATTCTAACGTTTTCCTGTCTTTAATGCTTCCTAATTTTGCGGCAGCAATTGTTTTATAAAGCAGCCGTTCATCATGAGCAAACAAAGATTAAATATACCTTTCTCCATTCTTGATTTGGCTACCGTAGTGCAGGGTTCAACACCCGAACATAGTTTTCGTAACAGCCTTAAGCTGGCGCAGCAGGCAGAACAAAATGGATATCACCGCTATTGGCTGGCAGAACATCACAACATGGTAAGCATAGCCAGTTCTGCCACCGCTGTATTGATTGGTTTTATTGCCGGTGGTACGCAACATATACGTGTTGGTTCAGGCGGCATTATGCTGCCTAATCATTCGCCGCTGGTAATTGCAGAACAGTTTGGTACGTTGGCAAGTCTTTACCCGGGAAGGATAGATTTAGGCTTGGGCAGAGCGCCCGGCACAGACCAGCTAACAGCTATGGTTTTACGCCGCAGCACAAACCTTGGCGCAGAAGATTTTGCGCAGCAGCTGGCAGAGCTTAAAACTTATTTTTCTGCAGAGAACAGTAACGGTAAAGTTCGTGCCATACCCGGCGAAGGTATTGAAGTACCCATGTGGATTTTAGGTTCCAGTACAGACAGTGCACACCTTGCTGCTTATCTTGGTATGCCGTATGCATTTGCCGCTCACTTTGCACCGCAGCAGATGCAGTCTGCATTTAATATTTACAGGCAGCAGTTTCAGCCATCCAAAGCCCTGCAGCAACCATATACCATGGCTTGCACCAACGTAATAATGGCGGACACTGATGAAGAAGCGCAATATATTGCCACCTCTGCTTACCAGGCTTTTTTAGGCATCGTGCGCAACAAGCGGGAGTTGCTGCCGCCACCGGTTAAAAACATGAATGCCTTGTGGAATGATTATGAGGCATTACAAATTAAAGAAAGGCTTTCCTGTTCATTCATAGGAAGTGCTGCAACGGTGCAGCCGGCGCTGCAACGCTTTATTGCATCAACGGGTGTAAATGAACTGATGGCTGCCGCACATATTTTTGACATTAATGCCAAACTGCATTCTTATAAATTGTTTGCAGATGTAATGAGTGAAGGTGTTATGCGAGACAAGTGATTCTATTTTCATTATCTTCAACCAAAGCGTTTCAGATTGAAGCAGTAACAATTAATTTGAAATAAGGTATGAACACCACAGATGCACATAACCAAAAAATAGCAAAACTCACGTTTGCATCAGTGTATCCTATATATGTAAAAAAAGTGGAAACGAAAAGGCGGAACAAAAAAAGAATTGCACCAGGTTATTGAATGGTTAACAGGCTTTGAGGATAAGAAGCTACAGGAATTAATAAATGAAAAGGTAACATTTGAAACATTCTTTCAGCGTGCTACATTAAATCCAAATGCAAAACTGATTACCGGCTTAATCTGTGGTTATTGTGTGGAGGAAATAGAGAACCCTTTAACGCAACAAGTCAGGTACCTGGATAAATTAATAGATGAGTTAGCAAAGGGCAAAAAGATGGAAAAGATTTTGCGCACTGCATAGGTGTTAAACTTCAATTGCCGCAATCTCCGTTTTACACACAAGCTATTACCTTGCAGTGTGCTTCAACCATGAAGGAAGTATGAAGGAAAGTACAAGATGAGTTGAAGATGTACAGTCCTAAAATGGCTATACATGTTGGATAATAATCCTGTAAAAGCATACAAGAGAAAAGCAAAAACTGCAGGCAGTTCTGTTATTTACCTTCAGGATAAAAAAATAATTGAAGAAAATCCTTTAATCTTAAAGAGAACAGTTGTGGCTGCCAAAGCTGATTATTAATAACCATGCCTTCTCTTTTTATACTCGCCGGTGCTAACGGCTCAGGTAAAACAACTTTTTATTTTTCCGCAAAAGAAAACAACTTTATCTCATCTGCAATTCCGTTTGTAAATGTTGATATGATTGCAAAAGAAGAGTTAAGGGGGTATTCAGCAGAAAATTTTGAAAGAGCACATATGATTTACAGAGAAAGGGTTGGCGGATATATTGAAAACATGCAGGATTTCATGATTGAAAGCAATCTTGCAAAGCAAACAGATTTTTGATTGGCTTGAAAAGATGAAACAAAAAGGCTATGACTTATTCTCTTTCTGTTAGGCATTTCTAATATTGAGATAAATATTAAGCGGGTAGAGCGGCGGCTTAAAGAAGGTGGACATCATGTGCCTGAAAATATTATAAGAGACAGATATGATATGGGGATGCTATACCTACGTACTAAATTTCATTTATTTAAAGAAGCTTACCTTATTGACAATTCAAACGAAACAAAACTTATTGCAGTTATAAAAGATGGTAAGCTTCAGTACAAAGAAAAACTTATTCCTTTATGGGTATCAAGACTGCTGTTTGTGCAACAGAAAATAGCCGAAAAAAAAATCGAAATAAATTTTTTCAACTTTTGTCAAAACATGGTTGTTAAAAATTATTTTACATACAATGTCAAAGTCTATCAAAACTTATCTGATCTTAATCGGACTTAATTTAGTTTGATATGATTTGATGCAATTTGATTTTTTCAAAAATTACAATTGTTAATACAGCGAGTTTTGAACATGTTCAAAATTTGATCATGTATTGTTATCTGCATTCAACTTACCTAGATTTGATGTGTGATGTTTTTTATTGTGAACAAGATAAAAGTGAAGAAAGATGCAAGAAACACCAATGTTATTTCCAATGGCTCCGGCGGAGTTCTGGAAACAAATTAAAACAACAGTTGAAGAAGTAGTAAAAGCAAACATTAATCAAACTTCTTTTCAACCACCCACCGATCACCTGCCTGAAAAAGCACTGCTAAAACTAAGCGATGTATGTGCTGTATTCCAAGTGTCTAAACCAACACTCTACGATTGGCTACGACAAAACAAAATCAAAAGTTTTAAGATTAAGTCGCGACGGTATTTTTTAAGAGCAGACATCGAAGCCATGATACACAATCATGAAACTGCTGCAGTACAAATAAAGATTAATCAACCAATTTAAAAAGAGGCGTTATGAAATGTGAAGAAGGCAACAAGCTTGACCTTGTAGAATATTTATTTTCATTAGGGTTTACACCAACAAAAATCAGAGGTAATAATTATTGGTACATATCACCATTAAGAAATGAAAAAGAAGCATCATTTAAAATAGACAGAAATAAAAATGTATGGTATGACCATGGTGCAGGAAAAGGAGGTACTGTAGTTGATTTTGCAATGCAATATTTTAATTGTGATGTATCAAGCGCTTTACAAAAATTATCATCATATCAACAAATTCCGCAGAACCAATTTATCTCAACACAAATACCTGGTTCTATTATCTTACCTGAAGTGCATCAACAAGATTTATTTGATGAGAAAAATAATATTATAAAAGCACAAGAGAGTAATCAGCAAAGGCCGCCGTTTCACCTGCATGAGAACAGTTTGATAAACCATAAGGATGCAGCAGAAACGGCTATAGAAATAATAGCCGCAAAGAAGCCGATCACAGACCTGATGCTTTGCCGCTATTTAAAGCAAAGAAGCGTTGATAAAACAGTTGCTGATAAATACTGCCATGAAATAATATTTAAGTTTAGTAATAGAGATGCAAAACACATTGCAATCGGATTTAAAAACAGTGCCGACGGATACGAATTAAGGAATGATTATTTTAAGTTAAGCAGCTCACCAAAATATGTTACTTACATAACAAATGATAAACAAAACAATGATACAAAAACACACCTTGCAAGCAATCATTTTAATGCTTTGGATGTATCAAAAAACGAATACAAAAATGACGATAAAAGTCTTTCAAATCAACCATCAATTGAAGCACAAAAAGATGAAGCAAAAAGCAATTTAAAAACGAATTTTAGAAACACAGTTGAAGACCAAAGCCAATCTATAAAACGAGCAAAATCCATTGCAGTATTCGAAGGTTTTTTTGACTTCTTAATTTATCAAACGATACATCAAAATCAAACTCGCCCACTGACAGATTTTCTGATACTCAACTCGCTTGCTTTTTTTGAAAGAAGTCTTTTATTGATGGAAAAGCATGAACACATTCATCTTTATTTAGACCATGATGAAGCAGGCAAAAAATGCCTTGACGTCGCATTAACGCGTTCACTAAAATATCAGGATGAAAGCAGTTTGTATGAAGGATACAAAGACCTCAATGATTGGGTAACGCACTTTGGTAAACTTGAACATAAGCAATCATTAAAGCAATCTTTTAAGATGGGATTGCAATAATTTATTTGATGTAGCCAGCTATGTTTCGGTTAAACCGAAACGCTGGCTTTTTCATGCCGCTCCTGCGGCATTCAAAAGATGACAAAATAAACCAGTAGTGAAAAGAAATGTGAAATGGAAAGTGAAGCTAACGAAATAAGAAAAGATATTGTCAGAAAACACAAAGGCGGAAGACCCAAAAAAGAGATTAAGCAAAACGAATTTATTGGAGTGAAATGTTCAGTATATGAAAAAAACCTCCTCAAACAAAAAGCAGAAACTGCAGGCTTAAGCCTTTCAGAATTTTTAAGAGAAACTGCTTTGCGAGGACAGGTTGTCAGGCAAATAAAAGCACTTCCACAAGAAGTTTTACTGTTTACTTCAAAGCTAAATCATCTTGCTGCAAACATCAATCAAATCGCAAAACAATGCAATACTTATAACCAATTAACGCTTGTTGAAAAAATAGATTTACAGGCGCTTTCTATTAAGATAAAACAGCTTGCAATTGACATAAAAAATTTCCTGAAATGATTGGAAAAATAACGATTGGAAAATCCTTTAGGGGATGTCTTTTATATTGCTTAAATGATAAACAAAAGCTGCGTAAAAATGATATAGTATTTAAGAACAGGGCAGAGGTTTTAATGTTTAATAAATGCTTCGGAAACCAAAACGAATTGATACAACAATTTAATGAGGTAAGACAGCTAAATCCAAAGCTTGCAAAGCCGGTTTTACATGTTACCCTAAGCTTTGCAAAAGATGATAAGTTAGATCAAAATAAGTTAATCGCAATTAGTGAAGCATGTGCAAAGGATTTGGGTTTTGAAAACAATCAATTTGTATCCATTTTTCATAAAGACACAGAACACCCACATATGCATATTGTAGCCAACAGAATTGGCTTCGATAAGAAAACTGTTACAGATAGTAACAACTATCAAAAGACAGCGGCTTTCTGTAGAAAGATGGAATTAAAGTTTAACCTGAAGCAAGTGCTTAGTCCGAAAAGATATTTATCAAAAGAACAAAGATTGTTACCAAGAAATGATGAGCGCAAGAAAGCGCTATCACTTGCCGTACGAAATGCAATAAATCATTCAAAAGATTTTGACCACTTTATACGAATCATGCAGTCGAGAGGGTATAAAGTAATTAAGGGCAGAGGTATTAGTTTTATTGATGATAAAAAGGTAAAGATTAAGGGGAGTGAAGTCGGGTATTCGCTTCAGAAGATTGAACAACGATTAGAGTTTCAACATCGACTTAAAACTGATAAAGAATTTTTTAAACAGGTAATTGAGAGAAAGCCATCGAAAAGCTTAGCAGAATCTGTAAGTGGTGTTCCGATTAAAGATGAAAATATTTCCACTTTGGAACAACTTAAACAGAATCTTTCTAAAACGTTTGATGCATTGTTAAAGCCTGAACAAACCCCTGAACAAATTGAACCAAAGTTGCTGGTGAAGAAAAAAGAGAGAAAGAAGAAGAAGGGGGTGCACTTATAGATGATTAGAGTTCCAACTATTTTTGCAATAAATTTTTGTATAAATAGAACTGCGATGGTGAAATGTATTTATGACCTAAATAAATAATATTTAAAGGGCGATTAAAAATATATCGATATCGTGGTGGTAAATCCATCATCAAAAGATGTATCGAAGCATGATCTATAACAATTGTAATGGTCAATAAATGGATTTGGGCTATACGAGGGGCTTTATTTATAAATTGCGTTGATTTACATCACTCTTCTTCCAAAACCGTAAAAAAAAATTACAGCATCTTTTAAAAATTATTTGGCGCTGCACATTTGTACCAGTATTCCATAATTATTGAAATGGTCTCTTCTATTTCATTTATGGATGCAGGTTTTACAAAAAAACCTTGAGCAGAGGTACTGTAAGCATCTATTACTGCCTGCTGGTTTAGCGCGGTTGAAAAAAAGAGGTAAGGAATGCACTTAATTGCAAGCTTTTCATCTTGCCTTAATTTGTTCCTTAAAGCAAAGCCATCAAGCTTAGGCATATTAATATCGGAAAGTATAAGAAATGGTATTGTTTCTGCCTTGTTTAAAAACTCAAGTGCTTTTTCGCCGTCACTAAAAAAGATCACTTTATTCGGGTAATTTAATTTTGTAAAGATTTCGATTAAAATAAACCGGTCATCTTCATCATCTTCTATTATTATTACCGGCCCCTTTTTATCCATATAACTTTTGAAGGATTAAATACAGTGTAAATTTCAATAGAGTTATCTATGCTTATTGAACACAAATAATGCCATCGATGTAAGTTATAAAAAGAAATCAGCTGATTGTCGTATAGCCAGTGTCACGTGGCGTTGTATTTAATTACAATTGCTGATGAAAAAAATAACAAACAATCGGTAAGAGTGAATAAAGAACATTACTGACCTAAGAAAATAAAATTGAAATCTTTTTCTTCAACAGCTTTATCACCGATCTTCTAGTTAACCCAATTTCTAAGGTTTGCACGAACCCAAACGCATGTAGAGCCTGACTTTATTTCCCGGCTTTATGTTAGGGCGTCACCTCTGTTTTTGCAAGAGGTCCAGATAATAATGCTATCTGTTCCGGATACTCAGGGGTTTATAGAAAGACATGCCGGAACCAAACAAGATAGCCGCACAGTTTAGTGAGAGCTTTGTATGAAGCTAAATAGTGGGATAATACCAACAAAGGCTGAGAAAATAAAGACTACCTTGTACATGTTGTGCCCGTAAATCGGAGTATGATGTTCTTTGAATGTTTGAAGGATTAAAAGAGTGAGGAACTATGTGTTTTTCTGCGGGTGCAAGTTTTGGAACCGGCGTGATTTTGACGGGTATTGGTATTGCCTCAATTAAAAAAGCAGGCAGCGGACCGCAACGTTTATTTGCCGCTATTCCCTTATTATTTGCTGCGCAGCAACTGGCAGAAGGATTTGTGTGGCTGGCGCTTATGCATGTTAACTATACAGCATGGCAATCGCCTTCGGTTTATTTTTATATGATTTTCGCTTACGGGGTATGGCCAGTATGGGTGCCACTTTCTATCCTGCTGTTAGAAACGTCTAAGAATAGAAAGAAGATATTGGGGGTATTACTAATCGCGGGAGCTGTTCTGGCGACTTATATTATACCCTGCGTATTGTTATATCCTGTTCATGCCGCCGTTCACAAGTATCATATTGTTTATACATTTGATTATCCGCCTATGGCAGCCAGTTTAAGCCGTTTTTGTGATGGCCTTTATTTTATTGCCACTCTGCCTGCCGCTTTTATATCAAGCCGAAAAACAATATGGGCGTTTGGCATTGTGCTTATTGCCTCTTATATAGTATCCAAAATATTTTTTGATAATGCCATTGTTTCAGTGTGGTGTTATTTTGCTGCTGCTTTAAGTATTGTTGTTCTTTTTCTTGTTAAGCGCAGTCAAATACGTTTTATAAAAACATAAACAATTTGTTTATCGTTATAACACGAGACACAAACCAGTGTTAAAAGATTTGAAGACGCTTTAAAGAAAGTAAGTAGCCAAGAATTACTCATGAAGAGTTGATAGGCAAATAAACTTTCTCGTTGATACCTTTGCAGGCTGCAATTTTGCAGCCTTTTTTGTTTATAAAAATGCTAATCGTATGAGTGACGAGGAAAAATTTGAAATGCTTAAAGCAAACGCCCTAACAAAGTATAAGGCATTTTTAAATGAATTTTATAATATAAAATTTAGCGATTTGCATGAGATAGAAAAGCGGACGAAAATTTTATATTCATATAATGACGCGATACTCAGTTATAATACTTATAATGAGTTTATAAACGAAAAGATTAAACCTCGTCTATTATAAAGTCCAAACAAGGTTTGTCCCAACTTAGTATAGTTACCCTTATTTTTATTCTTCAGAGTTTAATGTGTGCAGGCATAAGACACATTGGCTGCACTTTCGAGGCTTCTGACATAAAAATTTTTTCGGATAATAAGGCTTGCTTGTTTACACCAGTCAACCCCTTTTGTTTTAAACAAGTTTGCAGTGGCGTTTACCATTAATTTAATTGCAGCGTTGAGCAAATAAATCTAATCATCATTCTTATCAATAATGCAACTGTTCCTAATCTAAACATTAACACCGAAACGTTTATACTTAACATTCCTGCCGGATAATTTAAATTATCTTACATGCTTACCGGTTATTCTACTGGTAAATAAATTTCAAAAATGCCAAATATCACACAGGTTGTTTATACTGAAAAAAACATGACAACATTAAAAAGAGGCGTTCATGCTGCAGGATTAGATCAGCTTTTAAGCAGCATAGGTCCTTACACTCTGTTTGCACCTTCTGATCTTGCTTTTAAAAAACTGGATAAATCTGTTTTAGAGAACTTATTACAACCGGAAAGTATAACCAAGCTTAAAAATCTAATCAATTCACACATTGTTTCCGGAAAAATAAATTATAAAGATTTAAAAGAGGATGAAATACTGAAAACTGTTAACGGCGGAGAGTTACATGTACATGTAAAAGGTGGTAAAGTATACATTGAAGAAGCTTTAGTTCAAAGCCGGGATGTACAAACATCAAACGGTATCATTCATTCTTTAGATACAGTGATGATGAAAAACTAATTTTTAATAGTTATACAAGCCACAGGACGCCCTGTGGTTTTTTATTTATTCAACTTAACAGGTGTTTTTGGTTTTAAGCCTTACAATATGCAGTTTATTAAAGAGAAGAACTATATAATAAACAGGATCAATTTCAAACCAGCGTATTCCAAAATTGGCATTGGAAGGATGTTCATGATGATCATTGTGATAACT
>Ga0157372_10002902_pt1 | contig 18534 bp, 14 predicted proteins | sample C55metaG_FD_115307 | JGI IMG/M metagenome (GOLD analysis project Ga0157372, IMG submission 115307) | Corn rhizosphere microbial communities from Kellogg Biological Station, Michigan, USA - C5-5 metaG | ecosystem: Host-associated > Plants > Roots > Rhizosphere > Soil | place: USA: Michigan... | reverse complement strand
GGTGAAGATGCGCTCATTTTGAAAGACACCGAAGTCTTCAAGCCCTCCACCGCTGCTCGCGGTCGAGACGATCGTCATGCCATAGGAAGATTGCGGTTCGATCGTGAACGAAGGTTTGGCATTGGTCTTCGCCTGAGTGTCCTCGGAACCCTGAATTGTTATGCCGGGGAACGAGCCAGTTCCAGATCCACTGCCGCCACCCGCACCGCTACCAGTTCCCTGACGTCCCGCAGTCCCCGCGCCCTCGCCAGCTGTACCGCGTCCCTTACCACTCCCGGTCCCGCCGGTTCCAGCCCCCGCAGTGTCCCCACTTCCTGAGCCAACGCCAGAGGACCCATTTCCGCTTGCCACCGTGGCATGACCCGGGCCTCCAGGTCCTTCCGTTCCCTTCGCATTCGCGCTGCCTGAACTTGAAGCCACATCACTTCCAGCCGCGTTCGGTGCTTTGGAGTTTTCTTGTCCGGTTCCGGGCGTGGTGGAAGGCATACCGCTCGCCTTGCCCGGAGTTATCGAATTCGGATTTAACGTCCCCCCGGGAGCGATCGCAAATTTGCCACGCGCTTCACCATTCGGAACTTTCGCATCAGGCCCATTGGGCAAGGGCATCGGGCTCAAAGAGAGGATGGGCTCTTTCGCCTTGCCGTGCATTTCTAATCGCGCCACCTGCGCAGCTGAGGGTGGCGAGCTCTCCTTCTGAGGTTTCTCTGAGCGCTTCTCGGTCGCCACCTTGATGGGAGTTGGCGAAGGTTTCTCGATCTCGCGCTTGTCGTCTTCCTGTTTCTGTTGCGGCTGAATCTTGGGAGCTTCCGGCAAGGGTTGTTCGGCGGCCGGCAACTTAGGAACTTCAAGCTTCGCCTGTAACTTCGGAGCGTTCACCGGAACATCGAACTTCGCATTGCGGTGCATCAGGGCGTCCTGTTTGACGCGAATCGGCTTAGGAACTTCTTTTAATTGTGGAATCACCGGTTTTGCCGTAAGCAGATCGTTAGGCAAGCGAGTTTCCGCCATCTGCACGATGTTAGGTGCGGGAACGAGCTTGTTTATCACCTCAGGACGTACCAGGAGCGGCCGCTGAATGGTTTGAAACGTGTTCGTAGGGTTTGGCGGATTGGAGAGAATCGCCTGCTTTCCGGGAAATGCGAAGCCTTTGCTCGCCCGGGCAGGAGCAGCTGCCGGCTGCTGCGGCGCACTTTCTCCCGCTCCGGGACTCTTCTCGCCCTCCGAGCCTCCCCCAAGCTCCGGAAGATAAATCGTGTGGTCCTGAACATTGTTGCTCTCAATAAGTTTTGCCGGGCGCAGCGAAGGCAAGACGTAGGTGACGAGCAGAAAAAGGCCAAAGATAATGATTTCGTGTCCGACCGTCGAGAATAACAAGCCTCGGCCGGGGAAATAGCCGAACTTGAACGTCGAGAAGGTTGGCACCCACTCACGCTCAGACGAAGACAACGAAACGACAGAAGCTGTCAGCGGCGCCGGTTCAACGCGAGAAGCGCGCTGTTTTTCTTCCTCGGCGAGTTTGCGGCGCAACTGTTCGACGCTCGGAGGAAGAGATGTTTCAGAGCAGACATCTTTTCTGTCGGGGGGAACTGATCGTGAGGCAGAAGCTTCGTCTTCAAACCTATCGGCTTCAAAGTCGTCGGGGGATGTGAAGAATGCTACGGTCGAGTTGCCATTCTGCTTCCTACGAGGCACAGTTCCATTCCCCCTCGGTCCTGCTGAATCCGGGATCAAGGCCGAAGGGGCGTTCGCAGGACTCGAGGCCTCGGTATCGCGCGGCGAGTTGTCCTTCCTCTGATCAGGAGAAGTTGGTGGTTCGTCTTGATGGAGTCCGAGGGAAAGAAAAGCCATGAGTCACTGCATCCGAAGGTTAGAAGTCAAGCCGGGCATGGGTTGCTTTCGCAGCCCATGCCAAATGAAAACGAGTTGGGGAAGGCGGTCATTGAACGAGCGCGGCTTTGAGCGTTGTATTTGCGGCACTGGGATTCAAATCCATGATGATCTGGCCGCTTCCCCCCACATGCAACTGATCAACAATGATATCTCCTAAAACATAAGTACTTGACCCTGAAGTACCACCTATGTCCAGCGAGTCGGTAAATGAGCCACCGGTGTCGTGAAAATACATCGTGCCTGCGAGAAGCACACCTCCGTTGCCGTTCCACTTCGGGTTGGCACCCGTAGCCGAGTGGCTTTGAAAGAACAGGATGCCCCGTTGTTCCCCGTAAGGATCGGCCGTGACCAGGGGATCGCCATAGTTCACGCCGCAGTTTGGAGCACACCACGCTGCGCCGCTACCTGTTGTAGAGGACGCCTGGCAGGGAGCAAGAAGCACACTACCATTAAGAGTTGCCGGCAAGTTAGGCGGTACCTGAGTTGCAATAACTGGTGGTGGACCCGCGCTGGCCGCAACACATCCAACACCAAGCCCATTAGCGCCAGTTGCAGTGTTGAAGGGGGCTACCGTTGCGGCACACCCTCCGCCCGCGCCGCCTGCATAGATTGAGTTACTATCGGCAAAGTAGAACATCACTCCACCGCTTCCATCCCCAAGGTTGCTGCTAGGTCGCATGCACCCACCGGGTGATAGGCAAACTGATCCGCTGCCACCAGGCCCACACTGTCCACTGGTGCTGGCGCTACCACCTATGAAGTAAACTCCGGGATCAAAAATGGCAGTCACGCCCTTCACATCAATTCCATTCGGGTAATATCCAGGTTGGAACAGCACACAGCCGGCGGTGTCAGGACATCCCTGGCTGCCGCCAGCGATCCCTGTCTGGCCCGTAAATGGCGGGTTCTTACCTGACCCAGTTCCAATCCACGTGTGGTGGGACGGTTGTTGGGGGGCCGCCGTGTTCGCCAGCGGATCGGCAATGGGAGCATTTTGATTCCAAGCAGGGGGACTCTGACTGCCTGTACACAGTCCGGCGTTCTGACCTGGGCACGTTGCACCCGTCCAGAAGTTTGTGGTGCCTGGGTTCGGGACGGGACCCCAGACTCCCAAATTCGATCCGCAATAGGAGTTCCCGCCCGCGCAAAGGTCAACCGTGGGGCCACCGTTAAAATTGATAGCAGTAGGGCTTGAGGAATTCACCTGAATGCTTTTCGAGGGACCTCCCGCTATTACGATATCTCCACAAGGCTTAGGCGTGCACGAGGTACCACTGACACTGCCTCCGCCGTTCATGAGGAGCGATGCAGACATCGTAGGATGTAGCACCAGAATTGGAATCGGCGAGGTTGCCTGGAGCACCGCGCAAGTGGCGGAAGCCCCGGTCGTCATTTTCGTTAGGCCCTTTAGCATCCCGGCAAACCAGGTAGAAATATTGTTGGTGACTCTCACTCGGATAAGTGCCGCTGCCGCAACACCGGTGGGAGCGAGATTGAGACTGCTGAGACCAACGCTCGCAGCAGTGGGAAAATCTATATACACGTTGTTTCCCAACGTGCCTGAGTTCGCCGCACTCCGAGTAATGGAGCTTCCAAACCCATTCATTGCGGCGTAAGAACAAGGTGAAGGCCTACTCGAAGCAACAGGGTAAGCATTGCAATCGTAGGTGTTGGCCGCCAGGGCGGTAAAATTCGCACCGCTCGGCATAGTCCCGTTCGTTGCGCCAACCAACATGTCCATCGCGCCAGCGGTGCAAGCAGCGTCCGCTGCGGTTTGAGATGACTGACGGGTGAACCATACATTGCTCAAGTCAAGGGCAAAGGCCATTGCGCCAATTAGGAACACTCCTAAAGCAAGCAGGGTAAAGAGCATTACCTGGCCAGCTTCGCGACAATTACGAGTCCTGCTTCTGAAGGCATTTGGCTTCATGGTGTTTCCCTTCTTCTCATCCATGGGCATTCGATCAATTTGCAATTGTCCCGCTCGCCGCCGCGCTCATCGTGAAACTAGGCCAGCCCAGACCAAAAAGGGGATTGTATGTGTGCTGCACTGTCACCCTCACCTGACACCCTGGCTGACTGCACTGCCCATTAAATGTCGTGTTCGACGTGTTTGCTCCACCCGGGTCGTAACAAACATTTACGCTGTCCGCCGCAGGCGTGGTCGAGCACCCGCCGTTTGCCGTCGCGATATTCTGAAAGGATAGCGCTGCAAAACCACAAGTCGGGTTGCAGCTGCCCGCAGTGGGACCGACCACTGCGTTGACGACGTTCGTGCCGGATGCGTCGGTACAGGTAACCGATGGAGTTACTCCCGTCGCAGTTCCTGGTCCGCTGCAAGCTGCACCGCCGATGCCCGTACCATGCACGATTGCGTAGCGAACGCCCTCTTTTGCCGCATCAGCAAGAGTGTTGTAGGCATACATGTAGAGAATCATCTGCACGATGCTCACGAAGAGCAGAAAGATGAAAGTAATCACCAGGGCAAACTCCACCATCGCTTGCCCCGATTCGTGGCAAACGGCCCGTTTCGATGATTCCAAAGTCGTGTTCATGACTTATTCAAGGACCCATCGATCGCATAGTGGCGATGCGTGTAAACGTACAACTTCCGCCGGAACAAATCGGCGTCGCAGCTAGAGCGATATTGAAAATCGGTCCGGGCACCAGGGTGTAGAACGTGTATTGAATGGTAACTTCGTTGGCAACGAAGTATGGTGCCTCTGGATCGGCCGACGGCGCAGGACTTCCAGCGCCAGCAGCGCTGCAGCCCGACGTGGATGTGCAAGTTTCGCAATTAGAGAGCTGTGAAGCGCCACTTCCGTTCGTCCCCATTCCGGTGGTGCTGTTGATGTTGCTGTTGCTGCAGACTCGTACGGTTGCACCGGTCGGATTCCAAACGGAGTTGGTAAGATCCTGGAATACCAAGCAACTCACGTTGTTCGGCGAAGTGGAGCAATTGATCGAGCCAGCCGTACCCGCGCCCGGTTGAGCATACGCGTAGGGTGTGTAACTGCCTTCAATCGAGTAGAGAGCCGAACTCCTCGCTGCGCCCGTTAAGTGCACGGTCACCAGGAAAAAATATGCCAAATTCACGACATTGAGGACTACGAGGATCAGCAGTGGCAGGATCAGGGCTGTCTCGACTAGGCTTTGCCCGCGCGAGCGATTGATTCGTGTTGAGAAGTGCCGGTTCATCTTACGCTGCTGCCCGCGGGGTGGACTTCAGTTATGTCCTCGTCGCGAAACTTGCACTCTGACCGGGCCGAATATCGCTTATGCAACCCCATCACGCGATCCTCGCATTGGGCCGCAGCGAGCGAATAGGGATTTCTTGGCCGCTCACCCTGTGCGATAGATCCGAAGCCCGATCGCCGGTCACCTGAGTTTCATCCCCATCGTCTTCCGACCTGCCGTCTTCAAGTTCCATTTCGGCTCCGACAGGATCGTCCATTAAGTCTTCCTGCAATTCTGGTTCCTCTTGGGCACCTTCGACCACGTTTAACTGATTCAAAAGACGGTGCAAATAGCACCTGCTAATGCCCAAGTCCTTGGCTGCCTGCAATTTATTGCCACCCTGCTTAGAGAGAGCAGACTTCACGAGGTCCCGCTTAAAGGCTCTCAAAGCCTCATGGAAAGAACCGGCGGGAAGCTCGTCGGAGGCGCTAAGCACCTGCAGTTCAGGGGGCAGATCCTCGATAGAAAGCTGGTGCCCGCCGTTGGCGAGCACCAGGCTCCGCTCAATGACGTTTTGCAACTCGCGGACATTGCCTGGCCAGGAGTGCCGGGTAAGGGCGTTCAGATAGCCGGGCGTCATACTGCGTTGCTGCTTTTTGTGAGCTTTCGCAAAAGTTCGCAAAAAGAAGTCAGCCAGGAGCGGCATGTCATCAGCGCGCTCACGTAATGCCGGCATATGGATTTTGACGACAGAGATGCGGAAGTAAAGGTCTTCCCTGAACGTACCTTCACGGACCATCTGCTCGAGATTGCGATTGGTGGCACACACAATCCGCACATCGATCTCCCGGGACAGATTTGAACCGAGGCGCTCGACCTTTCTCTCTTGCAGAACCCTTAGCAACTTCGCCTGGAGCGGGAGGGGAAGGTCACCGATCTCGTCAATGAAGATGGTGCCGGTGTGCGCCTCTTCAAAGCGGCCTCGGCGGCTCTGGCTGGCACCGGTGAAAGCTCCGCGTTCGTGGCCGAAAAGCTCATCGTCAATCAGAGTATCGGGGAAGGAGCAAACCGAAAACGCGACAAACGGTTTATTCGCGCGGGCGCTGAGCTTGTGGATGGCATTGGCAACAACTTCTTTCCCGGTGCCGCTTTCACCCGTCACCAGTACGGTCGTCGAAACCGCTGCCACTTTATGAATGACATCGTGAATCCGCATCATCTGCTTGCTGTTTCCAAGCAGGCCTTCGACACGGTTGCTGATCAGGATGCGCTGTGCTGCCGCCAGTTCACGGGCCAGTTCTGCCCGGCGATAGGCGCGGTTGATGGCGAAGCGGAGTTCTTGAATATCAAGCGGTTGCTCTAGGAAATCAACCGCCCCGTCATGAAAAAGTTCAAGTGCAGCTTTAAATTGCTTCCTCCAACCAAAGCTAATGATGGGAGGTGCGGAAATGCGATCCGCTGCCGCGCTCAACAATTCGCGACATGAATCAATTCTATTATTGCTGGAATCAAGACTGAGGAGGATTACATCTGTCTGCTCGCAATCAATTTCGCTTAAAGCGGATTGCGGTTTGAAGACCTGCCTTATCTCATAACCAGCCCCGGCCAAAACCTCACCGAGGACATTTCCGAAAGCTTCGTCTGCGTCGACCAGCAGGACACGTTTCGGACTTTCAGCAAGCGTTGGACTCGCCAAGGCGCAACCCTTTCCGCAACTGCTACTGCGCAGCTCGCGATCTCTGGCATCTGCGGAGGAGGCGGTGCAGCTAACTGTTTACACTCACCACGTGGTGCCGTGTAATCTGCAAGACCCCACGAAGACAACTCCCGGAACTCAGGGAATGTCGAGAAGAATAATACAGACTAATCCGTATTGGCAATAGAAATGCCACGCCAAATGCCCTCAAAACCGTGCAAAACCGCGCGAATACAGGTGAATACATTAGCAATTCCGGGATGCCAAGGTGTAAACTTTTGCGCATTCTGACCAGTTGACCGAATTATGCCCGGTCGGGGGTATTCGAAGCGGTCCGGCCGTTGGCGGCCGGGGCGCCAGCCCGGCTGCTTGGAACACGAATTGCACGGCGGTGATGGTGGGCTCACTGACTATAGTTTCCGGAGACGTCGAGGCCATAACAGACAACAAAACGGAGTCCCTCCACGAAGACGTGCTGGGCTTTGGCGGCGGCTTTCGCGGTGTTGTTCGCGCCAGTACGTCATTTCTTGCGGTCCTCACACTGCTTCTCATTGGACTGCAATTCATCTTCGCGCTCTACCGGCGCGACATGAATGATCCCGATATCTGGTGGCACATGCGGAATGCCGCCTATCTTCTGCATCACCATCAGTTTCCCGGGGCCGACATGTACTCGTTTACGGTTGCCGGACACCCCTGGATCAACCACGAATGGCTGGCGGAACTCCCCTATTATTTTGCGTTCCGATTATTCGGATTGCTTGGGCTAAAGACGGTTGCTTTTGCGGTGTGGGTAGCAATCTCGCTGCTCCTTCTTTACATTTGCTTCAAAGCGAGTCGGAACTTCAAAGCGTCCGTCGTCTGTTGTTGCTACGCGATCTTTCTCGCGACAGTCTCCTTCGGGCCAAGAACGATTGTTTTTGGCTACTTATACCTGGTTATCCTGCTTGCCATCCTTCAGCGATTTCGCGGCGAGGAGAGGGCATCGCTGTGGCCCGTTCCCCTGCTCTTCTGCCTTTGGATCAATACCCACGGCTCATGGTCGCTCGGCCTGATCTTATTTTTTGCAACTGCGATCTCGGGTCTGGTTGAAGGGTCCTGGGGACGAGTTTATGCCGTGCGCTGGACTCCCGCTCAACTTCGACAACTTTTGCTCTCTGGCATCGCTTCCGTTGCGGCTCTCTTTATCAATCCCTTCGGGTGGCGTTTGGTCTACTACCCCTTCGACATGGCGTTCAAGCAAAAGCTGAACATTGCTCATGTTCTCGAATGGGTGTCGGTAGACTTCCATGAGCTCCGGGGCAAGTTAGTAATGCTCCTTCTGCTCGGACTGCTTGCGGGCGCCCTGTTGAGAAACCGGCGGTGGAACCTTAGCGAACTACTGATGCTTTTATTTGCTCTCTATAGCGGGCTGACCTACGTCCGGTTTCTCGTTCTCCTCGGGATCGTGGCCGCGCCCATCATGGCCAGAGCACTGGATTTCTTTCCTCTTTACCGTCCCAAAGACGAGGTCTATGCCGTAAATATCGGCGTCATCCTAGCTGCGATTTCAGCCATGATCTACTTCTGCCCGCGTGGTGAGAAGATCCAGTCGTCCGTCAACGAGACGTATCCAGCTGGCATCGTGTCTTATCTGCAAACGCACCCTCTCCAAGGAAATGTTCTGAATTCATATTTGTGGGGAGGTTACCTTGAGTGGCATACCCCTGACGTCAAGGTATTCATTGACAGCCGGGTTGACATCTTTGAGTATGCGGGCGTGTTGAAAGACTATTTGGATCTGCTAAGTGCCGATACCCAGCAGCATCGTCCTGACGCATTGCTCGATAAGTATAAAATCCGCTACGTCTTGTTCCCTCCTAGCGACAGCAAAAACCCTCTTCATATCGGCGGGTCACTCGTATATGTCTTACAAAATGATGCGCACTGGAAAACGGTTTACCAAGACAACGTTTGCGTACTGCTAGAGAAACAATAGGTTCCGATATGTTTTTTCGTCACAGCACCGACAAGCTCATCTATCCCTTGATTGCTGTCGCCGCTCTGTTCTTTGTCTCGTATCGGCCCCATTATCATTTGCGCAAGCAAATGCCTAGCGCTTTTTTCCAAAAACAAGAGGGGCACGAGCGTTCGCTGGAGGAACGAGTTGCGTGGGCATATTGGGAAAGTGCACAGATGGATGTGCAATTTCAGTATGCTTACGGACACCCATTACCGATGGATCCACCGCCGCAATTTCATGTTGACGCAAAGGTTCTCGGTCCAGCGGCGACCGACCCAGCGACGCGGAAGCATTATTGGGAACTCTTGCAGCGGATTTGGTCCACTCCAGAGGCTTGGGAAAAGAGTTACGAATGGGACTGGAGCTGGGCCAGCGACCCTCTAGCTTCCGGTGGGCAATGGCTGCGTGAAAAGGCCCACAATATTTTCAGCTTCTGAGTGCTGATCCCATGACTACTACAGCAAACACAGGGGATAGACGGACAAGTCGCGATCGGGCCGCCGCCCGTTGTCTCACCTTGACTCATGCTTTTACTCATAGAGAGTAGCTTAGTGCTGATCGCTGTAGTGGTCGCCCTCTTGCGTCCGCGCTGGGGGGAAAGATGGTTCACTCCGGTCGAACGTCGTTTCGCACAATTGGCTCGCCGCCGAACACTTTCCGTTGTCGTCGTAGGGGCAAGCGCACTTGGGATACGAGCGGCTTTATTACCGGTGCTGCCCATACCGGAACCGGCGGTCCACGATGAATTCAGCTATTTGCTCGCGGCAGACACATATGCCCACGGCCGACTTGCGAACCCTACGCACCCGATGTGGGTTCACTTTGAGACTTTCCATGTAAATCAGGAGCCTACCTACGTCTCGATGTATTACCCAGCCCAAGGCATCTTTCTGGCGCTCGGGCAACGAGTGTTCGGGCATCCTTTTTGGGGGGTCTGGCTGAGTGCGGGCCTGATGTGCGGGGCAATCTGCTGGATGCTGCAGGGTTGGGTTGCTCCCGTATGGGCATTACTGGGTGGATTCCTCTCTGTGATGCGACTGGGAGTCTTCAGCTACTGGATGAACAGTTATTGGGGCGGAGCTGTCGCAGCACTCGGTGGTGCCTTGGTGTTGGGGGCTCTGCCCCGAATCAAACGTCATCAGCGACTTTGGCACGTGGTTCTGATGGGGATTGGCTTCGCCGTTCTTGCCAACAGCCGACCGTATGAAGGAATCTTCTTTTCGATTCCTGTAATTACTACTTTGGCTCTATGGATACGCAGGCCCAGCACACCTCCGTTTCGAACCATAGCCACGCGAGTAATTGCACCGTTGCTCGGAATGTTTGTCCTCACGTTGGGGTTGATGGGCTACTACTTTTGGCGCACAACTGGGAATCCGGTAGAGACGCCCTATTTGGTAAACGCCAAGACCTATTTCTCTGTTCCCTTCTTTCCCTGGCAACGCTCGACAAACTTCCCGGTGTATCGGCACGCCGTCATGCAGAAGTTCTATACGGGCTGGGTAGCGTCTGAGTACGCACTTTGTCGCACCCACCCGATTATCTCAGTGCTTCTTCGGGGATGGTTGAGCTGGTTCTTTTTTTTGGGGCCGCTCCTCACTCTTCCCCTGATTTGCGGATGCTTTGCGGTCCCATACGGCACTCGTTTTCGAGATTTCAGCCGCAACACTCGCTTCCTTCTGATTGCGTGCGGTTGTGCATTCCTGGCTTCGTTGTTGCCGATTGGTTTCGACCCCCACTACCTTGCCCCAATTACTGCCGCTCTTTATGCCCTGCTCTTGCTAGCGATTTCTAACGTGCGACGCTGGAACCCGCGTGGTCAGCCCTCCGGGGTCGCGGTTGTTCGATCCCTTCTGGTAGCAGGGATCTTGGTCTTTGCGGTTCGAGCGGCAGTTCCGAGCACGTATGCCCAAACCACTCCTGCGACTTGGTATTCTCCTTTCATCTTTGAGACATACAGGGAACAAATTCAAAGAAACCTCTTGGCCACCGTCGATCGACACCTGATTCTTGTGCGCTATTCGCCAGAGCACATCGTGAACGATGAATGGGTGTACAACCAGGCAGACATCGATGGCTCGAAGGTGGTTTGGGCAAGAGACATGGGCGCGGAGAACAATCTCGAGGTGATCCGTTACTTCAAAGATCGGAAAGTATGGCTCCTGGAACCAGACGTAGTTCCTCCGAAACTGGCTCCCTATCCTCACGACAGTTCACATGCGCCGGTTGAGAGGCTGGCGAGCGCAGACGAGGTTCGATAACCGATGTTGCGAATTGAGATAGTCCTTGTGCTTCTGGCATTACTCATCGCCTGGATACGCCCAAAGCTTGGTTCGTCGTTGTTCGAAAGATTAGAGCAGGGTTTTGTCGGCCTCTCACGTCGAGGGCGACTGTCAGTACTCGCTGTCGGGCTTGCGGCCTTAGCATTGCGCGCCATTCTCTTGCCGCTCTTTCCCATTCCGGAACCGGTCGTGCATGATGAATTCGGCTACTTGCTAGCGGCCGATACGTTCGCTCACGGTCGCCTCACTAATCCCACACCCCCGATGTGGGTGCATTTCGAGAGTTTCAACATCTTGCTAAAGCCAACATATCAATGCATCACTCCGCCCGCACAAGGGCTTATCCTCGCCGTTGGAAAAGTATTGTTTGGACATCCATTTTGGGGTGTGTGGCTTAGTGCGGGTCTGATGTGCGCTGCGATCACATGGATGCTGCAAGGGTGGATGTCGCCCGAATTCGCGTTGCTAGGTGGTGTTCTCGCCATCCTGCGCTACGGGGTCCTCACGTATTGGGCAGACAGTTACTGGGGCGGTGCGGTGGGAGCAATCGGAGGAGCACTTGTGTTGGGGGCACTTCCCAGGATCAAGCGAGAGCTGCGGGTGAGTCATGTTTTGGTGATGGCGTTCGGTTTAGCACTTTTGGCAAACAATCGTCCCTATGACGGTTTCGTATTCAGCCTTCCAGCAGTAGTTGTGCTTCTGGTTTGGATGTTTAGTCGAGAGAGCCCCCGGTGGCGTGTCCTCGTGCGCCGCTTCGCATTGCCCTTCATGGCCGTTCTCACGTTGACTGCCGTTGGCACAGCCTACTATTTCTGGCGAGTAACTGGAAGCCCGCTCCGCATGCCCTACCAGGTCGAGAGAGAGACCTATGGCGTTGCGCCCTACCTCTTGTGGCAACCGGTCCGGCCTGAACCGTCTTACCACCACGTGGTGATGAGAAACATGTACGTTGGCGAAGAACTGGTCGGCTATCAAACAGGCCGGACCATCGCCGGCCAGATGATGAAATCCTATTTCGCCTGGAGGTTCTATCTCGGGCCCCTGTTGAGTTTCCCTTTTATTGCTTTGGCGGTGGTGTTGCCGTACGGATTTTCCTGGAAGCAAGTTTCCACAAATACTCGTCTCCTGTTGATTACGTTAGGCGTGTTTGGGCTTGGCTGCGCACTAGAGTCGTTTTACGTGGGAGCGCACTATTCTTCTCCGGTCACGGGATTGGTTTTGGCGTTGGTTGTACTTGCGATGAAAGTCCTCCGGCAATCGGAAAAGCGCGGAGTGTTTCTGACCCGTGCTTTAGTTGTATGTGCCACGACTGTTTTTACGTTGCGAGCATTCGCTGGTCCTTTGCACATTCCGCTGACAAATGCGCTAGGAACCGGGTTGTATGAACGGGGACCCACCAGTTTTGGGCGAAGCGAAGTCAAGGAACGATTGGAGCAGTTGCCCGGCAAGCAACTCGTCATCGTCCATTATGCGCCGAAGCATGAGCCATTTGAAGAATGGGTCTATAACGATGCCGATATCGACGGCGCCAAAGTCGTCTGGGCGCGAGAAATGGACCTTGGTGAGAACCGAAGATTGTTGACCTACTTTAAGGACCGAACCGCCTGGCTGTTGGAAGCAGATAAGAAGCCTCCTGCGCTTTCGCTTTGGGTGACCGCCCCACTTCAGAGCTCAACCACCGAATCCGCGACGAGACCTGAGCGCGCTAATGGGAACTAGGAAGTCTGCGGTGTACGGGACATCACGAGCCGAACTCTCACTCCCTCCTGAAGGGTGTGCAAGCCTACCCAACTACCGCATTCTGCGGGTCTTGTTGTGGATCATCGCTTTGACTATGGGTGCCGTCGACGCGTGGGCGTCCCGGTATACGATGTATCCGGACGGAATTTCGTATCTGGATCTTGGAGATGCACTTTGGCGCGGCGATTGGCACAACGCAATCAGCGGCTATTGGAGCCCGATTTACCCAGCCATCATTGGTCTTTTTCTCAAGATCTTCCGGCCTTCCATCTTTGGAGAATATCCTCTCGTCCACTTCGTCAACTTTGCGATTTACGTTGTTGCGCTGATTTGTTTTGATCTCTTCCTCCGCGCGTTCATCGAAGCGCAGGTAAAACGTAATCCTACGTTGGCGATGCAAGGGGAAATTGGCCTGCCGAGCTGGGCCTGGTATGTAGTGGGCTATTCGATCTTCCTCTCATCTTCCATACTCCTAATCACGACAAGCTTCGTTTCGGGTGACATGGCGATTGCCACCTTGGTCTATCTTGCTTTCGCTGTGATTCTGAAGGTCCGGGCGGGCCACACGACCTGGGGCATGTTCGCGCTGCTTGGCGTCATCCTCGGAACCGGGTTTCTGACAAAAACAGTTATGTTTCTCATGTCAATACCATTCGTGCTTGTCGTGGCGTGCGCAGAAACGCGCGGCTCAAAAGCCCTGCAGCGTGGCGCAGTCACATTCGCGTTGTTCGCGCTGATTGCCGGGCCGTTCATTGTCGCTCTCTCCATGCAGAAGGGCCGACCGACCTTCGGGGACAGCGGCCCGATTAATTACATCATCAATGTTGACCGTGGCCAGTTCTATACTCCGCGCGAGCCCGAGGCCAAACACCCGGTGCGCAATCTGCAGGTGGCGCCCGAGGCCTACGAGTACGCCGCTCCCGTACGTGGCACGTATCCCCTGTGGTATGACCCATCCTATTGGCACGAAGGCATTCGTCCGCATTTCGACATTAAATTGCAAATGCGCGCAATAGCTTTATCCCTCGCGAGATGCGCGTGGATCCTGTTCAACCCCTGGCTCGGGTTGCATATCACGATTGCGATTCTTGTTCTGTACTTGATCGCTCCGGCGCCGTGTGAATGCCTGAAGCACCTCAGAGCATACTGGCACCTTTGGATCCCTGCGGTAGCGGGCATCGGTCTTTATTGCCTCGTTGTTGTCGAATACCGCTATGTCGGGGCGCTATTTGGCGTTCTCTGGATCGTTGCGCTGGCTGGGGTGCGACTCCCCGCCTCTCATTCTTCGCGCCGGATTATCTCAGGGGTAGCCGGTTTCATCGCGATAGCAACACTCGCCATGGCGACACGTCAGATCGTCAGCGAGGTACATGGAGCGGACTTCGTAGAGAGGCGCATAGCAACCTCAGACATTCCAACGGTGGCCACGGCGCTGCAATCCTCTGGGGTTGGACCAGGAGACAAACTCGGAGTGGTCTCGGATTGGCTGTTCCCTTCGCGTGAAGGAGCGTACATCGCCCGATTGGTGAGGGCCCAGATTATCGGCGAGGTTCGTCCGGAGCAATTCTGGGCTTCCAGTGATACGACACGGGCTAAACTGATGGCAATCTACAAAAAAGCGGGCGCGAAGGCATTGCTCACTTATCGACCACCGCGAGTCGATTCCGGCTGGGAGAGACTTGGGAGGAGCGACTATTACGTGTATTTCATTCGCGAGACAACGCACAGCGGGGTTGAATAGCAAAGCATGCCTGTCGAGCTCAGCATCATCATGCCGTGCCTGAACGAGGCGGAGACAATCGGCACGTGCATCAAGAAAGCACAGAGATACCTCATGGCTTCTGGCATTGTGGGCGAGATTGTGATTGGTGACAATGGGTCGACCGACGGATCCCAGAAAATCGCAACTGAACTCGGTGCCCGCGTGGTGAGCGTCAGGGAACGCGGATATGGGGCTGCGTTACGAGGGGCCATGGTGGCGGCAAAGGGACTCTACTTCATCATGGCCGACTCCGACGACAGCTATGACTTCGAGAAGCTCGATGGATTTGTTCAAAAGCTGCACGAAGGATACGACTTGGTGATGGGCAATCGTTTCCTGGGTGGGATCGCCAAGGGCGCAATGCCATGGAAGAACCGCTACGTCGGAACTCCGATTCTATCGGCGATCGGGAGACGGATGTTTCGGGCGAAGGCTGGAGACTATAACTGTGGCATACGGGGCTTATCCAAGGCGGCGTACGAACGCATGGACCTTCGCACAACGGGAATGGAATTCGCTAGCGAAATGGTCGTGAAGGCGAGCCTACTGGATATGAAGGTCGCCGAAGTTCCCACCACCCTGTCGTTGGATGGGCGCAGCCGGCCTCCCCATTTGCGGCCATGGCGCGATGGCTGGCGGCATTTGCGTTTCCTGCTGATGTACAGTCCGCGGTGGCTGTTTCTCTATCCGGGGATGCTGCTGATGCTGATCGGGACATTGGGATGTGCCCTGCTCCTACCCGGTCCTTTCACGTTCCATGGGATTGGATTCGACGTGCATACGTTGCTGTACGCATTCGTTTTCATCCTTCTGGGATTTCAATTCGTGGCGTTCGCGATGTTCAGTAAAGTATTTGCCATTACCGAAGGACTGTTGCCCGAGGACCCTCGCCTGAATCGCGTCTTCCGATGGATCCGTCTTGAGACGGGTCTCGCGGCGGGAGCGTTGTTAATTCTGATCGGTATAGCCGGATCAATTTTTGCGGTTTCCGGTTGGGCGGAGCGACAGTTTGGAGCGCTCGATCCTGGACATATGCTGAGGGTTGTCATGCCCTCGGTTTTTGCGCTCTCATTGGGAATTCAGATCGTGACCAGCAGCTTCTTTCTAAGCATATTGGGATTGAGGCGGAGGGCATGAAATTGCGACGTCCCCTGCTTGTCTTCGGTTCGTTTGCTCTTGGTATTTTGCTGATCGCCGTACTTGCTATCATCAGCAGAATCAATCCTCACGTAACGGTGCGACAAATAAAGAATGTCCACTGGGTCCCGTTTGGGATGGTAATGTTGTTAAATTTCGTGCTCGTTTTAGTGTCCACGGAAAAATGGCGGGCGATCGATAGTGCGATTCGAGGCTTGTCTGACATACCCCAAAATAGGACGACCTCGTTTGCGCTTACGAGTGTGGGACTAGCCTTTGGTACATTCCTTCCGGTTCAAATCGCCATGTCAACCGCTCGAACTTTGGGAACGCATGGCCATGGGAGCGCATTAAAGCGTGGCACCGCCGGAACAATATATGAGCAGAGCTTCGACATTCTAACAACCTCCCTTTTGGCTGTGGCTTCTGCAGCAACATGGTTTCTGCACGGGGGCATAATCACGTGGACCTTAACAGCCGTGTCGATGATGGCTTCGGCATTACTCATGGCTGGGCCGGCAGTACGGCTTGTGCATTGGATCGCCGGCTTCTTCGCAACACATATACCAAGCTCGGAAAGTCGGATCGGGTCGGCTCTGCAGAACTTAAGGCAACTTTTGCAATCCGGTCTCCTCGGAGTCTCACTAGCCAGGCGACTAGTTCTGCTCTCTTGCGCACGCTTCGCCGTAATCGTGCTGATGTCAATTAGTACAGCCGAGGCAATCGGATTGCACATACCTTTCTGGAAGATGGCTGCTGCCATTCCCTTTGTTGCAATCTCATCCTTGATCGCGCTGACACCGGGTGGGCTCGGGGTCAATGAAATGACCTCGGTCGCCGCACTCCACCTGTTCGGAAGTTCGTTGGTCGTAAGCGGGCAATGGGCACTTGCGAACCGGGTGCTGATCACGATCTCGTACCTCTTTGTCGCGATTTGCGCCGCCGGTGCTCTGAGGATCAAGAACCTTACTGAATCCCGAAATAGCAACGGAGTAAGCAGCTAATGCGCCCTGGCCCACTGATCAGGCGCATGTTCGGACCGTATGAGCATGCCATAGCCGAGGCTTATCGCAAGTTATTCGTGGACTTGGATGATCTTGCTAGGCTCGTGGGCGAGTGGATCCCGGATCCACAGCGAATACTAGAGGTCGGATGTGGAGAAGGGGCTATGACAGAGCGACTCGTACGCACCTTTCCCTCTACGTCAATCACCGCCATTGACATCTCACCAAAGGTTGGTCGGCTTTTCAAGGGGTCGAAATCCAACGTGACCTTTCGTCAGGTCAGTGTTGACAACGTGGCAGAGCATTCGCCATCTTCATTTGACCTCGTTCTTCTGGCTGATGTCCTGCATCACGTCCCGAATGCTAAACGCCTCTGTCTCTTGGAAGATACCAAAAAGGCGATGAAGCCAAATGGCAGGCTCGTGTTTAAAGATTGGCTTATATCGAAAGGACCGATTCATTGGATTTGCAGCGGGTCTGATCGTTATCTTACGGGCGATACCGTCTCCTACTTCAGGATTGAAGAGGCACGCTCACTATTGGAGGCCGGTTTCGGCAAGAATGCCATCCAAGCGACGGGCCATATTCGGCCCTGGCGAAACAATTTCGTCATGTTGGTGGCGAGATGATTGTGGTGGATGCACGGTGAACCCGATCCTTTCAGTCGTCATGCCTACGTACAACGGCGAGAGATTTGTTGCCACTGCGCTCACGAGTATACGAAGGCAACACTCGGCTGGCATCGAGGTGATTGTCATCGATGACGGCTCATCCGATCGTACGCTGGATATTGTTTGCGAATTCACCAAAGCCTTTCCGATTCGGCTCATCACACTTGGTCGAATCGGAAACTGGATGGCGGTCAGTAACATTGGCCTGCGGGAGGCCCAGGGCGAATGGGCATGCTTCCTGCATCAAGACGACACTTGGCTGCATGACCGGATGCTCGAGATCACCAATGCAATCGAGGATTTCCCTGGGCAACTCATCGTCAGTAGCGCAAAGTATATAACCCCAAATGGTGAAGTCCTGGGCTCGTGGACATGTCCTCTCGCCGGTGGGCTGATAGACTCTCATAGTTTCATAGAGCGCCTTTTGGTTCAGAATTTTCTAGCGGTGTCTTCCCCCGTGTTCCGGCGCCAGGCAGCAATCGAATCCGGAGGGCTCGACGAATCCCTGTGGTTCACAGCAGACTGGGACTTCTGGTTGCGATTAGGGGCAATCTCGCCCGTGCTTTGCATTCCAAAGGCATTGGCCGGATTTGGCATTCATTCCGGATCACAAACAGCAGCCCGCCCGCTTCAAGAGAACGAATGGCACGAGCAGTTGACCACCGTCTTCGACAGACACTTCCCAAAATGGTCGGCCACCTCAGAAATTGCTTCAGACGTGTACCGGGTAGCAGTCGCATCTATCAATGTAAACTTGGTACTCGCACACAGGTCGCGAGGTGAATCGGCAAGGTTTACCCCTGTAATCCGCGAACTGCTTGCACTTGGGCCATCAGGATGGCACCGTTATCTTCGAGACTCGCGGATTGTGGAGCGCTTATGGGCGCGACTTAAGGCGCGTCGCAGTGAGCGAGTCAATGGCACCAAGAATCCCAGAAGTACAAGCGCGGAGATAAATGACCGTTGACACGATTTCTGCTCACTCAGAACGGGTGAATACGGAGACGCCAAAAAGCCAAAAGCTTAAACTGGTTTATTGGATTTGTCTGACCGCTTGCGTGATTTCGTGGGTTATCCCAATTCGTTCCCCCTTGTGGCTGGATGAGAACGTTTCCTATTGGCAGATCCACAGAGGTCCGTCCGAGTTTTGGTCGCGTGCGTACGCATCTGTTC
>Ga0157372_10002898_pt1 | contig 18549 bp, 15 predicted proteins | sample C55metaG_FD_115307 | JGI IMG/M metagenome (GOLD analysis project Ga0157372, IMG submission 115307) | Corn rhizosphere microbial communities from Kellogg Biological Station, Michigan, USA - C5-5 metaG | ecosystem: Host-associated > Plants > Roots > Rhizosphere > Soil | place: USA: Michigan... | reverse complement strand
CAACAGCGAAGATCTTCTCCGCAATTTCAAATTCGATGCGCCCAAGGCCTTTTCCATGCCCCATGGCGGCTATGGCTACTCCTTTGGCGATAACTCCCTCCGCCTGGGCATCCACGCACAGGATACCGAGGACGGAAAGGGGGTAAAGGTCCTCGATGTCGATGATGAGACAGCCGCCGACAAGGCAGGCATCAAAGAGGGCGATATCATCACCCGGTTCGACGGCCAGGAAGTCAACAGCGCCACCAGACTGGCCGAGCTGGCCCGCGCAAGCCGCGAGGATAAGACAAAATCCACCATCAAGATCAACCTCGTCCGCAATGGCAAACCCATGGAGGTCGAAGTAAAGATCCCACGGAAGCTCCGAACCGCCGATCTCTGATTTTTATCGTACCTTCACTGGCCCCTGGCAACGCCTGGGGCCAGTGTATTTTAATGAATATCAATTATGATTCATACGAAACAGTGATTGGGCTGGAAGTGCACGCGCAACTGCTTACCCAGACCAAACTGTTTTGCGGCGACTCCGCCGCCTTCGGCGGCGACCCCAACACGCATATCAGCCCCATCACCCTGGCGCTGCCCGGTACCCTGCCGAAGATAAACCGGAAAGCCGTTGAATATGCCATCCGCATGGGGATGGCCTGCCACTCCGGGATCCAACGCACCAACTATTTCGCCCGCAAGAACTATTTCTACCCCGACCTGCCAAAAGGCTACCAAACCTCCCAACATACCACCCCCGTCTGCATAGGCGGCCGGGTCCGCATCCGGACCACCGCCGGCGAACGCGATATCCAACTCAACCGCATCCACCTCGAAGAAGATGCGGGCAAAAGCCTTCATGACGTTCGCCCCGACGCGACGGCCCTGGATTTCAACCGCGCAGGCGTACCGCTCATCGAGATCGTGACCGAACCCGACCTTCGCAGCGGCGACGAAGCCTATGCCTATCTTACGGAACTGCGGAAAATGCTCCGTTATCTCGAGATCTGCGACGGCAACATGGAAGAAGGCAGCATGCGCTGCGACGCCAATATCTCCGTCCGGCTAAAAGGCGAGACAAAACTGGGCACCAAGGTGGAAGTAAAGAACCTGAACTCCATCCGCAACGTAAAACGGGCGATCGAATTCGAATCCCGTCGGCTGATCGACCTGCTCGAAGCCGGCGAGCCGATCATCCAGCAGACCCGCAGCTTCGACGCGGATAAAGGCACTACTTTTGCGCTCCGTACAAAAGAAGAGGCGAACGACTACCGGTATTTCACCGACCCCGATCTCCCGCCCTTCCTGGTGACGGACGAATTTTTGAATTCGATAAAGGCCTCGATACCCGCCCTGCCGGAACAGCTATTCCAGAAGTATACCCGGGAGCTGCAGCTGCCGGAATACGATGCCCGCATCCTCTGCGACGACCGAGACAGCGCGACCTGGTTCGAACGGCTGGTCCAGTTTACAACCAACTACAAGGCCGCCGCCAACTGGTTGCTCGGGCCGGTGCGCTCCAGCCTGAACGAGAAAGGCCTCGACTGGAAAGATCTCCCGTTCACACCCGCATCCCTGGCCGCCCTTATCCGCCTCGTGGAAGAAGGAAAGCTGAGCTTTTCCATCGCCGCCGAACGGGTCTACCCCGTGCTGATGAGCGAGCCGCAACGCGATCCCCTGGAGATCGCCACGGCCCTCAATCTTATTCAAAGCTCCGACACCTCGGAGATCAATGCCTGGATCGAACAGGCGCTGGCCGGTATGCCGGATAAGGTGACGGAGTATAAAAAAGGAAAGAAAGGGCTCATCGGTCTCTTCGTCGGCGAAGTCAAGAAGCTGTCCAAGGGTAAGGCCGATCCCAAGCTGACCAATCAATTGTTACTCGAAAAACTCGAAAATTAAGAACTCGAAAAAACTGAAAAATAGGCTATGATCAAAAAAATTGCAGGCTCCGTATTTGTCGCCTGCCTGATCCTCACCTGGGGCTGCCAGCAAAAAAAGAAAGGAGCCTTCTCCGTATCCGGCACCTTTAAAAATGGGGATAAGCTCGCCTCTGTAGAAGGACCGATCTCCAAAGTTTACCTGATCGAAGTAAGCAGCAAAGATCAGAACCCGGTCGTACTCGACTCCGCCAAGCTTCCTCACGGCAGCGGCAGCTTCAGCCTCTCCGGTCTCACCCGTGGCGAAGCCCTGTATGAGCTGGTGTTCGGCGAGAACATCATCACGGTCCCGCTGATCAACGACGCATCCGACGTGCGCGTCAATGTCGATCTTGGCAAAAAGGATGATTTCTACGAGGTGAAGGGCTCGGACGCCAGCAGCCAGCTGAAAGATCTCATCACCGCCTTCGGAAAGAAGAATTACGAAGTGGAAAAAACGATGGCCGACCTGGACAGCCTCAAAGGGGCCAACGCCGCCGACAGCCAGCTCATCGCCGGCACCAATAGAAAGAATGACGCCATTCGCGACCTCAACAGCTACCTGAAGCAATTCCTCAACACCAATACCAATGGCACCATCAGCGGGCTGGCCCTGAGCTGGGCGTCCCGTTCCTTCAGCCGGTCGGAATTCGAAGCCTCGCTGAACGACATGGTGCGCAAATTCCCGGACAACTCCCTGCTGGCAGGCATTAAGAAGAGCTACGACAAACAGATCGCAGCCATGCAAGGCCAGGATAACGAGATGAACAGCTGGGTCGGCAAACAGGCGCCCGAGCTTTCTCTCCCCGACGTCAACGGCAAGTCCGTATCGCTCGACTCCTATAAAGGCAAATACCTGCTCGTCGACTTCTGGGCCAGCTGGTGCGGACCCTGCCGCGCCGAGAACCCCAACGTCGTCAGCATATACAATCAATTCAAAGGAAAGAACTTCGCGATCCTCGGTGTCTCCCTCGACCGCGAACGCGACGCCTGGCAGGAAGCCATCCGCGCCGACCACCTCGACTGGACCCACGTCAGCGATCTGAAGTTCTGGAGCAGCAAGGCCGTCGAGACCTTTAAATTCAATGGGATCCCCTTCAACGTGCTGATCGATCCCCAGGGCAAGATCATCGCACAGGGCCTCCGCGGCGACGATCTCGAAAAAGAACTTCGTTCGGTATTGAACTGAACCGTCGCTTCCAGGTCAGGAAAGAACCCACTGAGCATCAGCGGGTTTAAGATGAGATGTGGTCCCGTCAGGAATCGAACCTGAATCCAGGGCTTCGGAGACCCTTATACTATCCATTGTACTACAGGACCTTAGCAAAAAAGAAGCACCCGCCGACAAAGGCAAAAGCACCCTCTTTTGGGACGGCAAAGCTAAGGAACTATTTTAACAATCCCCGCAGGTTAGTACTGAATATTTTGACCGCGATCGCCAGCAGTATGACCCCAAAGAACTTGCGGATGGCGATCATCCCCGCCTGCCCCAGGATGCGTTCGATAAAGTCCATGGATTTGAGGACAATGAAGATAAAGATCAGGTTGACCAGGATGCCCAGCAACACCGTCGTGGTCTCATAATTGGCCTTCAGCGACATGATGGTTGTCAGGGTGCCCGAACCCGCGATCAGCGGGAACGCGATCGGCACCACGACGCTGGCCTTCGAGTCCGGCTCGCTCTTGAAGAACTCCACCCCCAATACCATCTCCAGCCCCAGGATAAAGATGACGATAGAGCCGCCGACGGCAAAGGATCGCTGATCGACCCCAAGGATGTGAAGGAACTGCTCGCCGCCAAAAAGGAAGAGGACCATCAGCGCACCCGAGATAAGGGTCGCCTTCGCCTCATGCAATCCACCGATCTTCTTTTTCAGCGCATGCAATAGCGGGATGCTCCCAATGATATCGATGACGGCAAAGAGGGTAAAGGTCACCGTGAGCAGCTGGTTAAGATCGAATTTCATGGCTGACTTGTTTTATAAAAGCTGCTGGGCTTATGCTGTTCCTTTTCGGCCGGCGCCCGGTTGCTCAGCACCGTTCGCTCCCAGCCTTCGGCCGTCACCTGCAAACGGATCACACAGCCATAGTGCAGCGAAAAGGCTTTAAAGCTATCGATCAGCGGCGTTCCCGTCAGCCCCGCCAGGATGCTGCTGATCACCCCGCCATGCTCCACGACGGCAACAGGCAACCCCGCCGAAGCCAGCAACGCCCCCGAACCAGCAGCCAACGCCTCCGAATCAGCAGCCAATGCCCCCGAACCACCAGCCAAAGCCCCCGAAACCGCAGCCGGCCCCGCCGAAGCCAAATCCGGCAAAGCAGCAGCAGCACCCACAATCTCCCCCCAACACCTGGTCACCCGCTCATGCAGATCAATATAACTCTCCCCCCCGGGTATCCGGATATTCACAAAATCCGCCATCCACGGATCCATCTCCTCCCTGGGCAACTCATCCCATTTCCGCATCTCCCACTCACCGCAATGCACCTCCATCAACTCCCCCCGCAGCAACACCGGCGCAGTCGGGAACAGCCGCTCGGCCAGCATCGCGCAACGCCGCAGCGGACTACTGTACACCGCGCCAAAGGCCGCAGGCAGACACCCCGCAATCACAGCCGCTTCTTCTTCGAAGCTCGCCGTAACATCGAGATCCGTCTGACCGTAGCAAACACCCTTGTCAACCGCCGGCGTTGTATGTCGTATAAGATAGATATCCGCCATAAAGCAAAAAGGCAATCAAAAAAGCAATCAAAAATACCTCCAAACCACTACAAATCCGAGGTAAATAACGATTTCCGTCACCTGTTGGATCGCCCCCAGGCAATCCCCCGTATAACCGCCGATCCATTTTGCAAAGTATCGGTACAGCTCATAGGTCGCATACAGCGCCGGCAACACCGTCAGCACGAACGGCCACGGCAGCAGCGCAAAAGGTGCCAACGCAAAAAGGACCGCAACGATCAGCGCCCCCACCGAAAGCCGGCCGCCGGTCATCGAGATCGACTTGCTTTGATCCGCGGCGCCCGCATAGACTCCCGCCTGGAGCACCAGCACGGCCATCAGCCGGCTGACGCCATGCGCCGCAAAAAGCGCGAGGATAAAATGCCGGTGATCCGGCAATTCCCGCAACACCAGATACTTCGCCCCAAATAGCAAGATCAGGCCAATTGCACCAAAAGCGCCGATCCGGCTATCCTTCATGATCAGCAGGATCTTCTCCTTCGTCCATCCGCCTCCAAACCCATCGCAAACATCGGCAAAGCCATCCTCATGAAAGGCGCCGGTGGTCAATACCCCCGTAACTATCGCGGCGAGAATACCAGGATCGGAAGAAATGAACCGGGAAAAAACAAGATAGAATAGGGCGCTCAAGGCCGCCACGATCCAGCCCACCAACGGAAAGTACCTTGGCGCCTGTTGCATCAACGATGGCTCATGATGAATGCTCGCAGGTACCCGTATCCTCGTCAGAAACTGGACTGCCGTCAAAAACACCCGCCATTCCTTATTCATCCGATGCCGCTTTGCTGACACCCGCCGATTGGAAAGAAGCCATCTCGCGGAGGAAATGGATGGCCGACTGTAGCAGGGGATAGGCCATGGCCGCACCCGTGCCTTCGCCAAGCCGCATCCCCAGGTTCAATAGGGGACGGGCGCCAAGATATTCGAGCATCGCGGCATGCCCGCTCTCGCCGCTGGTATGGGAGAAAAAACAATTGTCGCAAACCGAAGGATCCAGCTGCCGGGCCACCAACAACGCCGCCGTGGTGATAAATCCGTCGACCAGCACGATCATTTTTAGTTCTGCGGCCCGCAGATACGCGCCGGCCATCATCGCGATCTCAAAACCGCCGACACAACGCAACAGAGCAAGAGCATCGCGCTGGGCCGCTATAGCCGGTAAATGAAGCTCATAAACCTTCCGCAGGGTCTCCTTTTTTAAAAGCAGCTGCTCGTCATTCACACCCGTTCCCCGTCCCACGCACTCCTCTACGGGAATTCCGGTGATACAGCTCATGATCAGGGCAGCGGAGGAAGTATTCCCGATGCCCATCTCGCCAAACCCCAGGCAGTTCGTACCGCCGGCATACAGCTCGGTGACCACTTCCTTCCCCGCCTCCATCGCCTGCTGCACTTCTTCGGCGGTCATGGCCTCCGTCTCGAGGTAATTGCGGGTGCCATAGCCGATCTTCCGGGTGATCAGCTTGCCGGGAAAGAGCCCCGGCTCGAAATCGAATTTCACGCCGGCGTCGACGACGGCGAGTCCCAGGTGATGTTGGCGGCAGAAGACGTTGATCGCCGCACCGCCGGTGACAAAGTTGAGCACCATCTGCGCCGTCACCGCCTGGGGATACGGATTGACAAGCCCCGTAGCGGCGATGCCATGGTCGCCGGCAAACACGACGATATAAGGCCGGTTCAGCTGGGGATGCGTCGTGCCCTGGATAAGCCCGATCTGCATGGCGATCTCTTCCAGCCGGCCAAGCGCACCAAGTGGCTTGGTCTTATTGTCGATCAGCTGTTGCAAGGCTGCGCGCAGCGTGGAGGTAGATGGTGTGCTCGTTTTCATGTTGATTTATTTTACGTGGAGCGGCAGTCCGCTGACCATAAAGATAGCTTCATCGGCCTTTGCGGCAAGCGATTGATTGATCCAACCCTGCAGATCGGTGAACTTCCTGCCGGATTCGGTATCCGCATGCAACCCCATCCCAATCTCATTGCTGATCACGATCAGCTCCACATCCTGCCGAAGCAAACTCTCGATCTCGCGGTCACAAGCCTCCAGGCAGGCCTCCACATCGTATTTCAGATCCGCAAAAAAGTTAGTGATCCAAAGAGTTACGCAGTCGATAACCGCAACCCGCCCCTCCAACGACAACCGCGAAAGCCATTTCTCCTCCTCCAGCAAAGTCCATCGCTCATCCCGGTCCTTCCGGTGAACCTCCACGCGCTGACGGAATTCAGCATCCCAGATGCGCGCAGTGGCGACATACACCGGGTTCCCGCTCCGGCTCAAAGCCAGTTGCTGCGCGTAGCGGCTCTTGCCGCTACGCGCGCCACCGGTAATAAAAGTCATTTTGGCCATACTATAAATGTACGCTGATTCCCGTCATGAAGTTGAACCCAAAGCTTGTGTATCCAGGTATATCAAAATAGCGCTGATCCGTAATATTCTTAAAGTCGGCAAACAGCTTCAGCCGCTTCCCAAACCGATACTCCGCATACCCGTTCAGCGTGTAATACGCAAACCCGTCGGCCTGAGCCCGAGGTCCCCCATAGATCGAAGAGATCCGCTGACCCACGGTCCTCAAAGCAATGCTGAGAAAAAGTCCCTTCGTCGCCTGCACCCCAACCGACGCATTGACAAGGTTCTTCGGCCGCTGGTACAAATTGTTATAAGTGGTGTCCTTGGCTCCGCTTCCTGCCGTCGTCACCGTCCCGCTCGTGTAGGTGTAGTTACCCACGAAGCTCCAGATACCATACTTATAGGCGGCCTCCACTTCAAAACCATGGGCGTCTTCTTTATCAAGGTTGGTATAGTTGGTGCTCGCAAAGACGATCTCGTTCTTCGTATGCCGGCGGAAATACAGGGCCCGCAGGTTCAAACCCGACTGATTGTACTGGATACCGCCTTCGCCCGTAAGCGAACGTTCGGGAACGAGACCGTCGGGATTGCGATAAGGGGAATACAGCTGATACAGGGTCGGCGCCGAAAAACCCGAGGAAACATCGGCAAACAGCTTGAGGCGATCGTTGACCACAAAGGAAGGGTTCACGGAATAGGTAAAGACATTGCCATAATGGTTGAAGCTGTTGTACCGGCCGCCAAAACCGATGTTGAAACCGCCGAGATTCTTCACCAGTAGCGAAGCATAGGCGGCGAACTGGCGGACGCGGGCGCTGTCGGAGTTGAGTGTGTCGGTAAAGCTGCCGTAGCCGGGGTAAACGCTGACATCGTTCTCACTGATCTGCTGATTGCGATAGTCGACGCCCGCAAGCACATCAACATGCGCCGAAAGCGCGATGGTGCTGTAGAGATCGGCATAATGCGAACGGCCGGTATAGTCAGCCCGGTAATAAGATGCCCCCTGCGAGCCCGTCTTCAACGTGTCGTCGAGATAGTGCCGCTTTACATCGTTGTAATTATAGTTGAAGTGCAGTACGGCCAGGCCAAGGGTATAGTCGCCGCCGATACCCGCCTGGATGTTCTTGTTCCAGGTGGTATACAGCTTATCATCGGTATAGGTGCCGGCGTCCAGATCGGTCGAATAACGGCTGTACATAAAATTGCCGCGAAGCCCGAACTTGTCAGTCACTTTCTGGCTGACATTGGCCATGACCAGGTTCTCGTTGAACCCGTCATTGTCGAAATTGCCCTTCCCCGTCGTGTCGTACGCAGAGCTTCGGCCATCGCTTTGCAGATGCGTATACTGGACATTGTAGGCCGTACCGCCGATGACCCCATCGATGCCGGCCGATCCCTTGAAGGTCCCAAAGCTGCCGCCGGCAACACCGGCCGACGCATGGAAGGGTTTGCCATTCCCTTTTTTGGTGATGATATTGATGACGCCGGCAACCGCGTCGCTGCCATACAACGTCGACTGGCTCCCCTTGAGCATCTCCACGCGTTCGACCTCGTCGAGATTGATCAGGTTGATGTCGAAATTAGTGGTCGTCCCCGACGGATCGTAGGCCGGGATGCCGTCGATCAGGATCAGGGTCTTGCCCGCCTCGGCGCCCTGGATGTAGATGCTTTGCCCGGTACCAAGGTTGTTCTGGGCGCCCGCGACGACGATGCCGGCCTGGGTGTTTAACACTTCCGTCAATTGCTTACCGCCGCTTTTCTCGATCTGCTCGCGCGTAATAACATCAATTACCTTTCCTACCTGCGATTGTTTCACCGGAAATTTAGTGGCGGTGACTACCACCTGGTCAAGGGATTTTCCAATAGTGTCCTGGGAATTCTGTGCAAACGCCGCCTGGCTACCAGCCAGCAGCGCCAAAACGAAAAGATGTTTTTGGCTCATTGATTTGTGTTTGTGCTTTTCCGCCGAAAGCCGTGAATAATAGAATGATCCCTGGCAGGTCTTCTGGCTTATGTCCTCACCGGCTTACCTTCCCGTCCGCAGGCCTACGGACAGTGGTGTGAAGAGGGCTGGTGATTCTCCGCCGCCGGCAACCGCCGGGACGGAAAGACATTTACAGCTACGGGGATAGCGCCGGATTTTCACCGGTCTTCCCTTTTAATGGCGCAAACGCGCCAACCACGAATCGGCGCGAAAGTACGGGCTTTTTTGATACCCACACGGGCGGGGTACAAAAATTGCAACACGAATTACGTATGAGGATCGATCACTTTTATGAATACTGGCCGGTCATCGACCGGCCCGATATCGAATGGCCGGGCGGGAAGCGCCTCGCTGTCTACATTGGCCTGAATATCGAACACTACGAGACCGGTAAACCTTCGGTCGGCATCCTGGACACGGGCGCGTGCAGGGACCCCGATCCCATAAATGAAGGCTGGCGGGACTATGGCAACCGGGTAGGCCTCTGGCGCATCACGGAGCTGTTCGACCGCTTTGGTATCCGGCCCTCTGTGCTCCTCAACTCCGACGTCTGCAAATATTACCCGCGGATCATCGAAGAAGGCGTCCGCCGCAACTGGTCCTGGGTGGCCAATGGCCGCAACAACTCGATGCCGGGAAGCAAAACCCCCCAGCTGCGGTTGGAGGAAGAACGCCACTATATTCACGACGTCCTTGCGACGATTCAGACGGCCACCGGCAAGGCCTGCAAAGGCTGGCTCAGCCCCCTGGGTCAGAATCAGACCTACGATACCATCGATCTGCTGGCTGAAGAAGGCGTCACCTACGTCCTGGATTGGTCGGCCGACGACCAGCCCTTTCCCCTGAAGACCTTTCACGGGGAGATCATCTCGGTTCCTTATTCATTGGAGATCAACGATCTTTCGCTTTTTCTGAACCGCGGCATCACCGGCCCGGAGTTTGGGCAGATGATCACCGACCAGTTCGACGTCCTCCAGCGGGACGCACGCCGCATCTCCCGGGTCATGGCCATCGGCATCAATCCTTTTATCATCGGCCAGCCCTACCGCTTCAAGTACTTCGAGCAGGCCCTGACCTATCTCAGCCGCCAAAAAGACGTCTGGTTTACCACAAGTGATGAGATTTCTGCGTGGTATATGTTGAATTATTACCACACTCACGTCCAAAAATTACGGGAGGCGGAGATGGTTCAGCGCTTCTATTAGGTCCGCAACGGAATTATATTGCCTCCCCCCGTCGCCGGCGTCCAGCACCCAAATAGGCCGGCCACCCTGTTCACCGATGACGATCGTATTCCCTCCTTCCTCGTCCACCACGGCAAACCCTTCTCGTTGCAAAGCCCGGCGGGTCCAAAATGCCGCCAAAGCGCCAGTCGCCGTCACGATCAACCGGATCCGCCGGCTCCCTTCCCGATGGATGCGAAAAACACCCGTCGCCCGGTCGAAATCAACATCTTCCTTCTCAAATGCCGCTTCAAAAACACCCCCGAGGACAAGGTCTTCCGGCGCCCCCTTATGCAGCGGCCCCGCATTTTGGAGCAACCAGACCTCGTCGGCCACCTGCAAGGCCAGGTCCAGCTCATGTGTGGAAAGGAGGATGCCCTTGTTCATCTCTCTCGCGAGCTGGTGCAAGAGGCGCATCAGCCGGATCCGGCTGGGGAGATCGAGATGCGCCGTCGGCTCATCGAGCAGGAGCATCGGCGTGTCCTGTACCAGCGCCCGCGCAAGCATCACCTTCTGACTCTCGCCGTCGCTCAGGGTATGCACCTTCCGCTCCAGCAGCTCGCCGATATCCGCTGCGGCGATCCCTCGCCGGATGATGTCCCGGTCCGCATCGTCGAGCCCGCCAAGCCAGCCGGACCAGGGATAGCGCCCAAGCGCCACCAGCGACGACACGTTAAGATTGCTGCCGCCGACGCGGTCCGTCAGAACAAGACTGATCTGCCGGGCTCGCTCGGCAGAGGAAAGCCCGGACTTCCCGCCGATGACAACCTCACCACCCAGCGCCGGCTGGAGCCCCGCAAGCGTTCTCAGCAAGGTCGACTTCCCCGATCCATTCGGCCCCAACAGGCAGATCAGCCGCCCGGCCCTGATCGTCAGGTCCGGCAACTCCCCCGAGACGAGGATCTTTTTTCCCCCGCTTCTATAGCCCGTTTGAAGGCCCCTGGTGACGAGTAGTGGCGTGCTGTTCATCAGAAGGGTTTTAATTTTCGGGTTCGAAGCAAAAGGAAGATGACAATCGGCGCGCCTACCAGCGACGTCACGATATTGATCGGCAGTACCGTCTGGCTCCCCGGCCATTGAGCGATACTGTCACAGAGTAACAACAGGGTCGACCCGATCAAACAACAGGCAGGTATCAGAATGCGATGATTAGCGGTGTTGAATGCGCCCCTGGCCAGGTGGGGGACGGCGATACCCAGGAACCCGATCGGCCCGCAGAACGCGGTGATGCTGCCCACCAGCAGACTGGTGCTGCAAATAATGATGAGCCGGGCGCGCTCTACCGTCAGTCCCATGCTTCGCGCATAGTTCTCTCCCAACAGCAGCGCGTCGAGCATCTTGGAAGAGAGAAAGGCAACGGCCAGCCCGGCAACGATGGTAATGGCGAGTATCAGCAGCTGACCGCCCGATACGCCCCCCAACGAACCAAAGGTCCAAAGCAGGTATTCCTTTACCTCCTCGGGATTGCTGAAGTATTGCCAGATACTGGTGATGGCGATGGTGATGCTGCTGATCATAAGCCCGATGATCAGCATCGTAACGTTGTCCCGTACCCGGCGCGAGAGCATCAATACAAAGAACATCACTCCCGCAGCGCCGATACACGCTGCGCCCGTGACCAGCCAGCTTCCGCCGCCGCCCAGCTCTTTTATCGCATAAAGGGTAGCCATACTCCCCCCTGCCAGCATCACCGCGGCAACCCCCAGGCTCGCCCCGGCCGTGATACCGAGAACACCGGGTTCCGCCAGCGGGTTCCGGAACAGGGTCTGCATCTGCAGCCCGCCGATCGAAAGCCCACAACCCGCCAGCACGGCCACACAGGCCTTGGGAACGCGGATCTTCTCCACAATGAATTGCCAGGTCTCATCCCCGGCCGAAGAAGTAAAGAGGATATGGAACACCTCGCGCAAAGGAATGCGCACGGCGCCGGCCGACAGATCGAGCAACAAGGCCCCGATCAGCAACAGGAAAAGCCCGGTCCAACGCCATCGAGGTGCAAATCTCATTTAAGTTGTTTATAATAGTACAAGGTGTCGGCCGGTAGCAGGCCGGGATGCAGAATGCGGATCAGGTCGGCAAGGACCAGCTGCGGATTCACCAGTCCCGACTCCCAATAATCATTCGACCCGATGTCATTCACCCGCTTGTTGAAGTTGTAGACGGAATCGGTTTGGAACGCACGGAATCCCGCGAACCGCGGATCCCTGGCCTCTATATCCTTACGGCTGTTCACCGATCCGGCGTCGAGCCAGTAGTCGGCCTTTAAGGCCACCGGGATGACGGCTTCAATATTCAACGCCAGGCTTCCGATGCCCTTGGTATCCGACCAGTGGTAGCTGGCGCCGGCATCCCGAAGCAACTGCGCCCTGTAACTCTCACCCGCCGGCGTATACCAGGTTCCCTTCCACGGCATGTCGACGACAACCGAAGGCTTTGTCCTGGCGCCGCTGCCGATAGCCGCCAGGGCCTGGTAGGCCCGCGCAACACTGTCGAATTTTTTTCCGACCTCGTCTTCCTTGTCGGTCAGCGCACCGATCAGCTTTACCCATTCGGCACGTCCCAGCGGAGTCGTCTCCAGCCACTCCGCATCCGGTACGACGGGAATACCGGCGTCACTGATCGTTTTGTACTGGCCAAAGGCCGCATCGGGATTCGTCGACGTGATCATCACGCTGGGACGCATCGCGATCACCAGTTCGTTATTCGTGCTGCCGTCGATGCCCACCTGTTTGATCCTGCCCAGGCGGATCCCCTCGCGGACCGTCGGCGAACTGACATAGTGAAAGTTGCCGAGACCCGCGATCCGGTCGGCCACGCCGGCAAATTCCGCCAACCCGATATGGGACGAGGCCAGCACGACCATCGTCTTTATTGGGGTATGGATCACCGGTATTCCAGGCCGGTCGGCTGGCGGCGCCTGCCCCGAGTCCACCAACAGATAGTGCAGGGTGTCGCTCCGGCCCGCGGCACGATTCAAAATGCTGACCTCACGATAGCCCGCCCGATGGTCGATGCGAAAACCATGCGCATATTTCACAATGCCCGATCCGCCGGTCGGGGCGCCGGACACATCGCTTTCTCGCGATTGGCCGCAGGCCAACGCGAATAGGCTCACGACTAAGATCTTGTACATAAATCACGTTGCTTTTGTTACAGATACCCAGCCCGCCTCTTACCCGAAAGCCGGCTGATGGATGATCCTGGCAGGTCTTCTGGCTCGTGCCCGATCCGTTATACCTTCCCATCCCAAAAACTGAGATAGTGGTCAGAAGTTGACGAGATCACTATAGTGGCACTCACAGCTACGGGTATAGCGCCGGTATCCCACCGGTCTTCCCTTTTAAGCCGCCACAGGCGGCACCAAAACCCGCGGTGAAGGTAAGACTAACTCGCGACAAGCGCCAATTTTTGCGTAGCTTGCAAGCCTGATCGAATAAAATGAGTATCCGAAAAATATTGCTGTCGACCCTGGGTGAAAAAAGATATCTCTCCCTTCTGTCCAACACCTTCCAATGGCTGTACCCCACGGGAATGCTCGGAAAGGACTATCAGGACGTGTACTTTCTCAAAAAATTCATCCGGCCCGGAGATGGCTGCATCGACATCGGCGCCCATCTCGGCTACTTCACCATCCAGCTGAGCCGGCTCGTTGGCCCGGAAGGAAAGGTGTACGCCGTGGAGCCCATGAGCAAATTCAACCGCGTGCTCGGCAAGCTCATCGTCGCACACAAAGCCAACAACGTCACCCTCTTTCCCGTCGCTCTCGGCGGAGATTCCGAATATGTGGACATGGGCATCCCCGAAGTAGGTCAGAACAAGAAATTCGCCTATGCCCGCGTGATGGAATCGAGCCCGGGCTTACAATATGTAGAATCGGAAAAAGTAAAGAACTGGCGGGGCGACGACCTGTTCAAAGACGTCAAACGATTGGATTTTGTAAAATGCGATGTCGAAGGCCTCGAGTTCAAGGTCATGTCTTCGATGATCGGGACCATCCGGACCCACCAGCCGATCCTGCTCAACGAATTCTTCGACCGCGCCGAACGCATCCGGCTACTCGAACTGCTCCAGCCGATGGGTTACCAGCTGTTCAAGCTCGAAGGCGGAAAATGGCATCCAGTGGACGCCTATGCCGAAGGCAACGTCATCTCGCAAAACAATTACTTCATCCCCCCATCCCGGCGCGAGCAGTTCAAACACCTGTTCTATAGCGAATAGTTGAGGGAAGCTCCAGCAAAATAATTTCTCCCCGGCGCAACATTGTAATACCGGCCCGCGGCCGCATTGAAGTCGTTCCCCAGGCTGTATTTCACATTGCCGGCGTTGTCTACGGATGTATAGATATCGAATCGCAATTTCCGGATCATCCGCCGGTAACCCAGTCTCCCGCCCAGCAAATTATAGGATCCCGCATAGGCGGTATTCGCATCGTTCAGGGCCACCCTGTCGGAATAGGTATACGTCATGTTCAGATAGAACCCGACCCGCAGCGCGATGTCGATCCCCGATACGAACAGCTGCGGCGGTACGCTCGGCAGCCGGTGCCCGTTGAAATTGGACGTGTCCTGGATAAAACTGTTATAGTGGAAGTCATGCCAGGTATCGCTCACAAAGATGCGCATATCGCTTAGGAAGGCCTGCGGCTGATCGATGACGCGGTAGGAGACAACGGTTTCCAGCCCGTGTTGATCGGTGCTCCCGGCATTGATGGAATACGCCACCCCGCCCGAGTCGATCCGCTGCACGATCGCATTGTGGATATGGAAGACGAAGGCGTCTACATCGAAGAACAGCCGGCCATGAAGCAGACTACCCCGGGCGCCAAGCTCATAGTCCACGCCATCCTCGGGCTGCAGCGGCGGCCCGACGATGCCGTTGCTTTTTTCTATCTCGGACACCGTCGGCGTAGAGAATCCGCGCGAGGCGCTGGCATAGGCGGAAATCTCCGGCGTGATCCGCTTCAGCACCGCGATGCGCGGCGCCAATTTGCTGTCGAATCGTACGGGGACCATCTTCGGCGGAAGGACCGAGACGCGGGTGATATCCAGCGCCGACTTATTGAAGCTGCCCCCAGCCGTTATCGTCCACCCGTTTTGCATCCGGAGATCCGCCTGCGCAAAGCTGAACCAGGTCCAATTACTAAGCTTATCATCGGTTTGCAACGCACCTTGCACACCCAGCTTATTCGCATAGTCTCTCGTCTCGAAGAACCCCTTCTGCGCTTCCGCGCCGAAGTTCACCTGCAGGGTCCCGAATCCCAGCGCAGTCTTATACTGAAAGGCGGTCCTCCCACCGAAATGCGGTTCCTGCCGGTATTCATAGACCCGGATGCCCGGGTTGGTAAAATCCGTATAGGCGCCATAAACCGAGCTGGTATTCTGCCAGTGCGCGTTGAATCGGTATTCATTGGCAAACCCCGCTGTGAAATTCTTTTGATCTATCGCCGCCTTCGCCTGGATCGCACTCGGTGACGTACCCGCAGCCGGCCGCGCCATTCGGGCGTTCGAATCGTATTCCGCTTTGTTGAGCCCGCCCGGCGTTTGGTAGTACAGATCGCCATAAAGCAGGTACGCATGGATCGTTTGCTTCTCGCTCGATTTGATCAGGGTCTCCCACGTGGCGATGTCCCGCCGCATCCGCGTCTGCTGGCGATAGCCGTCGCTGGTCTGATGCGAGTAGGCAAAATGATTGCGGTGATCGGCATCCCCCGCGCGGACATCCACGTTGAAACTATTGGTCCCAAGATGCTTGAAGTCGTTGGCATAATTACCCCCCGTATAATCCGCGCTCACGCCCTTCTCCCACACCGCGAGCATGCCGCTGATCAGCACCGCCCCGCCGATCCCCGCTCCATAAAGACTACCCGCCGTCCCCTTTATTATCTCCAGCGACTGGATATTGTAAAAGCCCAGTTGGTTAAGATAGGTGTTGCCGCCGGGATCGGTGAGCGGGATCTCGTTCCAGTAGATTTTGACGTCCCGAACCCCAAACGGCGATCGGAGACTGCTGCCCCGGATATTCAGCCGATAGCTGCCCGGCGACCGTTCTTCCATTCGGACACCCGGGGCCATGTTCAGGGCCGGCAGGATGCTCACATTCCCAAACCGGTTGAGGCTGGATTTATTGATGATATTGACCGGTGCGCCTACCTCGGTTAACTTCCGATTCTGCTCATAGGCTTTTACCATCACCTCCGCCAGCGGACGGGTATCGGACGAATCGGCCAGGAATCCAGGTGGATGGACTTCCTGCGCTGATAAGGCCAAATAGCAGCAGGAAAGGATAAGCAGCAGGGAGTAGTTTTTTTTCATCCGGGGACAATTGCAGACAAATTTAGGTTATCTTCAAATGGTTTATGAGTAAAAAGCAGCTGAATCTCTTCGATCTCAGTATGATCGTCGTAAGCCTGGTCATCGGCATGGGCATCTTCCGTACTCCCGCAGTCGCCGCCGAAAGGGCCGGTACTCCGTCGGTGTTCTTCCTGGCCTGGATCATTGGCGGTGTCGTCGCACTTTGTGGCGCGCTTACGTATGCTGAGATTGGTTCTCGCTATCCTGTGACAGGAGGTTATTATAAAATCTTCTCTCTCGGCTATCACCCGTCCCTCGCTTTTTCCATCAATTGTATCGAACTGGTTTCCAACGCCGGTTCCATCGCTGCGGTCGGCGTCGTAGGCGCGGAATACATCGGGCATTTCTTTTACTCCGGCGCCGTCCCGCCTCTTTTCCGCGGCGGGGTTACCGCTGCCGCGGTTGTGGTCTTCTATATTGTCAATCTGCTTGGGCTCAAAATGAGTAGCCGCGTACAAAATGTGCTGACCATGATCAAGCTACTGCTCATTCTGACCTTGTTGGCTTCGGTCTTCGGATCGCACCCGATACCCGCCCCCGCAAAAATGGCGGCAGCCCCCGACCCCTCGATCGGATTCTGGAAATTGCTCGGCTATGCCCTCGTCGCCGTATCCTTCAGCTATGGCGGCTATCAGCAGACCATCAACTTCGGCGGCGAGGTGGAACGGCCCGGCCGTATCATCCCCCGGGGTATCGGCATCGGCATCTTCATCATCATCACGGTCTACCTCTCACTCAATTTCGTCTATGTGAAAGTGATCGGGTTTGAGAACTTAAGGGGAGCCGACTCCATTGCCGCCCAGCTGATGTGGCACCTCTTCGGTCCTGTCGGCGACACGATCCTTCGCTGTCTCATGTTCCTCTCGGTCCTCGCCTATGTCAACGTGAGCGTGATGAGCAACCCCCGGGTGATGTATGCCATGAGCACCGAGGGTATCCTCCCCGCGGTCTTCAAAAAGACGACGCACAAACACGGGGTCATCATCTGGAGCCTGACCGCTTTTTCGGCGACGATCATCCTCAGCCTGGTCTTCACCACGGCCGTCGAAAAGATGATCAACTATACCATCTTCCTCGATAGCATCGCCTTCGTATTTTCTTCTGGGACCATCTTCATCCTTCGCCGCCGGCGTATGGGCGAGGATCGGGACATTTACAAAATGAAAGGCTATCCCTGGATGCCCGCATTTTTTATGCTGGCCTATAGTTGCGTGACGGTCAGCATCGCCGTCAACGACCCGGCTGCAGCCGGATACTGTCTCCTGATCTTCCTCTGCTTTTTTGTTTTATATTTTATCTTAAAATGGACATCTCATATATCATCAACGAACTCGGCGAGGACCGGGAATTCTACTTCAACGCCGTAGCACCGCCGATCATTCAGACCAGCAATTTCAAGGTCGATAAAGTCGACGAACTAAGGGACCTCTTCGAAGACGAGCACAGCGGCTACCTGTACACCCGCGGCATCAACCCCACCGTCGACATCCTGCGGAAAAAGTTGGCCGCCCTCGACGGCGCCGAAGAAACACTCGTCTTCAACAGCGGCGCCTCGGCCATCTTCTCCGGCGTTCTCGCCAATGTAAAGGCGGGCGACCATATTGTGTCCGTGGACAAACCCTACACCTGGGCCCAGCGGATGTTCGAGGTGATCCTTCCAAGGTTCGGCGTAACGACAACCTATATCGATGGCACGCAGATCGAGAACTTCGAACGGGCCATTCTCCCCAATACCTCCCTCATCTACCTGGAATCCCCCAATTCCTGGGATTACAAGCTGCAGGACATAAAAGCGGTGGCCGAATTGGCCCGAAGCGAAGGGATCGTGACGATGATCGATAACAGCTATTGCACCCCGCTGTACCAACGGCCAATCGCCATGGGCATCGACCTGGCCATGCAGACCGCAACAAAATACATCGGCGGTCATAGCGACACCGTCGGTGGGGTCCTCTCCGGCTCCGAAGAAATGATCGGCAGGATCTTTCGCAGCGAATTCCT